>Ga0163149_10002575_pt1 | contig 21582 bp, 10 predicted proteins | sample OliLakLV19MP5G1_FD_148604 | JGI IMG/M metagenome (GOLD analysis project Ga0163149, IMG submission 148604) | Freshwater microbial mat bacterial communities from Lake Vanda, McMurdo Dry Valleys, Antarctica - Oligotrophic Lake LV.19.MP5.G1 | ecosystem: Environmental > Aquatic > Freshwater > Lake >...
GGCTCGAAGCCCATAGCTCTAATCGTCCTTACCCTGCGGTAGATGGGTCCCACGCACGCCCCCGCCACCGCGCCTCAGTCCGAGATCGCCATAGCGTAACGGCGTGCGGGCGGGAGCATGTCAGGTACGACGGTCGCGACCGACTGATCGGCATCGACGAGAACGGCAGCGCAGTCACCACGTTCCAATACGATGTCCTGGGTCGGCGCATCTCCAAGCGGGACGAGAATACGCATGTCGAGACGCTCTACCGCTACGACGGCCAAAACGTCATCGAAGAGGAAACCGGTGGAGTGATCACCACCATGCTCAACGGGTTCGGGCTGGATAAACGCTACAGCCGAAGCAAGCCAGCAATCGGTGATGGAGGCGCCACCGGCAGTTCAGCCACCCTGTCAAACCGGGGCACATACATCACCGATGCCCTTGGCAGCACACTCGCCTTGCAGGACGACAGCGGCAACTGGCAGGCGCGCTATCGCTACACGCCCTATGGCCAAACTCAGGCGCAGGCCTTCAATGTGAACGGCACCGCCCTGCCCGCCGGTGCAGCGGCCGACGCAGCCCTCCCTGAGCTGAACAACCCCTACCAGTACACCGGTCGCGAGAACGACGGCAACGGGCTGTACTACTATCGGGCTAGGTACTACAACCCGACACAGGGAAGGTTTACGCAGGAGGATCCGCTGGGGTTCGTGGACGGGCCCAATCCTTATGCATATGTCGGCGGCAATCCGCTGCAGTACAGCGATCCGTTGGGGTTGTGGCGGTGGGGGGATTCGTTGCCGCAGTGGATGGTGGATGGGGCGGCAGGATTTGGCGACGGCATGACAGGCGGTACGACGGGCTTGTTTCGCGAAGCGACGGGCTGGGGCAGTGCCAGCGTCAATAAGTGTGCTTCTACCTATCGATATAGTGGATGGGCCGGTATTGCGTTCGGCACATGGGTGCCGATTGGTCGAGCAGCATACGTCTATAACGTGAGTCGATTACCTCGCAGCGGTTTGCCGGTAGGAGATATAGTCGCCACACGAAACGCGCTGAAGGCATATTTTCGAGGCAGACCCTTAAGTTACTTGTTGCCAAAGTTGAGGCCGCGATACGGGTATCCAACGCTAGCAGAGCTGTTAGAAACCAAGACAATCGAACAAGTGATTGCCAGGTCAGGCGGTTCGAGCATGCCCTGGAGCATCGTTTTGATTGGAGGAGGGTCGTTGAAGACTTTGTACAGCGCCTTTCAGGCGACAAATGCGGAGTGCGACTGTGGAGGTCAATGATTACCTCGGGGTTTACAGCCTTGTGCTCACGGATTACACCACGCTGAAACACTGCTGGCTCGTGACCGTCGAGGGCGATCATGTGCTTGGAGTTGAACGACAGCACGCTGTGCAAGGTTCCCACTCCAGCGGCATGTTCAGTTGGTTTCAAAATTCCGGCGCTGTGGTTCGATCTGGTTTTTTCTCTCTTGCCCGGCACGATGAAGTGCCTGCCGCGCCAGGATACTCAAAAAACCTGCGCGTGCTGATTAACGATAGAGTGTTTGGAGACGGTTTATTTTGTCCTATCATGTCTCTTGAAAAGAGTATGCTGTCGAGCTCGTTCAACTTAGTAGCTAGCGACGGCTGGAAAGTTCGCGTGAGCTATAGAACTCCATTCTTCAGAGAAATATTAAGGAGAATGGACGTGGGTGGAACACTTGAATACCAACCCGTTAATTACTTTCAGGGATTGGTCGAATTCGTGTCTTGCAATCGTCCTCAATGGATTCGACAACCTGTCATTTCCTGAGTGTTACATTGTGCCGTGCTACGATTCGACTCAGCGCAGTGGCGATGTCGCACATGCGTCACAGTCGAATGCTACGCGCCGAGGTGATGCCCCACAACTTCGCCGTCGGGCTAGCGCTTCGGCTGACGATGCCGGTGCGACGCACAGGGCTTCCGAGAACAGGTGATGAATTTACTTCGGGTGGTCATGTTGGTGATCGCACTCATGCTGCCGTGCCTGGCGCGCGCGGATGAGCAAGGCGAGCGCAATGACGTCAGGCAGCTGACCCTGGATGCGCTGCAGGCGAAGGATTTTTCTGCGCTGGAGGCTTTGCATGGCCGGTTCAGTACAGATGACGCCTACACCATCAGCGGTTACCCAAAGCTGCAGATTTTCTTCGAGTCAGTTGTGGAGCTTCCACGCGGCGCGGAAGAAAAGGTGGCGAGCTACCTGGATGATCGCGATGCAATGACACTGAAGTGGGTGAACAAAAACCCCGAGTCGCCTCTGGCGATTGCCTTTCATGCCAAGTCGCTTTTGGCGCATGGGTATTTTTTCCGAGGGTACGATAACGGGTCAAATGTTTCCTCCAGCAACATGGCAAAGTTCAAGGAGTTCGCTGGGGTTGCGGCAGATTTTCTGCATGCGCACCAGGCGATCGGCGCCCGTGACGTTGCCTGGTATGCGACCACTGCCGATGTCGCACGTGCGTTGGCCTGGCCAGCCGATGCGCTGGTGAAGGTTGCCTACGAGGCGCTCGCAAAATTCCCGAATGATCAATCGGTACCGCGCAGCGTCATTATGTCTCTGCTGCCGAAAATGGCATGGGAATGCACAAATGCTCGACGAGTACATCAATCGCGTGTCACTCGCGACGCGATCGCAGCGCGGGCTGGAGATGTACAGCCGGCTATACATCGGCGTGACGGCCAACCAGTATCAGACGAGGCTGTTTGAAGACTCAAAGGTCGAGTGGCCAAAATTCAAGCAAGGACTGGAAGCGATGCACGCGCGCTATCCGAGTGAGTGGAACATCAACATGTTTGCCTATTACTCCTGCATGGCTGGAGATGAAAAAAAGACCAAAGCACTGATCTCCGTCATCGGTGACAATCCGCTTCTGAGCCAATGGGGCGCCGATGCGAATCGGACCTTCAAGAATTGCAAGGCATGGCGGAAAGGTTGGTTCGCCCGAAATCACGTCGATCAAAAGTGGCCTTCCTGGCTGGTCAAGACTGCATTCTTCGGCGGAGCGGGACTCATCTTCATCTTGCTTCGGGTTTACTCCGCTACGGCGCAACGGCGCTATCAAAAGAAGCTGGCAAAACTCGACAGGGATGGCTTGCTGCAGAAATCCGACTATGAAGCACGCAGGGTTTTGTTGGTGCTTGGTGTGGATGGTCATGACGCACATTTTTTTGTCGAGTTGCCCGACGGCGGCGTGTTGCATCTCGATGGCGAAGCTCTGTTTGAGCTTCCAGGCAGTGGACAAAATGATCGATCGCCAGCCTTTCCAAGCACCCGGTTTCGCATTAGCCGCAACAAGGAGAGCGGTCACATAGTCAGCGTGGAGAATCTCGGCGAGGGGATTGATCCGGAATGGATTGAGCAAGTCGCAGATGATGCCCTTGAGCGGCTTGGTTCGCTCGAAGACGGCGCTGTGATCAGCGACCGCACATTGGAGCAGATCAGGTCCAATCTGGACTTTGCCAGTGCTGGTCCGCAAGGATTCGCGGAGCAAAAACCGTGGGTTGCGCAGGTGACCTGGAACGGTTGGAGGTTCGAAGAGCCTCGGGCACCGAGCGATCGTTCGATCGGTCTGGGCGTGCGGATTGTTCTGGCCATTTTCGCCACCCTGTTTGGTGTGGTGATGATCCTGATTGCACCCGGGGCAGAGAATGCGGTCGCCTCCTATGGATTTGGCGGCTTCTGTCTGAGTATTGCAATGGCCTGTGTCCTGCGCGGACGGATGGCGAAATTCTTCGGGAGTCTGGTTGGCACTGCGGTGCTCGTCTTTACGCTGTTCGCTCTTGGGGACGTGCTTTTTGGCGACCCATCCGCCTTCGGCAATGGCGACCGGCCATCCGTATGGAGCGCGGTGATCTGGCTTGTCGTTTTCGGATCGCCGGCCGCGGCGTACGTGTGGCACGCGCGGTTTGGATTTAACAGCGCGCGCGCCAGCTGCTGCTATTCATTCGATCGATCCCCTGGTGCTGGAGGCCCGTCGCAAAGCTCGAACCTCGCTCGACACAATGCGGCAGGTCTTCGAAGCATCGCACTTCGAAGTTGCGGTGAATTTCCCGTTCCAGACGCATGGAAATCCGACCGAACACCTTTGGGGACAGTTGTTGGAGCTGGGCCAGGACGAGATGAAGGTATCTTTGGCAACGCCGCCGCTATGGCAACAAGGCGCGATTCCCGAATCGCATTCGTTGCCGCTGAGCGAGCTTGCGGACTGGCACGTTACACTCGATGACGGTTCGATACGCGGCAGCTTCAGCACGCAGGCGCAAATAGCCAAGCTAAGGCGAGAAGGCGAACCAGTTCCGCGTCACCTCGCCGATCTCGAGCCGCGTTTCGTCGATTCGTAAACCGACGGAACGCTCAAATCCATTGAACACCGCAGCTGTTCAATCTGCGGCGCGCGCCCCGCCTAGCATCGGTCTACTCAAATCCATTGCGGAAGATGTCATCGGATAACGACAAGGTTGCGCGCAACAGGACGTCGAGCGAACTGTTGCTGCGCCAGGTTGCAAACGAGCCGCCGACCAACTCCAGCGAGCGGCGCGAGATGGGCGCTACGCTGTGGGTGCCAAGGCCAATGTTGCCTTCGTCGATCCAGACGACATAGAAACCGTCGCTGTCGACCGCGGTGGGTGTAATCGGCAGGTTCTGCCAGGTGTCCTGAATCACTTGGCCTGCGGGCACGATGACTTCGCGCAGCATTGTGCCGGGCAGCCCACCGGGGCCGTCGTTGTCGACCAGCCGCAACTTGTATCCGGTCGCGACGAAACTATCGATCCAGGCCGAAATCGACGTGGCGACGAGGCCTGAAACGGGCGGCACGAACAACACGGCCATGCCCTCGGTATCAATACCGCCAACGGTGTTGGTCCAATTCTGGCCGCCGTCGGCGCTTGCGCTGCCGACGTAGTCAAACACGATGGCATTGCCGGTGGTAGCCACCGCGGCAATTTCGGTCTGCCGAAGATTGTTGCCGGGATTGATATCACCGCCGCCGCTGACGTCGACCTGGAATGCATAGTGCGCTTCGGGCAGGGTCGCGTCGGGAACAAAGGTGACGGGTGTGCTGGCACCGCCGGCAAGCGCGGGAATGGAAACATTCTGATCGTAGATTGTGGCGGCGGCGCTGGTGATTACCCGGCCGCGTGCGGTGACTGCCGATGTTGTAGAGCTGTCACCGTCGTTGGTCACCGTGGCATTGAGGGTCAACGGCGTGTTGGCGGCCACGAAGATTCCGGCGCTGGCGGCGTTCTGAACCGCATTCGGGGTTGGATCGATTACCGAAATCAACGGCGGGTTGGGGTAGGTAAACTCGATCGCCGAATTGGCCGCAGGCAGTGCGTCCAGAAACAAGCCCAGCCCAAACCCGCCCTGGGGACTCTCGATGCCGCCGACCAGATCATTGCAGGCTGCAGTCAGCGCCGGTGCTGTCAGGTTCATGTACTGATAGGTAATGCGCCGCGTTACCGCATCCAATATGACCTGAAACGTGTTGCTGCCGAAGAACCCCGGTGCAGCCGCCTGCCAGTAAGGCACATTGAGAAAACTCACAATAACGCGCTGGTTGAGCGTGTCGATCAGATAGCGAACTTCGCCAGTGCCTCCCGGCGCATTGAAGATCAGATCGGACATGAACGGTGCGAGGTAGTTGTCACCCGCACCCCCGGCAGTCGGCAGCGCCGGAAAACAACTGGCGATGTTGGACACTGAGGAATCAAAAGCAATCCAGCCGTTGGAGCCAATCTTGATCTGCTGGGCATCGGCCCAGTAAAAGCGAAATGGAAACGGCAAGGGGATTGCTGCCACCGAGTTATCGTCGGTGAGCCCGGTCACCAGCGTGCCGGTTGCAGAAATATCAATCCAGCTGAAGACCGGCCCGCCCGGATCTGCGCTGTTGAGCCAGGTATAGCCAAAACCATCGGGACCGCCGGGCATGCGCAGCAGCGGTAGGGCAGCAGGATCCGGTGACGATGAGCGAGCGGCGATGGCCGGTGAAATCGAAACCGCCAGCACAACGACCACAAGTACGAATTGCAGCACAAGCTTGAAGCGAAAATTGGTCATGATCTAACTCCCAATACGGTTGTCCCCCGGTACGGTTGTTCGATGCCAGGACCAGCGATCTGCTGCAGGCACACACTGAATTTGCAGAACAGACTGCAAGATTCGGCACTTGCCTCAGCCCTGCGCGGCGTATTATGCGCTCAAATTTGCGCACGGAATACTTCGCTTAAAGCGTCCGTCAGTTGCGCAGTATGAGCGGCCCTACACGCGCCGCGCCGCACCTGCATTTCGTGCTGGCCGGGGGTATTGCCGACCCAGTGCGCCGACTGATATTCGCTGGGGCACATTGTAAAAACAGCTGAACGCGCCCCAGTCACGCGGGTTCCAATTCGACAATGGCGCTATGAGTCACCCTCCACTCTTCCCGATTTCGGCGCTGCTGCCCGATGCGATTGCGAGTTTGCAGGCAACGCCGCGCTGGTCCTGGATGCATTGCCGAATGCGGGCAGACCACGCAGCTACCGTTGGTTTTGCTGCAGGCGCCGTGGATGCGGGGTCGCATCCTGATGCTGGAGCCGCGGCAGATCGCGGCGCGATCGGCGGCGATGTTCGTGGTTGCGCAATTGGACTCGGAGGTGAATGGCACTTACTTAAAGTTGTGGGAACGCAGGAAGGCGCGACAAATACCCTGAGAATTTCAATCTTCGCGGTGCCCCGGAAGGCACGGTCGGCCTGACCAGGCCTCCCACACCGGCTCAACAGCCTTAAGTAAGTGCCATTCGACGAAGAGGTCGGTGGGCGTGACCCCTGTTTTCGAAATCGACGCGCACGTCTTGCCGTCGCACATCACTCGACAGTGGTTAAGAGACAGTTCCTGATGGAGCGGGAGCAATGACTGTCCAGGGTTGCGATGGGCCGAGCCCGGCCCCGGAACAAAATCCGATCGCGAAGCGTAGCAGCTTCGTTGACTACGTTTTCGTACTGCACAGCCGCTGACTTCGTGGTAGAAAGCCGCACATTGCCAACCCTGCTGGGAGGCGCAGCGCGCGCCGGGGCCGTGCAATGCCGTATCCACTTGAAGTGTCACTTCGCCGGGGAATTTACATGCTCATGCAGCGTTTCAGCTGTTTTTCGACCGCGCTATCTGCGCGCTCCAGCCTTACCAGGTCGATTCGAACCATCGCGATGACGTTTGGGTTTCTTGGGGCGAGCAGCGCTGCTATTGCTGCTCCCGATGTGATCGGCACTTGCGATACCGTCTCGGCAGTAGAGGTGGAGGCGACGGCCGGGACACTCGGTCCGACTGGCTATACCACGCTGAAACTAGCATTCGACGCAATCAACGCTGGCACCCATCAAGGCGCGATCAACGTTGAAGTCTGTCTAAGCACCACCGAGGGCACGACCCCGGCAACGCTCAACAGCAGTGGCGCGGGCGCGGCGGCGTATACCGCAGTCGGAGTTCGTCCGCTGGTGGATGGCCTGACGATTACCGGCAATCCGGCGACGGGCTTTGGCGTCATTCAGCTCAAGGGTGCGGATAACGTCACCATTGATGGCGACAACCCGAATACCGCAGGCACCAACCGCGACCTGACCATCAACAACACCAACACTACGACGGCGATTGCGGGCTCAGTCATTCGAATTGCGACCTCAACGGTGGCATCCACTGTGATCAGCGCCGACAACAACACCATTCGAAACCTGGTGCTCAATGGCAATGTCACCAACGGCAATGCTGCAGCGATCACCTTAGCGACCAGTTCCTCGAACTCAAGTTTTGTCATCTATGCGGGCGGCAATGGCGGTGCATCGGCAACGGATGCGCCTACCGCCATTACTTCAGTTACGGCAAACACGGCCATCAGCGGCACCACGATCAACAATCTGGTGATCAGCAACAACGCGATTAATCAGGCGGCGCGGGCCATCGTATTCAACGGCGCAGCCGCCTCGGTTGCGACAACTCTGACGATCAGCGACAACCTGATTGGTGCAGCCGGCAGTTTGGTCGGTGCCCCGCCCTTCACGGCCCCGGCGTCCACTGTTTACACCAAGGGCATCTGGATCAATGGTGCCAACGGCATCAGCGTCAGTGGTAACAGCTTGCGCAATATTCTCTCGTTCGTAGCCACCACCATGACCGGCGTGGAATTGGTTGGTGCGATTGGTGCCTCTGTGAACATCAGCAACAACACCATCAACGGTCTGGCGCACAACGGTGGCGCGAGCGCCACCAAGGGCATCCAGATTAGCTCGGCAACCGGCACCTACACGGTGGCCGGAAATACGATCAGCAACGTGCAATCTTTAGGCGGTGCATCGGGTACTGCCGGCATGGATCTTGGTGGCACGGCGACTTCGGCGGTCGTTGAACGCAATCGGATCTCAAACGTATACAACCGCAACACCGTAACCTTTGGCGCGTGGGGCTTGAGCATCGGCGCCGGGACGGCGGTGACGGTGCGCAACAATTTCATCAGTGATGTCAATGGCGTGATGACTGGCGGTGGTGCGTTCAGTACCACCTTTGGTATTCACGGATTGCGCATTGCCGGTGGAACGGGCCACCAGATACATAACAACACCGTCAATCTGAGCGGCGCATTGCTGGCCAACGGGAGCACCGTACTGACTTCGGCATGCACCATTGTCGGGACCGGTCAGACCGGAATCGACATGCGCAACAACATCTGCGCCAATACGCTCTCTGGCGCGGTCGCGAGCACATCGCACGTTTCGTTGTTCCTGCCGTCAGCCGCAACCTCGGCGATGAATCTGACGCTGAACAACAATGATTATTTCAGTGGCCCGGATCCAGCGACCCAAGGTATTGCGCAAGTTGGCACCACTTTTGGCACAACCAATTTCCTGGCCAGCAACTTCAATGCCGCTGCCACGGTGCCGGCTACCAATCTGCGCAGTTACACCGACACCTTGCGCGCAACGACGGGTAATGACAGCGCCACAATCGTGACCGACCCCATTTTGGTATCGGCCAGTGACCTGCATCTCACAGTGGGCTCGCCAGCCCAGAATACAGGCGCAACGATCCCCGCGGTCGCCAACGACATTGACCAGCAACTGCGTCCCGGCGGTGCGGGATACGACATCGGCGCAGATGAGGTTGACGGGATCCCTCCGCCCGCAAATGATTTGCGCGCCACCTCACTGATCGACCCCAGCAACGGGTCATTGAAGCCGGTGAGCGTTGCGTTCACGCCGCAGGCGTCATTCACCAATCTAGGGACCAATACCCAATCCAGTGTGACGGTTCGCTATCGAATTTTGGACGGGGCAATGGTAGAGGTGTACAACCAGACTGCAACCATCGCATCCATTGCCTTCAATGCAAGTCAGACGGTGTCTTTCCCTGCGGCGACGATAAACACTGTCGGCACCTACTCCACCTTTGCGCGTGGCGAACTGGTTGGGGATAGCGTTCCAGCAAACGACGAGATTTCTGGCACCGTGCAGATTCAGGCGCCGTTGTCCGGAGCGTACACGGTGGGCACTGGCGGTAGCTTCACTTCGCTGACAAATGCCGGCGGACTGTTCCAGACCCTGAACGGCCTGGGCGCGAGCACTAACATCACCGTCACCGTCGTGGGCGATTCAACGGCAGAGACAGGTGCGAACGCGCTGAATCAGATTTCTGGCGGTTTCACGCTGTCAATTCAGCCATCCGGCAATCGAATTGTTTCTGGCACGGGGGCGAGCGCCTTGCTGGATTTCAATGGTGCCGATGGGGTCACTATTGACGGTCTGAGCACCACTGGAGGACCCAATTCGCTGCTCATCCGCAATGCGTCCGCGCTTTCAGCAATCCGGTTCATCAATGATGCCTCCAGCAATATCATTCGCAACACCACGATTGAGAGCGGCGGTACCGGGACTGTAGTTGTGATCTCTACCGGCGTTACTACCGGCAACGATGACATCCAGATTGTGAGCAACATCATTCGCGATCGTACCGACGTGGTAGCGGTGCCGTTCAATGCCATGGGCTCGTTTGGAACTTCAGCTGTGATTACCAACACGAATTTGACGATCGCCAATAACAGGATCATCAATTTCGCCAACGCCGGGTTGATTATTCAGCTTGGTTCGGAGAACACCAGCATCACCGGCAATGACTTTTCGCAGACTGCTGTTCGTGCTACTGCGCTGGCCGGAATCAATGTGGTGAGCGCACTCGGAACCAACCTGATTTCGCGCAACAATATCCACGATTTTGTGGCTTCCGGGACCGCAGGTGTCACAGGCTTGGCGATGAGCGACGCGCGCGGCACCACGGTCAGTCGCAATCGGATCTACAATTTTCCGTCGACTGCAGGAGCCACCGGCCCAATAACCGGAATCCTTTTCACCGGCAGTTCGGCTGGCGCTGGCAACACAAATGTGACGGTTGTCAACAACATGATCACGATCGCGCCGACTGTGGCGACGACCCAAGTCATTCGAGGGCTGTTCGATTTTGGGTTCGCAAGTAACGTATTTACTGCTGACTTCAACAGCATTTACGTGGGGGGTGCCGAAACTGGTGCGAGTTCGTCGTGGGGACTGGTTCGTGGCACAGCGGCGCCGACGGCGTACAGTGCCCAGAACAATCTGGTTTTCAACAACCGAACGGGCGGTACCGGCAATCATTTCGCTGGTGGGGACCAATCCGCAAACACCGGAACGTTCGTATCGAACTTCAACTTCTTTGCTGGAACGGGAGCCACTGCCGCCAACTTCATGGATTACGGCGTTGCCGCGGCCGGTACGCCAGTGAGTTTTGCCACCTATCAGGCCGGACCGCCGACGCGTGAAGCAAATTCGATCGCCGGCGTAGCCAGCAGTTTCGTCGCAAGCGACATTTTCGTCGATTTCGCGAATGGCGATCTGCACTTGAAAGTAACATCGCCGCAAGCTGTGAACGTTGGCTCACCCGTCGCGACTACCACTGATTTCGACAATGAAACTCGCTCACTCACCACGCCCGAAATCGGCGCAGACGAACTCTCGCCGCCAAACACGGCACCGGTCATCACGCCAACTGCCGGCGGCATCACGCGCCAACAGGGCACGGCCGCCAGCAACTCGCAGATCGCAGTCGTATCCGATACTGAAACCGCAGCAGGCAGTTTGGTGGTGACGACGCAGGGCGCGCTGCCGACAGGCATCAGCGTCAGCAACATCGTCAACAGCGCTGGCAATATCACGGCCGATGTAGCGGCCAGCTGTTCGGCAGCGACCGGTGCCAACTTGGTCGGGCTGCGCGTGACGGATGCCGGTGCGCTGTTCACCGATGCCAACCTGACGGTCAACGTGGCGGTAAATACGGCGCCGGTGCTCGGCACCTATCCTGCGTCAAATGCGACCACCGGCATCGGCACCACGGTGACGCCGAATGCCGCGCCTACCGACAATGGCAGCATCGCATCGATCACCGCATCGGCACCTGGCTTCACCGGATCGTTCTCGGTGAACACCTCTTCCGGCGTGGTGACGGTTACCAATCCCGGACCGGCCAATGTGTATACGGTTACCGTGACGGCGACCGACGATTGCGGTCAGCCGAGTGTCACCACGTTCCAGTTGACGGTCAGCAATACCAATGCCGCGCCGGTTATTACCCCGGCTGCGACACTGACCCGGCAGCGCGGTTCGGCCGCGAGCAACGGTGCACTGGCAACCGTCACCGACGATACGCCGGCGCAGAACGTAGTGGTGACGGCGCAGACCGTACCCGCCGGCCTCACGGTCACCGGCATTACCAACACCGCAGGTGCGATCACCGGCAATGTGGCGGCGTCCTGCACGGCAACACTCGGCAGCAATATCGTCGTGCTGCGTGCTACCGATCCCGGTACGTTGTTTACCGATGGCAATCTCACCGTGGACGTGACCGCCAACACGACGGTGGTGCAGGGCACCTACCCGGCCACCAGCGTCATCGCCGGTGCCAGCACGACAGTAACGCCAGATGCGGCGCCGACGGACAACGGCAGCATCACCAGCATGACCGCCGCGGCGCCTGGCTTCAGCGGCACGTTCTCGGTGAACACGTCCACTGGCGTGGTAACGGTTACCAACGCAGGTCCGGGCGGGGTGTTCACAGTAACGGTGACAGCCACCGACAACTGCAACACCACCAGTACGAGCACCTTCGCGCTGACTGTCAATGCGCAGCCCACCATTGCGGCGGCAGCCGTCACGCTGACGGCGGGGGATGCGGCAGCGGTGCGCACGATTGCCAATGTGTCGGATAACGAAGACCCGGAAAACACCCTGGCAGTCACCATCAACGGCGGCTCATCATCCACCAACAACGGCGTTACCGTGGGCAGCATCGCGGTCGACGCCGCTGGCATCGTCACCGCCAACGTGGTCGCTACCTGCATTGCCACCAATGCCAGCTTCACCTTGCGCGTCACCGACAGCACCAGTCTGTTCCGCGAGGCCACGCTGAATACGGTCGTCACTGCCAACACGGCGCCGCTGTTGAGCTATGGCACCACCACGTTGCCGGCCGGAGCCGGCGTCGTCATCGGACCGAGTGCCGGCCCGACCGACAGTGGTGCGATCACCAGCATCGCGGTGCAAAGCGTGGGCACGTACACCGGCGGGGTGACCGTTGCGCCAAGTGGCAACGTCACCCTGACCAGTGCCGCGCCTGTCGGAAGCCATACCCTGACCATCCGCGCTACCGACAATTGCGGCACAACCACGGATGCCGGTCTGCTGGTCACCGTCATCGCGGATGAGCTGTTCGCCAATGGTTTCGAGGACATCACGCGGACGCCGGCGAAGATGAAACTGGCGGTCGGTGAGGAAGGCGTAGTTCAAACCCTGGTGCTGCCGATGTTCGAGCTGCAGGACTTGGCGGGTGCGCGCGACATCGTCGACGTGGTCGAGTTCGAGATCGGAACCACACGCTCATTGCTGCAGGTGCGTGGCGTCACCGGCTATCGCGAGATGCGCCTGCTCGACATCGACAGTCAGGGCAGCCTGCGCACGGTCGCGTGGATGGAGATGTCCGGCCAGGCCGTTCTGAAACTGCAGTGGCGTGCCCGGACCGAGGAAGGCGTGCTACATGTGCAGACCGTTTTGACGGCGGTCCCTGACTGACGCTCTACATTGACGATGACGGAAACGGCGCCTAAGGGCGTCGTTTCCACCTTAACGAATTTCCCGCTCAGCTGCAGGCCAGACGACGTCAGACGCACGTCGGCGAAATGCACGACGAACATTCACTTAGCGCCAATTGACTGTGTGGAAATTCGCTGTTAGCTATGCCTGACGACGCGTTGCTGTCGTCGAAACCCTGCTTCTGGAGACTGTCATGCCCCGCATCAGAATTAACTGGAAAGCCTTATCCGTCGGGCTGTTGTTCAGCGCCTGCGCAATCCCCGCCATGGCAGCGCCCGTGCTGCGCGCCAGCAACACGGCAGCGGCAGCGAGCGTCGATGCCGTGGTCACCGCCAACGAGCCTGATGTCGGTCCGGATGGTATGGCCGCGGTTGTCATCGAACTCAGGGGCGAGCCATCGGCGCTGGTCTATGCGCGCGAAATTGCGCGGCGCGGCGATTCGCCGTCGGGCCGTCAGTTCGCCAACAATGCGGCGCGCCAGCAAGTGCTGGCGTTGAAGGCGGCACAGGTGCAGACCATGGATGCGTTGCGCGCGACCGGCCTGCGTTTCGACGAACTCTATCGACTGCAGCGCGTGTACAACGGCGTCGCCGTACGCGTCGAACCTTCGGCAGTCGCCGCATTGCGCGCGCTTCCGGGTGTACGTCGCGTCGATTTCATGCAGCCGGAATATCCGACTAACTCGAGCAGCGTACCCTTCATCAGTGCGCCGCCGGTTTGGGGCAACACCCTCGGCCTCGCCAGTGCCGCTACTGGCACCGGCATCAAGATCGCCATCATCGACACCGGCATCGACTACCAGCATCCGGCATTCGGTGGCACCGGCCTGCTCGCCGACTACCAGGCCAATGACCGCACTGTGATCACCGATGGCTTCTATCCCACTGCCAAGGTCGTAGGCGGCTTCGACTTCGCTGGTGATCTCTACACGGCCTCCAACGCACCCGTGCCGGATCCCGATCCGATGGACTGCCTGGGTCATGGCTCGCATGTTGCCGGCACCGCCGCAGCGTTCGGCGTCAATGCCGACGGCACGCCGTTCACCGGCCCCTTCAATGCCTCCACCGATTTCGCACCGATGCGCATCGGGCCCGGCGTGGCGCCACAGGCACAGCTGTATTCACTGCGTGTGTTCGGCTGCGGCGGCGCCACCAATCTGACCGCGCAGGCGATCGAGTGGGCGACCGATCCGGATGACAACGGCGATTTCAGCGACCGCCTCGATATCATCAACATGTCGCTGGGTTCCAATTACGGCTCGCCGTCGGATGTATCCACTGTGGCCTCGGACAATGCTGCTGCCATCGGCGTGATCGTCGTCGCCTCGGCCGGCAATGCTGGCGACACGTTTTTCATCAGCGGTAGCCCGGGCGTCTCTGGACGCACGGTTTCGGTCGCCAATATCGCCGACAGCGGCATCGCCGGCGCACTGCTCAATGTCAACGCACCGGCTGCGATTGCCGGTGGTTATCCGGCGGCGGCGGCGGCCTACACCAATCCCAGCCTGCCCAATCCGCCGGTACCGGCCGGACAGACCGGCAACGTGGTCCTGGTCAACGATGGCAGCACGGTTGGTCCGGGCACCATCAACGACGGCTGCCAGACGCCGTTTGTCAATGCCGCAGCGATCGCGGGCAACATGGCATTGATGGAGCGCGGCGCTTGCGGCTTCGCCGTCAAGGCGCAGAACGCCCAGGCCAATGGCGCGGTCGGCGTTTTGATCGCCAACAACGTCGCCGGCGATCCGGTGCCCAACATCATGGGCGGGGCCGCGGTCGGCACGCCAATCACCATTCCCGGCATGTCGATTCCCGAACCGACCAGCGCGCTGATCCGCGCCCAGCTCCTGCTCGGCGCCGTCAACGTGACTTTCAGCGCCGCCAATGCTGGCGACACCATCAACGGTTCGTCGTCGCGCGGTCCGCGCGGCGGCGGTGAAGCGGTGCGCCTGAAGCCCGACCTCGCTGCGCCCGGCACCTCGATCACCTCGGTACAGACCGGCGTGGTCTGCACCAACGTGCCACCATCGACCGGCTGCATCGTCGCCAACGCCAGCGGCTTCATCCCCGCTGGCCAGCCGCTGACCATCTCCGGCACCTCGATGGCGGCGCCGCATGTCGCCGGCTACTTGGCGCTGCTTCGCCAGCTCTATCCTTCGCGCACTGTCGAAGAACTCAAGGCGCTGGCGATGAACCGCTCATCGCATCGGGTGACCGTGGGGGCCAATGCGTCGGGCGCGACGATTCCGATCAGCCGCGCCGGCTCGGGCCGTATGGACGTGGCGGCGGGCGCCACTGGCTCGATTACCGCATTCAATGATGAAGACGAAGGACTGGTCTCGGTCAGCTTCGACATCGAACCGGTGGGCGCCAGCACCACTGCGCAGAAAACCGTGCGCGTGGTCAATCGCGGCAACAGCGCGCAGACGCTTCAGCTGAACATCCAGAGCGAGCTGGACGCGCCCGGCGTTTCGTTCTCCATCATCGGCCCGGGCAGCATCACGGTTCCCGCAGGCGGCAGCACCACCTTCAACGTGCGCGCCGATGCTGACGCGACTCAGATCGACCGTCGCCGCGATCCGTCGATGTCGCCGGTGCAGAACGTCACCGCACCCGCCGGTTTGGCCGCGCTCGGCAACGTACCGCGCCACTATCTGGCCGAAGAGGGCGCGCTGATCATCCTCAGTTCGGCTGCGTTGCTGGAAGGCGGCGGCATCGAAGTAGCGCGCGTGCCAGTCTATGCGGCCGTGCGTCCGCAGGCCACGATGAGTGCGGCGCCGGTGATCATCACCGGTGGCGCGCCGTCCGGATCGACGACGATCGCGCTCAGCGGTACGGATGTCTGCACCGGCACACCGGGTGCGGGCACCTGCACCGGCAACTTCGGCACCACCGACGAGGTCTCGCTGGTGGGCGGTTTTGAACTGCAGGTCACGTCGCCGCGCAATGCCAGCCTGCCGGCCTTTGCCGATATCCGCTACGTCGGCGTCGGTCACGATCCGGCCGTCGGCGGCACCGGCGGCACCTACCTGTTCGGCCTGGCGAGCTGGGGTGAGTGGGGCACGCTCGGCAACGTGGCGTACAACATCTGCGTCGACAACAACGAGGACGGCGTCTTCGACCGCGTGCTGTTCAACAGCGACCTCGGCCAGATGGCGCGCGGCGTGTTCGGACAGAACGTCAGTGGCCAGGACACGTTCATCACCGGTGTCTTCACGCTGCCACCCGCTGCCGGATCGGTATCGACCGGTGGCAGCGCCGCGTTCGTTAACCACGTCACCGCGGCCGTGGTCGACACCGCAGCACATGGCAACGAAGTGTTCTCGATGGGCGCGACCGCCACTCAGCTCGGCTTGACCGCCGGCGACACCACGTTCCGCTACGCCGTCGCCACCTGTCCGGGCTTCAACCCGCTGTGCGTGCGCGCCAACACCTGCACGTCAACCGGTAACTTTGACCTCGCCGCCGGCTCGTTCTTCTTCAACTCGGCGGCGCGCGGCGTGACGTTCGGCACACCCGCTGGCTGGCAGCTGGATCTCAATGGCACCACGCTGCCGGTCACCTGGAATACCGCCAACATGACGACCAACGGTTCGGTCGGCGGCCTGCTGCTGCATACCCACAACACCGGTGGCCTGCGCGCGCAGGCGGTCGCCCTCGAGGGAGCGGCGACCACCGATATCGCGGTTACGCTGTCGGCAAGCACCGGTACGCCGACTCTCGGCCAGGCCGTCAACTTCCTGGTTACCGCCACCAACAACGGCGCCACTGCTGCCAGCGCCACGCTGTCGGTGCCGCTCGCCGCTGGTCTGAGCTACGTTTCCGATACGGCAGCGGGCGCCTACAACCCGGCCACCGGCGACTGGACCATCGTCTCAATTGCAGCGGGTGCCTCGGCATCGTTCACGCTCAGCGCCACGGTCAACAGCAGCGCCGCCATCACGCAGACCGCGCTGGTGTCGGCATCGATGCCAGTGATCGACACCGTTAGCGGCAACGATCGTGCGGCGGTGACCATCAATGGCGAGAACTCGGCCGACCTGTCCATCGACGTGACGGCCAATGTCGCCAGCGCGCAGACCGGTGACAGCGTCGTCTTCACGCTGACCTTGCGCAACGCCGGTCCGGACACCGCTTACTCGATCAATGTCAACGAAGCCTTCATCGGCGCTGGTATCGAGCCCTTGGCACCGCTGTCGTCGGTGGCCAGCGAGGGCGTGTATTCGGGAGCTACCGGCCTCTGGCAGGTACCCACGCGCGGCGATGCCGTGGCGGGACCCGCGACCCTCGTGCTGACCTTTACGATGCCGGCGGGCGGTGCGGATCTCACCTTGCAGGCCAGCGCCAGCACGGCAAGCACGGTGGACGTCAACAGTGCCAACAACACCGACAGTGTGACCGTCACAGGTTTCCCCGATGCACTGTTCGCCAACGGTTTCGAATAAGCGGTTGGCAGGTTGAGTCGACGGCGCGAACCATTCGGGGTTCGCGCCGTTTTCTTTTGGCATGCGTGTGATGATCCCGATCGTTCGATTGAACCCGGGCGGGCTCTGGCTCCCGGCGAGGCGTACCTGCACCATGGCGTCGCCGACGAGGCGCCTTGGCTAGCGCATAGTCAGCGCGTGTTGTCGCGGATGCCGACGCCGGCGCTCTGCCACGTCGCCACTCATTACACGCACTTTCAATATCAACTGGTTGTGGATCGGATCGCGCCTCCCGGCGATGCGATCTACCCCAACGGCGCGGTGGTCTATAAGGAGTACGGACGCAACCAGAATGGTTATGTCCACGTCAACAAGTACGGGCAGGAACCGGGTGACTCTGACCTATTTCTCAACGAAGCGCACATGGCCGACTTCAATGGCGATGGACTGACCGACTTGCTGTTCAGTGACTATCGTGCGTCTGCCCCCGATCCCAACAGCACCGTCGTCCAATTCCTCAATCTGGGTACGCGCATGCAAAGTGACAGCGGAGCCGAGCAGCGCGAGGGGGATGATCTGATCGAACGCAAGCACATCCACGTCTTTGACGTGAATGGCGACGGGCGCGACGACCTGGTCCTTCCTGGCGGCACCAACGCACCGGATGTTTTTTGCCGAGGTTTCTTCGTTGAACGCAGAACAGAAAAGGACGGAAGACTGCCCGCGACCGACAATGGTCGCCAAGCGCTTGGCAAGATTCCCACCGGCGAAATAAATAACTGGGCCCGATTCTTCAGCGATTTTGACGGCGACGGCACCACTGACCATGCCGCTTGGCAAATTTTTTCGAGCAACGGCGGCGGCGGCGGCCAGGCCGGGGGCCAAGACGACAATCTCATCACCGCCTCTTCTCAAGACTGCGGCCGCGGCAGCATTTGCACCAACGGTGGCGGCAGCCCCACCGCGCGCGGCACGTGATCCGCTCGATCACCAATGGCTATGGCACCAAAACCCATATCCAGTATGACCCGCTGACCAACGGGGCGGTGTATCGCCGCGCGCAAAACTCGCGCAGCCTGGTCAACACCGGCCGCGGCACCGCGGTGCAGGATCTCGGTGGCGCGATCTATGTTGTCTCCAAAGTCCAAAGCGATGCGCCGACAGCCGATGATCCCAACGCCACATCCAAGCTCTACTACCAGTACGCCGACGCGCGAATCCAGGGCGGCGGTCGCGGCAACCTCGGATTCGCAGAGATTCGCACGATCGATCCAAATTTCAGTGACCAACATGTGGTCAGCATTTCCAAATACAGCCAGGCCTACCCGTTCACCGGCATGCCCAGGGAAACGCGGAAAGTGGGCGTTGCCGGCGCCTATGCCGCGCCTGCGTGCGTCGAAGAGAGCCTCGAAGCCGGCGAGGATTGCTTCAAATCGTTGGGGCAGTCCTCTCCCTATTTTTTCGAGCCCTTGGGAAAGCTGCTCAGCTACGCACGCAATCTTTACGCCGCCAACGAAACCTATCTGGGCGTCGTACATCCGTACATGGCGGCCAGCTTCGAGGTTACCGGCAATCCCGAGGCAGACAGCGTCGGAATCCAAACCTTGACCACGGCCATCAACTATTTCGAGTTCGGCGGCTATGGCAATGCGCCCTCGACAGACTCCTATGTGGCCAAGGGCCGCAGCTATGCCAATTTAACGGCACTGCGCGATGCCGCCGGTAGCGTCTACAACGAGGCCTCCGGTGTTCGCGGCGCTCCCTGCGCCACCGGCTGTGTCAAGCACACGCGTACCGAGGGGCTGACCTACGTCGACGATACGGTCAACTGGCGCATTGGCCGTCTCACTGCTTCCACTGTGTTGCATACTCGCTACAGCGCAGCGGGTGCAGCGCTGCCCACCAAGACACGCAGCACGGCGTTTACCTATTACATGGACGGCGCCAGGACCGGCCTGCTGAAAACGCAGACCTTGCAACCGGGGCGGGGTGGTTCGCAGGAAATGCGCAGCATCAATTTTTATGACGACTACGGCAATTCCATTGGCTCAATGCAATGCAGTTCTGATGTTGCGGCAAATGACTGCGACGATCCCGGCGATTTTGGCAAGGTGCTGCAAAGAACCAAGGGTGCTAATGATGCGCCGCTCTATCGCGTGCATCGCTACAGCCGCAGCACGATGTCTACTACAGGAATAGATACGATCGATGGTCGATACGCGGTGGGTGGCTTCGCTCCGTTTTTCAATGCCAGTGCTTCTTCGGCAAACCAAGTGTCAGAACTAAGCACGGGTCAAGTCCTTGCCAGAGACCGAGATGCGCTCGGCAACGTCAAATACACTACCGACGCCCACGGAGTCTGGGCCTCAGCTACATTCGGGCCAATGGGGCGTGGCCAGACCAGTGCAGATCAGAGCGGCGGTAAGTCCGCGAGCGAATTCCACTGGTGTGCGCCCGCGCCCAACAACAGTGGACCGGTCGCTGCCTGTCCGGGTGGTGCAATATTTCGCCAGACCAGTTACACGCTGGGTGGGGCGCGTAGCATCACGTTCTTCGACAAACTCGGCCGCGCGTATTTCGCAGTAACGGAAGGCTTCAATGCCGATGTCTTGAACAGTGCCAGCAACAGCCACTGGTCTGGCGCCTGCACCGGTTACGACACACGTGGCCGCGTGGTGCGTGTTACCAATCCATTCTACGTCAATATCAATGGAGCGGCCTCACCACCCACGCTGCTGGACAACACCAGTTGCGTGGCAGGTGCGCATGCGGAAACCCGCACTACTTACGATTACCTCGATCGCGTCACCGAGATCTTGATGCCCGAGCACACCACGAGCGAGCCAGCGAGCACCCACAATGTGTTCGCTGGCCTACTGACAACGACGCGTGTTTCGGTATATCGAGATGGCGATGGCAATGGCAGTGAAGAAGCCGTCGAACTGATCAAGGAAGAATGGACCGACGCCAGCGGCTTGAAGGTTACTGTCAAGGATCAGGATATGCTGATCACCAACTACGCCTACGACAGCGTCGATCAGCTCACTGCGCTTAGCCGTCAGGCCAGCGCCGGCAGCAATGTCATCACCTCCGCCATGGTGTACGACGACCTGGGGCGTAAGACTGAGCAATCCGATCCTGACGCCGGCACGGTGCGCTACGCCTACAACGCCGCCGGTGAGATGATCTGTGCCGAGGATGCGCGCGGCATGGCCACCGTCACGGATTACGACGCATTGGGCCGCGCCTGGCGCGTCAGCAGCGGCCGACCCGCGGGCAGCTGCGCGTTGCCGGCGACCGTAGCGCAGACGCTGAGTGCCACAGCGGTGCCAACCGTCGACACGGGCGCATCACGTAGCATCGACCTACACTTTTCGACACCATCCAACGTGGTCTCGTCAGCAAGGTGACGCGCGTGCAAACCACTGGAGACAGCGGTGTGGGCTACGGCAGTGTCGATACCTATGTGCAGTCCTTCGTCTATAACGACGCTTTGGCGCGACTGACCAGCACTGTCACCACAATCAGCCCCGTTGCCGGCGGCACGGCAGAACCACCCTTCATGCAATCGCTGACCTACGATGGCCTGGGTCGCGTCGCCACTACCACTGATGCCACCGGTGGCCGTGTCGAAAATATGTACTCCTCGCATGGTTTCCTGCGTCGCGTGCGAGATGCCGCAGCACCGGCTACCGTCTATTGGGAATTGCTGGCCAGCAACGAACGTGGCCAAGCCACGCGCGAGCGGCGGCATGGCAATGCCAAGATCAGCACACGCCGCGACTACGATGCGCTAACCGGCAGGTTGCAGGCCATCCTCAGCGGCTTGGACAACGGCAGCAGTTTCGTCAACCCCGTGCAGAACCTCAGCTACCAGTATCTATGTCCCCGTCAACCTCAATTTTGCATTGCGGATAGTTTTTCTTAGGTGTTGTGTAGCGTTTTTTATTGCAGATTGCAGCGCGGGTAATCGCGTCAAGGGCGCGTAGCCGGGGCTTGGGGCG
>Ga0163149_10002576_pt1 | contig 21581 bp, 19 predicted proteins | sample OliLakLV19MP5G1_FD_148604 | JGI IMG/M metagenome (GOLD analysis project Ga0163149, IMG submission 148604) | Freshwater microbial mat bacterial communities from Lake Vanda, McMurdo Dry Valleys, Antarctica - Oligotrophic Lake LV.19.MP5.G1 | ecosystem: Environmental > Aquatic > Freshwater > Lake >...
GCAAAGGGCGCAAAGGTTTCGCAAAGGCCGCTAAGGTTGGCGTCACACTTTGCGGACTTCGCGTATCCTCTGCGTACTTTGCGGGAAATAGTCCCCGCCAAGGCCGCTAAGGTTGGCGTCACACTTTGCGGGGAACAATTCCCGCTAAGAAACGGCAAAATTCACCAAATTATTCCCTGAATGTTTGCTGTTTTCAAATATTACCTATCTTGGTTCCGGCAATTTAGCCAGAGAAAAACCAGCTTTATACCAGACACATGCAAATCATTGAAAATCCGAAGGTATACGACGTATGCATCATCGGCTCCGGAGCAGGCGGCGGCATGGCGGCCAAAATGATGACCGAAGCTGGCGCCGAAGTCGTCGTGCTCGAAGCCGGGCCTATCTACGATTCGGCGGAAGGCGATATGTTCAAATGGCCCTACCACTCGCCCCGGCGCGGCGCGGGCACCCACAAGCCTTTCGGCGAATTCGACGCCGCGTATGGCGGCTGGAAAATCGAAGGCGAACCCTATACCGTGGCACCCGGCGGACACGGTTGGGACTGGTTTCGCTCGCGCATGCTGGGCGGCCGCACCAACCACTGGGGGCGCATCTCCCTGCGCTTCGGCCCGTTGGATTTTCAGCGCAAAAGCATTGACGGACTGGGCGATAACTGGCCGATCACTTACGAGGACATCAAACCTTATTACGATCGGGTAGATCGCTTAGTTGGCATCTTCGGCACTAACGAAGGGCTGCTCAACGAACCGGACGGTATCTTTATGCCGCCGCCAAAACCCCGGGGCTACGAACTTTTGGTGAAACAAGCCGGCATGAAACTGAACATCCCGGTGGTGCCTTCGCGCCTGTCCATCCTGACCCAACCCCTCAACGGGCGCGCCGCCTGCCACTATTGCGCGCAATGCGGGCGCGGTTGCAGCACCCATTCCAATTTTTCTTCGCCTTCGGTGCTGTTCCCGCCGGCAAAAGCCACGGGCCGACTGACCATGGTGCTCAACGCCATGGCCCGCGAAGTGCTCACCAACGCGGAAGGCAAAGCGACCGGCGTTTCCTACGTCAGCAAAGAAGACGGGCAGGAATACCGCATCAAGGCCAAATCGGTCATCCTCGCTGCCGGTGCCTGCGAATCGGCGCGCCTAATGCTGAACTCAAAATCGAGCAAATACCCCGACGGCATCGGTAACTCCAGCGGTGTGGTGGGCCAATACCTGATGGACTCAACCGGTGCCAGCCTCGCGGGCTTCATCCCCAAATTGGTGGATTATATGCCCCACAACGAAGACGGCACCGGCGGGATGCACCTCTACACGCCCTGGTGGCTCAACAAAGCCAAACTCAACTTCCCCCGCGGCTACCACATCGAAGTCTGGGGCGGACGCGGCATGCCGAGCTACGGATTCGGCGGCGAAATCCACAAAATCAACGCCTGGCTCGGCGATATTGACGGCGTGGTTCGCGCCAAAGGCGGCGGCGGATACGGCAGCCAGCTCAAAGAGGACTACCGGCGACTTTACGGCTCGGTGGTCGGTTTTTCCGGTCGCGGAGAAGCCATCGCGTTCAAGCACAACAAGTGCGAAATTGATCCGACGGTGGTGGATCAATGGGGCATCCCCGTGCTGCGCTTCAGCTACGAATGGAGCGAACACGAAGTGCGGCAGGCCAAACACATGATGGATACGTTTTCTGAACTCATCCACACGATGGGCGGCAAGGTGATCGGCCCGGTAGCTGACCGATCCACCAATTTCGGTCTCGCCAAACCCGGCCAGATCATCCACGAAGTGGGCGTGGCGCGCATGGGTGCCGACCCACGCAATTCGGTGCTGAACAGTTATTGCCAGTCGCACGATGTGGACAATCTTTTTGTAGTAGATGGCGCGTCATTTGTGTCCATGCCCGACAAAAATCCGACGTGGACGATCCTGGCGCTGTCCATGCGCGCTTCGGAGTATTTGGCGGAAAAATTGAAGAATAAGGAGATTTAAAAAACCTGGATTATGAAAAAGATCAGCAGACGAGATACTTTGTTTTACATCACTTTAGCGAGTGTGGCCGCAAGTTTACCTGCCGGTTGCAAAACGGACAACAAAGCCGAAACGCCTGAAGGCCACGAAGGCATGCACGACAACTCCGATGGCTTTAAAGGGCTTTCGGAAGAAGACAAGTTGTCGTTGAAGGAAAAATTCTTCACCGATCCCGAGCGCGAAACGGTTCGGGTATTGGCCAACCGCATCATCCCCGCCGACGACCAATCCGGCAATGCAGAAGAAGCGGGTTGCGTGCAATTCATCGAATTTATGATGCTCGATTTCCCGGAGGAATACGAAGTGCAAACCAAAATGCGCGGCGGCCTCGCCTGGCTGAACGCCGAATGCCTGAAACGCTTCAATGCAGATTTTGCCACCTGCACCGAAACCCAGCAAAACAACCTGTTGGAAGACATCGCCTACCCCGATACGGCAAAGCCCGAAATGAGCCACGGCGTCGAGTTCTTCAACCTGTTCCGCGATTTTACGGCCTCCGGTTTCTGGAGCAGCAAACTGGGTATTGAAGATTTGCAGTATATGGGGAATTTGCCGAATGCGTGGGACGGGCCGCCGCAGGCGTGGGTGGAACGGCTTGGGGTGGGGGATTTGATTTGAGGAGGTGAGGATTTGAGCGCGGGCAGAGCCGGTAGGGTGCGACCCTTGCGGTCGCCCAAACAACGGTGGTACGGCGGACACCGGCGGCATAAGTGTTACGAGCCGGTAGGGTGCGACCCTCGCGGTCGCCCAAACACTTGACGAGCCACCAACAAGAATGATTTGAAAATTTGAAAATTTGAAGATTGGGTTGGGGAAAGGGAAGAAATTGGCAAGTTGGCGAGGGGTGTACCACTCATCAAATTATTTGCTTCAAACACCCCATTCCACTATCTTTGTACAATACCGGTTCGACAAAGACGCCGCAGATTCAAAACATTTTGACCGGTTGAGGATTAATATTGCCATTTAGGGGCGCTGAATTAATAAGTGTTGCTTTCCCCGCTGGCCAAAAGTCTTCCATAACCCGCGATCTGCTCACGACGGTCTGTGACCCGACCCCGCGCCGTCTGCAATTGTAAAAAGTAATCTTAAAAACCTGCTTAAGGGTTGCTGAAATAATAATTGTCCACTTTTTCAGGAGGTCTTTAGAGCCTAACCTGCGTTGGAGAACCGCCTCCCTTAGCTATGGCTAAGGCCGCCCCGACCAAGGTCGGGATCCGCCTTGATTAGCCCCAAAATGCCTTACCTGGCAAAAGCGACACTTGTTAATTCAGCGTCCCTTAGAGCATGTCAGAACCTGCCCAATTCAATCACACAGAATCCAGAATCGTAAATCTTGTTCTTAGAAACAGGCCGTACTTGCTAAAATCCCACAGATTGCGTATTTTTAGGGTAATTTCTATGTTTCATCTGAATCCTTTTAAGACTCAAAAAGCGTATGAGCATTCAAATCAATCTTCCTGATGGTCTGAAAATCAGTCACTTTGAACTAAACATGCTGTTAGTAACTAAACTTTTCGATGAAGGGTTGATCTCATCGGGATAAGGAGCGGCTATGGTTGGCCTATCTAAGCAAGCGTTCATTGAGATGTTGGGCAAATACGAAGTCTCTGTTTTTCAATACGACATCAATGAAATAGAAGACGACATCGCCAATGCCTAATGAACTTGTCATATCAGATACCAGCCCGTTAATTGCGTTGGTTGATATTGGGGAATTGGAATTGTTGCAGAAACTTTATAAGAAGGTCTGCATTACCGATATTGTGAGGCGTGAAATTCACCCCGAGCTGCCAACTTGGATAGAAGTTTCCACGCAATATGATCAAAAGCAGTTTCATGTCCTCAAATTGGAGTTAGATCCAGGAGAAGCAAGTGCGATTGCATTTGCGCTTGAAAATCCCGATAGCAGGATCATAATGGATGAGAATAAGGGGCGATCTGTTGCCAAGAGGCTTGGGTTAAAAGTTACAGGTATCGTCGGAATCATTATTAAAGCCAAAGATATTTGGTCTGATCAAATCAGGCAAGGAGATTTTAGCCAAATTAGAAGAACACGGATTTTGGCTTTCTGAACAGTTGAAAACCCAGGTAATTGCAAGCTTGAAGGAATAGCCATGCTGCACCTGCTGGCTTAAGTATTCCAAATCCCTATCAAAACAAGGAATGCGAAGACCCCAAAGCTGGGGTACCGCATGGCGGGATGAGGGTTTTGAGCCGAGCATAACGTAGCTATCGGACTCTAAAGACAGACCCTACTTATCCTCCACCCACACCGTCAACCCAGCCGCCACGCCCTCAATTATCAACGCATGCACCGCCTGCCCGTCAAAAAATAGACGGCACTGCATTCCCAATCACAAGGGCGGATGTTTGCCAAATTTTGTCAAAACAAGCCTCAGATTCACAAGTGTTGGCCTGTTCAATTGAAGTTTCTCAACCGTTGCCCTTCCTGTTGGTGTTAACCCGGTAATATGCGAGAAGTCAACACTCCACTGAAAATGCCGTTCCCACGCATCTGTACGGGGATTGTACAAGGAACAAAGTTTTCAGCCTGCTCCGGTTAAGAGCATTCTACGCATTTCATTGAAAAATCAACACCGATGGTTGAAAAGCTGATGCCGGGTAGCCAATGCCCGTTATCTTTGAATTAAACTTTGGCACTTTCCGAAGGTCACAGTATTTCATGCACAAAAGAATACCCAATGCACTGGCGATTGTTGACTGTGTTTTTATGGATGGGCTTCACTGCCGTCGCTGCTCCTTCCGACAGCATCACCGTTTACCTTTTCCTGCGCGAAGATTGTGTTATTTGCCAGCAATATACGCCGCAATTGGAGCGATTGGCCGCTGAATGCGGGGGCAAAGGCGTCCATTTCTTCGGCGTTTTTCCAAACGCCTCTTCTTCCCCGGAACTCATAGCTGAATTTGCGGAAAAATACGGGCTGACCTTCCCTTTGGAAACGGATCCGGATCAAACATTGACCCACCGGTTTGGTGTCACCATTACCCCGGAAGTGGTGGTTTACGACCACCGGCTTGGGCAGGTTTTATATACCGGCCGGATAGATGACCGTTATGTAAAAGTCGGCAAACGCAGGCGCCATGTGCAAACTTCAGAACTGGAAGACGCCCTGAAAGCCATCCGATCCGGACAGCCCGTCGCAATCCGGGAAGCGCCGGCGACCGGGTGCCTCATCACGTTATTGGAATAGTGGGCTGGCTATGGGGATGTAAAAAGATTGAAGGCAAACAGAACGAACAGCTTACAACACTCAACGCTCAACGTATAAATAAACTGATTATGAAAAAAATCCTGCTACTCCTGATTTGCTTTGCAATCTTCCTGAATTTACCTGCGCAAACCGTCAATTTCAGCGAACACATCGCGCCCATTGTCTACAAGCACTGCACCGGTTGCCACCGACCGGGCGAAGTGGGGCCGATGCCCCTCACCAATTACCAGCAAATATCGGCCTGGGGCACGATGATCAAATACGTGACCGGCATCCGCTACATGCCGCCTTGGAAAGCCGACCCGGAATACCAGCACTACCTGCGGGAAAACATCCTGACCGCGGAAGAAATTCAGCAAATTGCCGATTGGGTGGACGGCGGCAAACCACAAGGGGATCCGACCTTAGAGCCGTCGCTGCCAGTTTTCCCGGAAGGCTCGCAAATCGGGACACCCGACCTGGTTTTGTCATTTGCGGAAACGCATATCCACCCCGGCAACGGCATTGACGAATACCGCTATTTTGTGCTGCCCACCGGCCTGACCGAGCACCGCGATCTGCTTGCGGTAGAAATTCGCCCCGGCAACCGCCGAACCGTACACCATACGCTGATTTGGACGGATACAACCGGTGCCGCTGCCGCGAAAGACGCAGCAACGCCGGAATACGGCTATGTCGCAGAAAGTGGCGGCAGTATCGGGGGCAATCAGGAAACCTTTCAGGATCAATTACCCGGCTATGTGCCCGGCCAGCGCCCGCCGGTGATGACGAATGGGATGGCGATGCGCCTGCCTGCTAATTCCGATTTGCTGCTACAAATGCACTACGCGCCTACCCCGGTAGATGAGCCTGACAGCACAACGGTCTTGCTCTTTTTTGCCGATGAGCCGGCCATGCGTTATGTGAAAAACAAAATTATGCTCCCGTTTTTTGGCACGCTGACCAATGGCCCTTTTTGGATTCCTGCCAACCAGACGCGCGAGTTTCACGGAACCTGGACGGTACCCGAAGACATCAGCATCATTGGCATTTCGCCGCACATGCATTTGCTGGGTACACATTGGCGGGTTTATGCCGAAACGCCTTCCGGCGAAACAGTCAACCTCATTCGCATCAATGATTGGGATTTCAACTGGCAGGGTTCTTACAGTTTTCAACGGCCTCAAATCTTGCCGGCAGGATCGGTCATCCACGCTTACGCCGGTTATGACAATACGGTGAACAATCCGGTGAACCCGAACAGCCCGCCGCAGTTTATCTCCTGGGGCGAAGGCACTTCTGATGAGATGTACTACCTGCCCATCAGCTACGTTAGCTATCAGCCTGGCGATGAAGACCTGGAGTTGGATGATATGCTGGTGAATACGGAAAATGATCCTTCTTTTTATTTTCTGCGTAACCGGTTGTATCCCGTAGCGCCCAACCCCACCCGTGACAACCTAAAGGCAGGGTTCTCCCTGGGGCAACCCATGCGCACCGTCTTAGAGCTGTACAACATGCAGGGGCAACCCGTGAAACGATTAGCTGACGGCTGGTTTCTTTCCGGCCAGCATACGGTGGAGGTCAATGTGCAGGATCTTGCGCCCGGCGTGTATTGCCTGCGCCTGATTGCGGGCAAAGAGCAGCATTTGCAAAAATTTGTGGTGGTAGATTAGGGTCTGTTTTTAGAGTCCGATAGCTGCGTTATACTCAGCTCGAATAAGGCGCTAAGTTGTCCACATGAGCAGGTGTCACGGAGTAAAGGGAGTCTCGCGGATGGCTTAACTCCGTGAGACTCCCTTTACTCCGCGAGACTCCGTGACATACAAGGAAGCCCGCAGAGGCTGACCTCAGACGCTTCGCTCATATATCGGGCTTTTGCGTGCCCATGCTATCAAACTCTAAAGCCCAGACACGCTCCTAAGGGGCGTGTCGTAAATAAGTTACGTGAATTGGGCGAGGGGATTTTTTCATCAGGCAAGACGCGAGAAGGGAGCATAGCCTAAGCTACGCGACCGACGATCAACGCAGCCTGATGGAAAAAGCCACCGCGCAAACCGGTAAGTTATTTACGACACGCTCCTAAATAGACAGACACTAATTCAGGATGGCTCATGTTTTTTTATTCAAATTGGCTCGGTCAGTGAGGGTGTCACTTCGAAGTGACGCCCTCACTTGCCCCAAAAAATTAAAAATATACCCACGGTATTATTTTTCTATATCTCCCTGATTTCCTAAATTGCTGCGCTTATTTACGCCACGTTCCTTATCTGCCACTTGCCTCCCCTGTGCAACATGCACTGAAGTGAAAGAAGATGCCCTATTGCTATTCTTCACCGAAAATAATTTATTGTTATGAAAAGCACCATTTACACCCTTCGGGCGACTTTGAGTTTCGCACTGACCATTTTTTGCTTGTTTGCGATGCAAGCACAGATTTTTGTAGTCAACGGCGACGCTTCGTCCCTTGGAAACGAATGTTTCCAGATCACCCCTGCGCAGAACAACCAGGCCGGTTCGGTTTGGTCGCAAAACAAAATCAGTTTGGCCAACGACTTTGAATTCCGGGCCGACCTAAACTTTGGCAACAAAGACAGCAATGGCGCGGATGGGATAGCCTTTGTGTTTCAACCGGTTTGCACCGGCCTGGGCAGTCTCGGTGGCGGCATCGGCTACCAGGGCATTGCGCCTTCGCTGGCTGTTGAATACGATACTTATCAAAACTCAGTAGAAAATAACGATCCAATTCAGGATCACATCGCCTTACAGCGAAACGGCGTACTTTTCCACGCTGCGCCCAGCATGCTCGCCGGGGTGTCGCTGCTGCCCAATATCGAAAACGGCGCCAACCACAGCACCGTCATTAGTTGGGATGCCGGCGCGCAAGTCCTGAGCGTGTTATTTGACGGAGTGCTCCAGTTTTCCTACAATGGCGATATTGTAGCGGATATTTTTGGCGGCAACCCGGAGGTCTTCTGGGGTTTTACGGCTGCAACCGGCGCCCTCAACAACGACCAGCGCGTGTGCATCACCGATGTGGTGTCAACCGAACTGACCCAATACGTGGTCACCGATGCTTCCTGTGTGGAAAATGCTGATGGAGCGATTGATTTTACGGCAAGCCCGGGCGTAACCTTTGCCTGGAGCAATGGCGAAACCACGGAAGACATTAGCAACCTGCTTCCCGGAATCTATACTTTGTCCGTCACCGATGCGAACGGCTGCGCCAGTACCTATCTGATTGAAGTGGGCGTGGCGCTGGATCTCGTTCAGCCTGCAATTGTCTGCCCTTCGGGCGCTTCGGTTTCCTGTGGCGACGACTTCAGCCCGGTAAGTCTGGGCATGGCTACGGGTACTGACAACTGTCTGGGAACGCTGGTTACCTTCAGCGACAGCGAAACCCCGGCGAGCTGCGCCAATGGAGCCATCGTGCGCACCTGGACCGCAACCGACCTGGCTGGCAATACAGCAACCTGCTTACAAAACATTGCCGTTATCGGAGATGATATCGCGCCGGTTTGCCTCAACTGCCCCGGCGACGTAACCGTTTCCTGCGACAACATTCCGGATTTGCCTATCCTTGAAGTGACCGATAATTGCGATTCAGCGCCTGCCATCAGCCTCATCAGCACGACTTCGCAGACCGGCGATGGCTCCTGCGGCGATTATTCCTATACCATTTCACGGGTGGTTACCGTGACCGACCAGTGCGGCAATGCGCAAAGCTATCCGCAAACGGTTACGGTGGTAGACGAAATAGCGCCCGTGCTCACTTGCCCTGCCGATACTACGATTTCCTGCGATGAACTTGACCTTCCCGGCGCCACGGGGACGGCTACTGCTTTAGACAACTGCGACCCTGCGCCCGCAGTGACGTGGGAAGACAACGTGGTCTCCGGCGATTGCGATTGGGAATGCCTCATTGAGCGCACCTGGAAAGTCGTGGATGCTTGCGGCAATGTCAGCGTTTGTGTTCAAAACATTACAAGCACTTCCGTATTTCTGCTGGAAGAAGCACTTTCCGTAGATACCGATGGCGATGGCTTACCGAACCCGCTGGTACTTGGCGTTTCGCGCAATAAGCTCACTCTCAAGCCGGGAGCAGGCGCTTGCATCATCGAATGGATGCCTTCGATGGGTGATTCTTCCACCTCGTTGCGCACGGCACAACTTGTGATTGATGGTGCCGATTGTTCGATTGCGCCCAACCTGATTAATGCCGATGGTAAATCCCGCAACCCATTGCTGGAAGCGGGTCTGAAACTGAGTGTCAAAGTGCGCCTCGATCCGGCTTATGGCAATAGGTTGTTGTCTCAGTTGGAGGAATGCATTTTTCACCCCATCGTTTATCAATACATGCCACCGAATCCGGACGTGAACGACCTGCTTCGGTTGGCCAACCTGGGGCTGGGCAACATCATCGGCCCGCCACACCTGAATCATTTGCTGAATGCCCTGCGCTGCATCAATGGTACGTACGATATTTGCGACCCGGCGGAAATGGATATGTCCTTTGCGGCACCGGGCGGCCAACTGCCTTCAACACTGGTTGATGTACATAAACCGATGTGGACGGTATTTCCGAATCCAGCTTCCGGCAACGTTTTTGCAGACCTGAGCCAATGGGCAGACCAATCTGTCGAACTCGAATTGGTGAATGCCAGTGGGCAGGTCATGCAGGTAATGCACACGATAGCGCCGGATGCGCCGCTTCGCATAGAGGTGGCCGGTTATCCTGCCGGTCTTTATTTCCTGCGGGTGAAAACAGGCAGTGGGGTAGGGGAGACGGTGCGATTTGTGATTGGGGGTAGATAAGCCTTGCTGAGTTACTCCGTGAAACTCCGTATTATTTATTTTGTGGAGTTTCACGGAGTTCGATTAGTCTATTTTGATGATTTTCCCACTTACCTTAAAATCTTCTCTTTCGATGAAGAAAAAGTAGGTTCCGCTGCACAGCTTCGAGATGTCCAAATTGCTTAATGGCTGTGTGATTTCGGTTGAGAAAACTTGTCTGCCCAACAAGTCGTAGAGTCGCAATCCGTATTCTTTGCCTTGCATTTCTGGAAAGTTAATCCAAATTTCCCCATGCGTTGGGTTAGGGTAAATGGCAATTGAATTCACAGCAATCAAGGACTCGACGTTATTCGTGGAGGGTTCACAATCCTCATTTGACATACAATAATGAGGGATATTGGGTATGGTTGCAAAATTATAAGAAGGCAGATTAACACCACGTTGAACCAACTCGCAGGACAATCCCATACTGTCCGGTTTTTCAATGACGTGCAAGTTCAGCGTACTGCTGGTACTGGAAATATAAATTTTTCCATCCGGTGCCAGCGCAGCAAGATAAAATATGGTGGCATAAGGGTTGTAAGTTCCATCCCACTCCGCTACCTGTATTTTGCTGGCTTCGATATTGGGAGCCTCCAGGTCAAACTGATACACCTTTTTTCGGGCGCATACATACAGGAATCTGGAATTAGGGGATACGGCAACTCCTGCAATATAATTGATCGTATCATTAGGAAACATAATCTGTATGGGGTTAGACAGATCGCCCGTGGCATTGTCAAAATCAAAGATATTCAAGCCGTTCCAGGAATTAAAGCGGATGTATTTTTTTAGATCGGGAGAAAAAACGGCTTGTGCCCCTGAATCGTCATCGCTCCACACATGCCCCTCGCATTTGAGTATAGGGGGTTGCACGCCCATTTGGGGTGCATATAGTGATAACAGTGCTTGCCGGATTGGGAAAAACCGAAATTTTATCTGAATGATTCAAGCGCAGGTTATTGGCCTTTATGTCTTCGGTAAGTTGAGCTTATTCGGGTAATATATCCGTGTTCTGAACCGCATATTGAGTATTCTGCCCATTACAGTCAGGAAGCAGCCCCAATGCTGCGTATACCGCCGGGCCGCCCGTTTTCGGGTCTTGTTGGGCAATGGCCTCCCAGTATCGTTACTTGACTCTCCGTGTACTTGTAGTGCCATCCAAGTCTACTCCAAAGCGAATACTACTGATTGTTATATTGGCGTTCACCCCAAATTCATGAATGTAAATACCAATTCGCCGTTCAGGGGAAGGTGTATTCGACATGGTGAATCGTGTGTTTTTGATCTCTACTAATTTCGCCAAACCTATGCGTATCCCATAAAATTCACCGTGATCGAACTGGGAGTTTGAGAGAGTGAGAGAGCCTTCCGCCATCAATATGCCTATCCTTTTTATTCTTTCCATACGAAAGTAACTTGCACCTACGTGGCTGAAACTGCCTTCGGATATAATTCCATGCCTCAGATCGGTAAACCAGTTCATACCATTTACATTAGCCTGAAATGCATATAGATACGCGTTTTTTAGTTTCACACCAGCTTCCGTAATCTCGTCAATCGTTCCATTCAAGGGAGCCTTGCAAGTAAAGCGATTGGCAGTGAAATTCAACACCCTCGGGCCGAGAGCAAAGACACTTGGAAATGGCGTTTCCAACTCAATCCCCACCCTGTTTCGGTTAAAAGTAGTTTTTTGGATATAAAGAGCGGCAAGCACATTCGCAAAAATGGCTTTTTCTGCATCTCCAATTATAGAATTGTTTGAGGTGACGATCACTGAAAGGAAACCAAGCGTAATCCCCTTCCACAAGCTATTGCAGGCGAACAGTTTGGAATTGTTTATACTAAGCGAACTCCCGCCTGAGTATCCGTTACGGCTTCCGGCAACAGCAATCGTAACCCCAGGGTTGATTTTGACCGTCACATCTAAAAAGGTAAAATTGGCGTCCACTTCAAAGTCTCCCACAATGCAAACATTTCCACTGATGGATGTGCCAAGCAGGGAAGACTTTGGAAACTGAGTGCCCGCACCAATTTGCATTTGGCAGTTAAAATTGGGATTCAGTTCACAAAGGGTTTGCTCAGGCAGGCCAGTGAAAGTAGCTCCGTAGTTTTCGGGACATTCGTAATAAGCGCTCTGTTGAGCTAAGACGGGCAGTGATGCTGTTGAGGGAAGCAGGAATACAAAAAAGCATTTTGTCAAGTAAAGAGCGCCGGTAATCCATCTCCCCGCAGGGGGGGGCAAAGATAAATTTTTTCATAAGCATAATTATTTAAGGTTAAAAAACCAGGTTACTGGCTCTGGTTCTACATAAACCAAGCTTGCGAATAAATGCATACCTTTTCATCAAAAGCCAAGGCATGACTTTCCCAACTTATTTTTGTATTTGTTCTTAAATAGTGTTTCCGGAATGATTTATCCGGCCATAAAATATAGAAATGCAAGATCCGGTATTTCCCGGATTGGGTAGTTATGAAAAGCCGCAATAATAACTTCCCGATTTGGGCGGTGGCTTTTCCCAACGAACTTCGTTGCTTCCGTCGGTCACGTAGCTTTGGCTACGCTCCCTTCTCGCGCCTTGTCCGTTGGAAAAATCCTCACGCCGAAAACGCGAACTTATTATTGCGATGTTCCTATTACACCGTAAACTAAGTTTGTTGAGATTTTGGGTAAAAGATTTTTGTGTCGGGCAAGTCCATTTTTAAGTTCGATGCCTATGAATCGGGCGAAAAAATGGAGGAAGCATGGCGCAAAAAGATTCACCCAAAAGCCAATGAAACTTATTTTACAGTGTACTATGTACAAATATGCAGGAAAATGTGGGCAAAAACAACTTGTAGCCCAACTTTAACACATAAAAAATACCAGAATCGGGAAGGTCATACTGTTCTGTAATCAAGTTATCTTATTTTTGACACCCGTTCTTGCGGGATTATTTCATTATTCACTCGTCACAACATCCAATCATGAAAAAACATCTTGTATTGTGCTTATTGCTGAGCCTGACCGCTTTCGGGTTGTCCGCTCAGATCGAAACGCCGGCGGCCAGCCCTGTTGCGATGGCTTCCCAACGCGTCGGCCTTACCAAAGTTACGGTTGAATACAGTCGTCCGTCTGTGAAAGGGCGGAAAATATTTGGCGACCTGGTGCCTTTCGACAAAGTTTGGCGCACAGGAGCCAATAAAATCACGACGATTAAATTTGACAACGACGTCATGATCAATGGAAAAAAAATTCCTGCGGGCAGCTATGGCTGGTACACCATTCCCGGAAAAGCGGAATGGACAATCATCCTGAATTCCGACGACCAGCAGTGGGGCGCTTATGCTTATGATGAAAAGAAAGACGTGGCCCGCTTCAAAGTAGCGCCCTATAAAACTGCCAAAGCGGAAAATTTGGCGATTTCGCTGGAACAAACCTCGCCTACTAATTTAAATGTGATCCTTGCCTGGGATAAAACGGCTGTGAAGTTTGCCGTTTCGCACGACGCGCACGACCAGATTATGGCGGAAATCAAGGAGAAAACGGCAAAAGCCGACGCCACAACAGACAGCTACTTTGCCGCTGCCGACTATTATTACGAAAAAAATATAGACTTAAACCAAGCGGTGGAATGGGCGGACAAAGTGGTAGCAAGTGACAAGCAATACTGGACGTATCAACTCCGCGCCCGCATCTTGGCAAAAATGGGCAATTGTGAAAAAGCAGTCGCCGACGCGAAGATTTCTTTGGAGATGGCCAAAAAGGAAGGCGACGATTCGTATGTCAAAAAGAATGAAGCTATTTTGAAGCAGTGTGGGGTGAAATAGCCATTCAGCCATTCCTGTAAAAAGAAAGGCGCGTAACAACTCCAATTGCTACGCGCCTTTTTTTTTACTGCGATTTATTGCAGTTTGAAATTATACGTAATCGTCCCGCACTGTTTATCGGGACCACCAGCGGAGAATTTCCATTTTTTGGCGTTGGATTCCGCTACGCTAACCAACTGGCTATCGGTGGTGGAAGAACCTCTCTGGGTATATTTTGCGCTGGTGACGTTGCCGGCTCCATCCACACAAACTTCCAACACAACGGAACCTTGTTTTTGAGAATTATCCGTCACCTTGGGAGAAGCCAATACGCCACGACCACCTAAGCCACCACCAACTTTGCCGGATCCGGTGCTGATGCCTTTCAGGTTATCCGCATTCGGATCGCCGTCGGGGTCACCCTGATTGCCTGGTTTTCCGGTATTGCCTTTACCTTTGCCATCGCCGAAAAGACCCCCAATCTGGTCTTTTGTTTTTTGAGCATCGGCTTTGCGCTTAGCATCGGCGTCAGCTTCCGCTTTCTTTTTCGCATCGGCTTCCGTTTTTTTGCGGGCTTCTTCTCGTTCTATGCGTTCATTTTCCTCCTGCGCCTTTTTCTCCTGTTCCTTTTTGCGCTTTAGCGCAATCGCTTCAGGGTCTTCCGTCTTGATGACTTCTTTTTCTTTGACCGGTTCAGGTTTGGTTTTTTCCTTTGGCGTTTCCGGTTGTGGTTCCGGTTCTACCTCTTCTTCCGGTTGCGTTTCTTCCTCTTCTTCCGAAGTTTCGGCAGGCGCTGCGTTGTCATCGCCCTGGCCTACGTCGGGTAGGCCGAGGTTGACCAGAATACCTTCCTGTCCGGGAGGCGGGATCTGATACGACAGCAATGGCAGCAGGGCCAATATAATCAGAACGAGATGGAAAAGGAAAGTGGTTACCAAGCTACGTTCCTTATCTTTTTGTTGCTTTTGATGGCTGATGAATTCGTCCATATCGTTGAAAATTGTGTGTTTACCACCTTTTAACGCAGCACTGCCCAAAAGGTAATGCCAGCATTAACCGGTTTAGTATTTTTTTAACGCAAAAGACACTAATCTTTAGAATCGGTTACCAGAATGCCGTTGATGTTGTTGCGCATGGCAACGTCCATTACTGCGACTACATGTTCGGTGGGCGTTCCTGATTCCGGTGAAATCGTAATGTCGAGTTTACCGCCTTTTCGACCTGATTTGCGGCGCAGTTCTGCTTCCAGTGCGCCGATTTCTATGCGCTTGCCGTTCAGGTAAAACCGACCGCTTTGATCAATTTTTACATCGTCAATATTGGACGGCGTAACCACTTTCGTACGTGAAGATCCCGGCAACTTCAGGTTGAGCGCATTGGGTGCAACGACAGTGGACGTCAACATGAAAAAAATGAGCAACAGGAAAATGATGTCCGTCAGTGCGGACATATTGAACTGTGAAGATGCTTTGCTGCGCTTTTTAAGACCCATTGCTAATGCTATTTAGTGTCCGTCCATTTAGTCGGTGTCTGTTCTTTAGAGTTCGAGAGCAAGGCATGTTTGATCCCAAAAACGGGAGTTTACTCGCGTAAATGACCGATTTTGGGATCAAACATAACGCAGCTATCGGACTATAAAGACAGGCACTATTTAGTGTCCGTCTATTTTAACCAATTCAACTATTATTAGGCTGTGTCGCGATGATGGCGCGGATTTTAAGCTTGGCGCCAATTTTCATGATGCGAACCACTTCATCAAAAGGCGTGCCCACTTCTGCCACGATCGTGATCACCTGCTCCTCCGGATTGGTGTACTTCCCCTTCATTTTGCGAACCTCCTGACTCAATAAACCCTCTATTGCAGACTTGGTCGTTTCTACATTGTTCAGCGTAATACGGCCATTGGCTTCCAGCGATACGACAACTTTTGTAGCGGCTACCGTCTGAGAATCTGCTTTGGGCAGCTCGAAGGGTTGCACCTGGACCAAATTAGAGGTGAGCATGAAAAAAATCAGCAACAGAAAGATAATGTCAGTCAAAGACGACATGTTAAATTCTGATAAGCTTTTGGTTCTTTTTTTTAAACCCATGTGGATTAAGGTTAAAAGCTAAAGTTGAAAGGTTAAAGGGGCATAATAAGGTTGTGAAGGTTAAAGGCTAAAGTTGAAAGGTTAGGAGGATACTATCATCAGCCTACCCTCTACTTTCTACCCCCTTACCCCGCCGGCTCCTGAAGCAAGTCCATGAACTCCATGGTCGAGCGCTCCATTTTAAATACAACTTTTTCCATGTTGGCAACCAGCAGGTTATACCCCGCCAAGGCAAAAATGCCCACGAACAAACCGAAAGCTGTGGTGATCAATGCCTGATAGATACCGCCTGCCAAAACAGAGGGCGTAACGCTCTGTTCCGTAGCCATCTTGAAAAAGGCCTGGATCATACCCGTTACCGTTCCCAAAAAGCCAATCATCGGCGCGGCGCCGGAGATACTGGCCAAAGTAGACAGGTTTTTTTCTAATTTGAATACCTCAAGATTACCCACGTTTTCGATGGCGGCGTCAATGTCGCGCAAGGGTTTACCAATGCGTTGCAACCCTTTTTCTACCATGCGCGCAATCGGAGAATCTGTTGTGTTACACAGCGCGCGCGCGCCCTGGATATTCCCGGACTGTACATTGACGCGGATATTATTCATGAAGTTATCATCAATCTGTCCCGCCCTTTTGATGGCTCTGTAGCGTTCAACAAAAATGTACAGACCCATGATGGAAAGTGTCAGCGTGACCAAGACGTTCAGAATGCCCAACGTCCCGCTTGAAAGGATGATGTCAAAAATGCTTTGTGCAGTGAATTCGGGCTCGAGGCCCTCAGCAGTAGCGCCTTGAAACAGCAACAATACGTTTAGCAGCATGAATGGAGTGGTTTTAAGTAATGTGTTTAGATGAACAAAGCGCATAACGCCCGAAGGGTTGAAAAAATTATTCCCTGCGTAGCGCTAAGCGCTTTAGGCGGCGCTAAAATAATAAATTTCACAAAGATGTTAGCGGTATACTTGGGCATTTGACCGGAATCCGTATTTTTGCGAAGTTAGCGAATTTTCGCTACGTAGTATTGCCTAATCATAACGAACTATCTAAATGAGCAGAAGAATCAGAAAAGCCGCCGTGCTGGGCTCCGGCGTCATGGGATCGGGAATCGCCTGCCACTTCGCCAATATAGGCCTGGATGTATTGATGCTCGACATCGTACCTTTCGATTTGAAAGAAGAAGAAAAAAATAACGCGGCTGCCCGCAATCGCATCGCCGCCTCCTCGCTTGATACGGCCATCAAAGGCAAACCGGCGGCTTTGTACGATAAAAAATTTGCCTCGCGCATCAGTATTGGCAACTTTGAGGACGATTTTTCCAAAATCGCTGACTGCGACTGGATCATTGAGGTCGTCGTTGAGCGACTCGATATTAAAAAGCAGATCTTGGAAAAAGTAGACCGCTTTCGCAAATCAGGCTCTTTGGTCACGTCCAACACCTCCGGTATTCCCATTCACCTGATGCTGGAAGGCCGCAGCGGCGATTTTCAAAAGAACTTCTGTGGCACGCACTTCTTCAATCCCCCACGCTACCTCCGCCTGTTTGAAGTGATCCCAACCACCGAAACCGATCCGGAAGTTGTGGACTTTTTTATGCATTATGGCGACCTTTATCTGGGCAAACAAACGGTGTTGTGCAAAGACACGCCGGCATTCATCGGCAACCGGGTCGGCGTGTATGCCATGGCTAAAATTTACCAGCTGACGACCCAATTGGGTCTGCGCATTGAAGACGTGGACGCGTTGACCGGCCCTGCCCTCGGTCGCCCGAAAACCGGTACGTTCCGGCTCGGTGACTTAGTCGGACACGATACCGCCGCAAAAGTCATCCAGGGCATCAAGGAAAATTGCCCCAACGACGAACAGGCTGGCGCATTTGAAGTGCCGAAATACCTGCAATTTCTATTGGACAACAAGTTCTTGGGCAATAAGTCCGGTCAGGGTTTTTACAAAAAAACGGCTGAAAAGGACGAAAAAGGCCGCCCGGTTGTGCTGGCTCTGAACTTAGAAACGTTGGAATACGAAGCTTCTCAGAAGTCGGATCTGCCCAGCCTGAAAATGTCCAAACAAATAGACCAGTTGGCCAAGCGGGTACAGGCATTTTTTGCAGCGGAAGACAAGGGGGGCGAATTGATCCGGCGCTCGCTGCTGGGTCTGTTTGCTTACTCCTCCAACCGCATTCCGGAAATTACCGACCATTTATTCAGTATTGACGACGCGATGCGCGCCGGGTACGCCTGGGAAATGGGGCCGTTTGAGTACTGGGATGCGGTGGGTATTCAACAAGGCATCGAAATGGCCGAGGCGCAAGGAGAAACCATTGCAGCCTGGGTCAAAGAGATGCTGGCTGCCGGTTACACTTCGTTTTACAAACGCGAAGGCGGCGTTCGGAAATACTACGACATTCCAAGCAAAAACTACCGGCCCATTCCGGGTTCGGACAGCTTTATCATCCTTGATAATTACCGCGACCAGGCGCCGGTACACACCACCAGCGAAACGGTCGTACACGACATTGGCGACGGCGTTTTGTGCCTCGAATTCACCAGCGCACATAATACTATAGGTGAAGGGGTGCTGCGCGGCCTCAACGAAGCCATACAGCTTGCGGAAGAAGGCGATTGGAAAGGCTTGGTCATCGGCAACAATGCCACCAATTTTTCGGTCGGTGCCAACCTCATGATGATCGGCATGCTTGCTTACCAGCAGGAATTTGACGAACTGAATTTCGCGGTGAATTTTTTCCAGCAAACGACTATGCGTTGCCGCTATTCCAGCATTCCGGTCGTGGCCGCCACGCAAGGTTATGTGTTTGGCGGAGGCTGCGAAACCCTGATGCACTGCGATGCAGCGGTTTGTGCTGCGGAATCCTACATCGGCTTAGTAGAAGTGGGCATTGGCGTCATCCCCGGCGGCGGCGGCACCAAAGAACTGGCGTTGCGGGCTTCCGACTCTTTTTTTGAAGGCGACATTATGGTGCCTACCCTGATCGAAAAATTCAAAGCCATTGCATTGGCCTCCGTCGGCACTTCGGCGCAGGAAGCGTTCAACCTCGGGTTCCTGCAACGCCACCGCGACAGCATCGTCGTGAACAAAGACCGCAACATTGCGGAAGCCAAACAAAAGGTGCTGGAACTGGCCGACAACTACGTGCAACCCCGCAAGCGCGACGACATCACCGTGTTGGGTCGCGGCGGATTGGCAGCCCTCTACATCGCGGCCAACGAACTGAAGCGCGGCAATTACGCCAGCGAACACGACATCAAAATTGCCCATAAAGTAGCCTGGGTTCTTTGCGGCGGTGACCTCACGGGCGTGCAAAAGGTTTCTGAACAATACCTCTTAGACGTGGAACGGGAAGCCTTCCTTAGCCTTTGCGGCGAACAGAAAACGTTGGAACGCATACAGTATATGTTGCAGAATAACAGGCCGTTAAGAAATTAGTAGAAGGTAGAGGGTAGAAGGTAGGGCGCGACCCTCGCGGTCGCCCTGTTGTGGAAAAAAGGATAAGAGATTGATTCACTTTTAAACATAAAAGACATGCACAACTTCAGAAATTTGCAAGTATGGAAAGATTCAATTGATCTTGCTGTGGAAGTCTGTAAGATTACAGGTGCCTTCCCGGTTTCAGAAAGATTTAACCTGATCAGCCAACTCAATAAGAGCGCAGTTTCTGTACCTTCAAATATTGCAGAGGGGGCAGGTCGCAATACCAATGGAGCGTTTAACCACTTTTTGGGAATATCTACCGGTTCCTCCTATGAAATGGAAACGTAATTTATTATTGCCAATAAACTTGGGTTTGTACAGGAAGAACTGTTCATTCCGGTAATTGAAAAAATGCATTCAATTCAGAGAATGACCTATTCATTAAAATCATCACTTTTTAAATAAACCGAGAGGCAGGTCGTGGCGGTGTCTTTCTACCCTCTACTTCCTACCTTCTACTAACTTCTTTCATGGAAGCATACATCATCAAAGCCTACCGTTCCGCCGTCGGCAAAGCAGGAAGAGGCGGATTTCGCAACTACCGCTCGGATGACTTAGCCGTAGATGTGGTCAAATATTTGGTTGACAACACGCCGGGGCTCGACCCGAAGCTGGTGGACGACGTTATTGTCGGTTGCGCCAACCCGGAAGGCGAACAGGGATTCCAGATTGGGCGGCAGATTTCGCTGCGCGCTTTGGGTAAAGAAGTGCCGGGCATGACGGTCAACCGCTATTGCGCTTCGGGATTAGAAACGATTTCCATCGCGGTCGCGAAAATCCGTGCAGGCATGGGTCATATTTACATTGCCGGCGGCACGGAAAGTATGAGCATGATCCCGATGACGGGCTATAAATTGGCGCCAAGCTACAAAGTGGCCAAAGACACCCCCGACTACCTGATCGGGATGGGCCTGACGGCAGAGGCGGTCGCCAAAAAGTACGGCATCAGCCGCGAAGCTGCGGATATCTTTTCGTATCAATCGCACGTGAAAGCAGGGAAAGCCATAGATGAAGGCAAATTCAGCGGCGAAATCGTGCCGGTGACGGTGGAAGAAGTATTTGTGAAAAACGACAAACGCGAACGGGTTGAAAACGTCATCAAAGTGGACGAGGGCGTCCGCCGCGATACGACGATCGAAGGTTTGTCCAAACTGCGCCCGGCTTTTGCCAACGGCGGCATCATCACCGCAGGCAACTCTTCCCAAACTTCCGACGGCGCGGCTTTCGTGCTGGTGGTGAGCGAAGAAATGGTCAAACAACTCGGCCTGACGCCCATTGCGCGGTTGGTGGGTTGTGCGGTAGCTGGGGTAGAGCCTTTGTACATGGGCATCGGCCCGTGTGCGGCCATCCCAAAAGCATTGCAACAATCGGGTTTATCCCTCAACGATATCCAGTTGGTGGAACTGAACGAAGCTTTTGCGGCCCAGGCTCTCGCGGTCATCCAGGAAACGGGCCTCGATCCGGAAACAGTGAACGTGAACGGCGGCGCTATTGCACTTGGTCACCCGCTGGGATGCACGGGCGCGAAGTTATCCACGCAGCTCTTCAATGAAATGCGCCGGAGAAATCAAAAATACGGTATGGTTACGGCTTGCGTTGGCGGCGGACAGGGCATTGCGGGGATTTATGAGTTGTTGAGTTGAAAAAGGGGTAGGCTGCTATTTACTGCATAGCTTTTTAGGCTGAATTAAAATCTGCTGTTCTGCTTAAAATCCCAGCCTGTAAAGACTGCCGCAGTTTTTTATACGGACTAAAGTCCGCGTAACAAAGCACTCGCGAAACGAAAAGCGCCAAGACACGACGAGAGCTGTGCGCGCTTCGTTTCGCAGGGCTTTAGCCCGCCTTGTGTTTGACTCCCCACTCATTCCGACCCTACCGCACCACACTCACCTTCCCGCTCCCGCCCGGCTGCCCTTCCAAAAACACCCGGTAAAAATACATGCCCGGCGGCAGTTGCGACACCGCTATTTCATACTGCGCTACGCCAGCCTGCAAAAACTGCCGCAGCGCAAGCCGCCCGTCGGCATGGAACAACTGCCACTCGCCGGGTGCAGGGGTTGTCAGCCTGATGGTGAACTGCCCGGAAGCGGGGTTTGGGAAGACTTTTATAGCAGGTTCCGGCGCGGATAGTGGTTCTTCCG
>Ga0163149_10002582_pt1 | contig 21563 bp, 27 predicted proteins | sample OliLakLV19MP5G1_FD_148604 | JGI IMG/M metagenome (GOLD analysis project Ga0163149, IMG submission 148604) | Freshwater microbial mat bacterial communities from Lake Vanda, McMurdo Dry Valleys, Antarctica - Oligotrophic Lake LV.19.MP5.G1 | ecosystem: Environmental > Aquatic > Freshwater > Lake >...
GTTAGCCATGCTGTTCCTATTAATGATGGCGGATTATATCCAGTTAGTGTAATACCAGTTTCATTTATAACTATTTTATTGCTAGTTCCAAATGGTTGTATTTCTATTTCTGTTTTTTCTGGATTAACACTATATGTTCCAGCATTCATTTGACTTTCGAGACTCATTTTTCTCCTTATGTGGTGATATAAACTAAATATTGCTGATTTCCTGAGAAACCATATTCTTCTGGATTGGTAATTGTATTCTGTAAAAAGCAACCTTGAATTGAGTCACCCCTATAACAATGAAGGAGTGCTTTGCATTCATCCATCAAAACGAGAATAGTATCAATATCAACAGAAAAGAAATCAATTTCTATTGTTGCAACTGTTAAATTAGAATCACTTTGCAAATTGATTTCTGGTTTTGACTGACTAACAGTATAGATTATCATCGGCAATTGTGTGTTTTCGGTCGATACAGTGGGATAAACTCTTGTAGAAGCTAAATTTTTTATTCGATCATAAATGACGGATTCTGTTGACATACTTATATGTATGATGTATACTTTGAAAAATATGAACCAAATGCATATGTATATTATGAGAGAAAAAACTAAAGATTTTGTAGCCCGAAAAAACTTGTTTTGCATGTATGATATTGATTTAGATATTTGCAGAGCAAACAACAAATTAGGGAATAGGCACGAAACTATTAAACGATTAGAACAAACTGGTGAAATCCCAAAACGCAAAATCAATTATGGTTCTCGGTGGTTTTGGACCGAGAAGGAATATAAAAAGGCTCTTGCAGTCATTCGCACACATACAAGAAATCAAAGGATGTTTTCACCATTAATAGAACAAAAGATCAAAGCTCTGTTTGTTTCTGGTGTAAAGCAAGTTGAAATTGCAAAACAGTTTAATACAAAGCAATATATGGTTTCTCGGATTTGTACGAGAAATTAGTCACAAAAAAAAAGACAAGCGCTTTAGCTTGTCTTTAACTTCTCGGTTGTTTTGTTTGTATCTTACGCTGGAATATTTGCTAATTTAGCCGCTATTGATTTGCCTAGGTTCATTGTTAATTTGTTGCTTTCTATCAATGGTGGGAAAAACTGGCCTGTTATGGATTTGTTATCAGTTAGATCAATTGTCAATTCTGTTTTGTTATTGACCATTGAAAGATATAAGACTTTGTCTCTAAAATATCCACATTGTCTAATTTCTCCATTTTTGTATTCTATTTGAAACAAGACAAAAATCTTACCGTTATGCTTTTCTGGCATTATATGAATTGAATTTACAACTTCTCCAATTAAACCTTTAAGTTTGAATCTTGCTACTTCATCACCAGAATTTAAAACAGATAGCAGTTGTGAAAGTGAAAGCTTCAATTCATCTATGGGTATTGTTTGTTTCTCTATTTCCACTTCTATTTGCTTTTTTCTTGTTGTTAATTTATTTGCAACTTTTGCAAGTAAGGCTATGGGGTTTTCCATAGTTATCATTTCTTTTTCAATTTCTTCTAGTCTCAATTCAATGTTATGTAATTCAGTTTCTAATTCAGTTGTATCTGTTGTTTTTCTTGTTTCATTTAAATCACCAACTGTATCAGTAATGAATAACAAAACCTGTTTCTCAAAGTAATGATAAGGAACCATCATTCTACAAGAATTTTGTTGCTTTTGCGTGTGAAAATAAGATACTAGCCATTTTCGTATACCTTGTGTTTTTGTTGTTTGAAGATGATATGGGCTAGTATCATTTGCACAAACCAGAAGACCGCTAAATATATTCGTTGAATTAACAATACCTCTCACTCGTTTTGTTCTTCTTCTAAGTAATTGTACTTCTTTGAAAATCTTGTCACTTATAACTCTAGGATAATGATTTGGTATTTCTTTATTTATTTTGATTCTAACGCCATTCTGTGTACTCATCGGTTGGAATCTGCCAGTAACCGTAATTTCGCTTAATATCTTGTTTATGTAGCTTAAATTCCATTTCTTAGAATTTCCTATTGGTGGGAAATTAGCAACTAATTTTTGAAGTATTTGTCTTTGTCCAATTCTGGCTATAGATTCATCAAAAATGAATTGTATAGCTTTTGCTCCTATATTGAGTTTCCCATTTTTGTCAATCCATGCTGGCTTTCTAGCATTTATTGTTCCTGTTTTCCTTTGATTATCCCAAAATGATTTTGCTCGGTCACTTTTCTTTTGACTTTCGTCATTTGCAAGCTGAAAACTCATTAATGGTTCCATAAGTGTGAAAACATTATCTAATGATGTTTCATCGTATGTTTTTTCTGGTTCAAGCGTTTGTATTTTAATCCCTTTTTCAATTATTCTTTGAAAAAGATTGTATGCTGTTGATAATTTAGCTCTTGTTAATCTGTCTAATTTTTCAATAACTAAGAAACTACCTTTTTCTATTTGTCCAGATTCAACAAGAGATAGAAATTTTGATAATGCTGAAGTTGGCATTAAATTTGTAGAATGGAATGCTGATTTTCCCAAGTCATGAAATGCAATATTTGAAAGCTCGTGCCCAGTTTTTAAAAGCCATCTATTTCTCAATTCTGTTTGTCTTCTAAAACTGTCTCTTCCTTCTTTTCCTTGCTTTTTCGTGCTAAATCGGATGTAGGAATAGGCAAAACTCATGATTGTTTCTCCAAGGGTAGGGGCTTTATTCTAGCCTAGACTTTCAGTTAAGGGCGTGCAAGTCTAGCTTTCTCTAGGCTAAGATTTGGGCACAAAAAAAGCCCTAGCAAGGTTTGGGGCTTGCTAGGGCTTCCTTCATTCTTGATTCAGAAGAACTTGAATTTCTCTATTGAGAGCGGCTGCGTCGAACAATTTTCGGCCACCTTTCACATCGGGGAGATTTACGCCAAGTTCTTCCAACCTCTTAAACTTGCTCAAAGCCGCTGCGTAAGAGCAGCCCACAAAATTAGCCACTTGTGTCATTCCTTGGCCTGTCAATTTGCACGAACAACGGCTTTAACGAAGTCTGAATCATTGATTCTCTTTCGTTCGATTGGTGGAAGGCTTGGGTCTCTAATTGCCCGTGGTTTTTGCGGTTGACCGGCTGGGCGTCCTCTTTTTGCCATTTTCTTCTTCTCCATTTGAAACACGAACTTTAGGCATGATTGCCTAACTTCTTCTATTCTATTCAAATTTGAAGTTGGCGTCAAGTGTAGATTTCCTTCTTTTTCTTCAGCTTTTTTCTCTTCGATAGCTATTGACCAATTCAACTATTTCATTTCCAGCAACATCTGTTTCTTCATTTGGTAGGAAATCCCATTGACTATTCAAACTAATGAAGTTTCTATACAGATTGAACTCTGCTTTTGTTCCTGTTATTAATTTGGTTGTACGAATTTTCCAATTCTTTATCAACTTCTTTAATTCTAAAATTTTCATTTCGTGTCCTTTGTTTTTGGGTTGGTTGTTTGGATCTAGTCAGGGTAGTCAGGATAGTCACCCTTTTCCTATTGCAACTCTTATTACAGTTATTAATTATTATCCAAATTTCAAGCGCAATAAGAAAACCCTGACTATCCTGACTACCCTGACTACATTTTTCCCTAACTCTGATTTTTTATCGCAATTTCATTACACACCCTTTTTTGTCCCGCTCCTTTAATTAACACTTTTCTAGTATCTCTTCCCATTTTTGGGAAAAGGTCGTATAATTGTTTAAAAAAGAATGTTGTATTTGGTATTGTCTCAATTTCATTTTCACTCACCCAATGACAATAAGACAAATACAACTGGTCCTTTTCTATCCATACCAACTCATTAGTTAAGTTTTTATCAGGAATATCACCAGCATTTAAAGAATTGTGAACAACACATTTTTCACACACAAACGACTTTACGGGACAACTGCTTCGTTCAAATCCTGCTATAGTAGCATCGTGGTTAATTCCCTCTATAAACTCATTCTGTTGTGTTAGTTGTTTTAACCCATCTATAGCCCAATTTGCTATTCCTGGTAATTCCACAAGCAATTTGTTTATCAAATTTGGATCATTGTTTTTTTCAAAGCTTTTAGTGTGTGAAATAAACAACAATCTTTGTGCAACAGCCCCAGAACTATCCTTTAGATTCGGCATAGTATTTGTCTGGAAAAGAAACTTTGCCTTTAGTTTCACGGAAATCGAATCTTCATGTTTAATATCAATACTAACTGTATCATCACCCACAATGGATTTTAGTCTTTCTATGATTGCCTGTATATCACTTTTTTTCCCAATTTGAATTTCGCCAATTACTGCTAATTGTTTATTTAACAACTTTCCTAATCCAAATTGGTTGTCCAAATCATTAAGTGAAAAACCCGTTGTATTTTCTTCACCAATTAAACTTTCTAAGACTTTTGCAATAGTGCCTTTCCCGCTTCGAGATTTCCCAACTAACACTAAAGCTTTTTGATATTTAACATCTTTGCTAAGACAATATCCCATGTATTGTTGCAGAAGATATATCTTATCTGCTGCTCCTTCATAAATTTCATCTAAAAATTTTAGCCATTGTGGGCATGTGGCATCTTTATTATAATCAAAAGCTAAAACAAATGTTGAAAGCCAGTCTTTTGAATGCTTTAGTAATGTATCATTTTTTGGATCATAAATACCATTTTTGAATGGAATAACATCAGCATCTTTTGCGAATGGTTTATTATCACCCATCCAAAATGGCAAACTTCCTATTCGACCATCTTTTTTATCTTCATATTGTTCAATCATTATATTTATAATTGGCACAACATTAGCTATTATATTGTTATTTTGCTTGATGGTTTTTTCCCTCAAATAATTTCTAAGCGCTCCACTAGGATTAGCATCTTTAACATACCTATTTGTTCTATAGGTGTAATTTATGCCATTGTGATACAAAGGAAAGTTCTGATTTTGTTCCATATAACTTATGTAATCTTCGGCATAATCTTCAAAAGACAATTTTCCTTGCTTGAGCATTTCTTTTTGCTTTGCCGCAAGCTCTGGGAAAATATCTTTGGCGTGTAAATCACTACAATGATTATGAAGACATTTAAATCCCACCCAACCATTTGTTAGTGTAACAACAGCTTTTTCTTCATTATTAGTATGCGCATTCTTATTTGGACAAGTTATAACCCACATATCCCGATTTTGTTGGGTTGTAAAAACTGAAAAGGGCATGTTGTATTTTTTCAGTAGTTCTTGTACACTAGCGATTGTCCATGGTCCTTTATCATAATTTATTTGTTTCGGTGGTGTTGGTTGTCCTCCAAAAAGATGCAAAACATCTTGTTGATTTGTTGACAATATATTTGGTATTGATGCTGTATTGCCACCTAAATCCGTTAAAAGGTTATCGATGCACTTTTCATTAACAATAGACATTACATCTGGAAAAGAAGTTATTCTTGCCATTCGCCATTCTCTACCATTGTGAACATCATCTATGTCTTTTCGATTCATTGTTCCTGCAACTCTGCCAATTCTATTTGCATCAAAAACGGAACTATCAAAAAAGTTAAATTTTTCTTTTAACAGTGTAAATAGCATTTTTAATTTGGCTGTTATCGCGTCTGAATTTTCTAAATCAATTTTAAAATGAACTTGAAAACCATTTCCAGAAAAAACTTCCAATGGATTTATAAAACCAAACTCTTTTACATACTCTAAGAACTCGTCTTTTTGTGTTTTTGTTTGTGTTATTTCTTCTTCTGTTGCCATAGATTTTGCAAAACCAGGTGCCCGATCACTATCAAAATCAAAATAGAGATTTGTTCTATGTTTAATATCAGCACCTTTTGTGCATTGCTTCGTATGTAATGCATTAATAGGACCACAGTGTTTCATTGGTTCATTTATCGTTATGTAAAAACCTTTTGGGTTATAATCATCAACAGACTCTATTGCACCAGCAAGGACTGCCCCATCAATAAAAAACCCAGTGTATATTTTACTATTATTAGCAGCCGGTAATACGCGTAATTCCACCTTATTGGGGAAAAAGCGTAGGAATCGAGAAATTTCATCAAAATTACAAAAATTGTTGTTTGTTATACTATTATACATTGTATGAATCCTTTGGTCGTTTAACCAAGTTTATATTACACTTTTTTGACACCCTACTAAAGACAATTTAGTAGGGTGTTTTTTCATCTAATCCTTTTTCAAAAATCTTTTGTCTTCCTTGAACTTTATTTGTGCTATTAGTTTGTCGAGATTTCTCGCGTACCACCAATATCGTCCTGCTTTTTGGCCGTCAGGCTTTAATATTACACCGGCTTTTAGCCAGTCCCGAATACTACAACCTGATACTTCACATATCTCAGAAAGAATATGACTAAAGATTTTCAATTCTCCTAGATCATAAGTTTCACTTGTATTTGATGACATTGTTACTGCCTTTTCTTTTTGTGGGTTTATCGGACTATTATAATATAATATAGCATAGCTGTAATCATTTTTCAAAACAAATCTTTTTTGATTTCACACATTTTGTTTGCTTTTTGCTGGATTGCATATATAATGTCTAAAAGGAGTAAAATGCACATTTTTTGGTTTCCTTTTGATATCGATTTGGGGCTAATTTTGTTGTACCTTTTTCCCCCCTGGAATTTCTTCTAAAAAAATATTTTGGAATTCATTAGGAAATTGATGGGGCTGCATATATAATATGACAAGGAGCAATATGACACCATCAGAAGCTTTTGATAAAGCAATAGAATTAGATAAAAGAATACCAGAACTTGAACCAATCATCATTAAAGATGCTGAATATAGCTATTGGTATGCATTATGTGTAATTAAAGGTAGATGGGAAATAGCAGAACCAGTTATCAGTAAAGATGCTGAATCTAGTTATTGTTATGCAAAATATGTAATCAAAGGTAGATGGGAACCAGGTGAAGCAGCTATCAGCAAAGATGCTTTTCATAGTTTTCTTTATGCAAAAGAAGTAATTAGAGGTAGATTTATTCTAGGTGAACCAGCTATCAGTAAAAAAGCTTATGTGAGTTATCGTTATGCAAGAGTTGTAATAAAAGATAGATGGGAACCAGGTGAAGCAGCTATCAGTAAAGATGCTATTGATAGTTATTGTTATGCAGAAAATGTAATTAAAGGTAAATTGCCTGACTTTATGCATAATGCTCTACTTCTTTCTAATCATGAATCTGCAAAACAATATGTTAGGTTTATCTCGTAAAAAAATATTTTGGAATTCATTAGGAAATTGATGTGGCTGCATATATAATATGTAAGGAGTAAAAATGTTACCAGAAGAAGCATATTATAAAGCATGTGATTTAGATAAAAGAATACCTGAACTTGAACCAGTTATCAGTAAAGATGCTGAATATAGTTATTGGTATGCAATCAATATAATCAAAGGTAAATGGGAACTAGCTGAACCAGTTATCAGTAAATATGCTGAATATAGTTATGAGTATGCAATAGAAGTAATTAAAGGTAGATTTATTCTAGGTGAACCAGCTATCAGTAAAGATCCTGACTTTAGTTATATTTATGCAAAAGATGTAATCAAAGGTAGATTTATTCTAGGTGAAGCAGCTATCAGTAAAAGTGCTTATTATAGTTATATTTATGCAAGAGATGTAATTAAAGGTAGATTACCTGACTTTATGCATAATCAAATGATTCTCAATAATAATAAATATACAAAGATGTATGTGGAGTTTATCAAATGAAACCAGAAGAAGCAATTGTTATTATTCTAAAAGATGCTATGTGTAGTTATATTTATGCAAGAGATGTAATTGAAGGTAGATGGGAACAAGGTGAAGCAGCTATTAGTAAAAGTGCTTATTATAGCTATCTTTACGCAAGAGATGTAATTAAAGGCAGATTACCTGATTTAATTCATAATCAAATGCTTCTCAATAATCATAAATATACAAAATTGTATGTGGAGTTACTCAAATGACACCAGCACGAGCATATTTTTTAACAGTTAATTCAGAAATAAGAAAACCTGAATTAGAAGCTATTATAAGCAAAAGTGCTTATTTAAGTTTTCTTTACGCTAAAGACAATATCAAAGAAAGATTTATTTTAGCTGAACCAATCATAAGCAAAGATGCTTTGTATAGTTATTGGTATGCAAGATATATTATTAAAGGTAGATGGGAACTAGGTGAAGCAGCTATCAGTAAAGATGCAATAGTTACATATTGGTATGCACTATTTGTAATCAAAGGAAGATTGCCCGATTTTATGCATAATGCTATGATTTTTTCTAATCACATTTGCACAAAAAACTATTTGGAAATTATCAAATGACACCCGCACGAGCATATTACAAAGCAAAAAGTTTAGGTAAAAGAATACCAGAATTTGAACCAATCATTCTTGAAGATGCTTATTGGAGTTATAATTATGCACACCATGTAATTAAAGGTAGATGGGAATTAGCTGAACCAATCATCAGTAAAGATGTTAATTATAGTTATATTTATGCAAGAGATGTAATCAAAGGTAGATGGGAAATAGGTGAAGAAGCAATTAGTAAAAATTCCGTGCATAGTTTTTGGTATGCGCAAGATTTACTAAAAAGTAGATTGCCTGATTTCATGCATAATGCTATGATTTTTTCTAAAGATAAAGTTTATGTAAAATTCTATGTTGACTTTATTGAATCAAATCAAACGCAATAATCCTCTCTTATAATTGTTGTAGCTCCATGCCCAACAATCACTGATATAATATTGAATTCCATATCAGCTATGAATAAACAAAGGAAATCGTCATAAAAAACTTCGATTGTTGCTGAAAGCGGACAGCAATTTTCGTCAATTAAAATAACAACTTCCAAATGCATGCCCATTCCATCATAAATATTCGTAAATAAATCTCCGTACAATTCGTATCTTCCAAATTCATCATTAAACCTACAAGCGAAGCCCAGACAGCCTCCTGGGCCTGAGAAATTGTCATACCAAGAAAAACCACCACTATGAACGAGGTCGTCTGACTCTCCACATCCGGCCCCCACACCATAAATGGGAAATCTAACTTTGCTTGTAACAGTTTGTTCAAAATTAGGATTTTGATTATCACAATTGTTATATCGTTTATAGTTGTATGACATCTCAACCCAAGAGCAACAATCAACAGGTGTTGTTCCATTATTTGCATATTGACAGCAATCGCAATTATCTATATGGCAGCTTGTTAAATCTTCTGTTGGTAGCATAGAGGGACAGCAAGTGGCATCATCAATTTCTCCCACAAACTTAATGCATTTTTTTTCTACTGTCATCACGCCTTCTGTGCATTCAATATTTGTAACTACTTCTAAACAATTCAATTTATAATTTGAGCAAATCCACAAACTCAATACTGAAGTTCCACCAGTAGAAACATTTCCATATCGAATTGCTAAATATCGTTTACCAACCGTCAAAGAATTTAATTCATCCACATTTATATTCATTGGTATAGCAATGCATTCTTCCGAACCTGTACTCCATGAATCAGTAACAGTATCATAAATTTCAATTGTTGCAATATATTTGTTACTTGATATTTCTTCAACTATTTTTACTACACCAGAAATTCTACAAGAAAATGAGTTTTGATTCCCAAATTTGCTGACACCTGGAGTTGCATTTAAAAGTTGTTTTACTTTTTCTGCTGTGTTTTTACTTAATGCAAATCCCATTTAGATTATCCCCGCAAAAACTTCTTCTCTATACACTTTGAAATCAAGATATACTAATGGATATCCGACACCTAAAACGCCACCCGATCCATCTAATGGCACGGGTGAAGTCACGGCCAGACCATTTTCTTCAATCGGAAGTAAATGATCCGCCCCTTTAAAAAGGAACCCAGCATCAATTACAGAAACAGGATTCCAAAATCCGTCTGGTAACACTTCCAATGTTATGTTAATTTCCCAGTACCTTGTATTATTTTCATAAACAGAAGAACTTGTGTATTCAGAACACCTTAAAGTCTTAGGGGCAAATCCTTCCCATGCATCCGAATTTATTGCATCAGTGTACAAAGTTACATTACTAAATAAAGTTGATGTTTTCCAAGCTGTAACCGAAATAGTTGGATGGGCATGTGGTGCTTCTATAGGTGGATCGAAAGGAACACCCGCAGAATTTGTCACTTCTACATTGTTTAAATCCTTTTGTAATAACCTAGTGGTTTTTACACTGCCAAATCTAATTATCCAAGGTCTTAAATTTGGGTCTATAGCATTGTTACCGTCTTCTGGATCGCCTTCATTTCCGGCATCGAACGGAGCACTATCGTATTCGTATGTTACATCCCAAATTCCAATTTCTTCCGTCTGATTTGCAGTCATACTTTTACATAACGCAGGCAAATCGGTTTCGCTTGGAGTCAGGTAAGGATCATACAAATTTATAGGAATTAAATCTAAAATGCTTTTTGGACCAAGTGTGAAATCATCTATGCCTAATTTGAAATTGCGTGTGTATTTTCTTACACCCTTTTCATCTATACTTCCAGTCCTATTTAGTTCCACATAATCATATGCCATTTGTCTCCATTAAATTAAAGCTAAATCAAGTTCAAGTTCGCCTTGTCCCTTTAATAAATCTGCTAGTAATTTGTTTGTTTTTCTTGCTTCTGCTAAAGCTTTTTGATCATTCGTTCCAATTTGATTTGTAATATCCAACATCCCCATTGTTTTATGTCGAGCTTCTAAACTTATAGCTTCTTGACTTCCCTTTAACATTGCACTTGTTGAAGCGTATGCAATCTTCTTTATTTCTTCGCTAACATTCTCTACAGCTAAATCTTGTGCCTTTTTAGGACTAGGTACTTTTTCTTCTGCTGTTTTCTTGTTTCTATTTTCAAACCATTCATCTACAGCTTTTGCACTATCACCAAAATTATCTAGTGTATCAGCACCCCATCCACGCATTTCTTTACCAGTATCAAAAACGCTTTTTTCTAAAACTTCTACGCTCTCTATCATTCCGTCGATCCAATTTGGTTTTACCGAATCGGGTAATTGTTTTGCTAAAGCTATAACATTCTTAAATGCATTTAAAATAACACCAAATGCATCGACAAAAAAGCTGGCAACAAAAGTAATTGCACCAGCACCTAATTTAATTGTGTCCCATACATAAGCTGCGGAAACTGCAATGAGTTTAAAAGCACCAGTTATCATTTCTGTGCCTGTCATTGTTATGGTTTGGAATCCAAAGAAAGCTTGGCCCATGCCGACAAAAGATTGAACTACATTACCTACAATATCAATTACTAAACTTAAAGCATCACTTACAATGCTCCATCCTGCTTTAAATGCATCGAATGTAAATGTGAATACGGGCTGTAAGGCTCTTATTGCTTCTACAAGCCCTTCAGTTAGAAAAGAGACTACAGGTGCAGCATTAATTACAATTCCTCTCCACAGGGCAGAAAAGGTTATAGCTAATTGGTCCATTGCCTCGTCTGTTTTCTGTATATTGGCCATTTCCTCTTGAGTAATTTTAAATTGCTTCCTTAAATCTTCTAATGAAGATGTACTCATGCCGAATAAAGGAGCTAATTCTTTCCCACTCTTCCCCATTAAGTCAATGGCGGCTCTTGTTCTGGCTGCTGGATCGGTTATTGCACTTAATGATTTATGAAGCATATCGAATTGTTCATCTACTCCTAAAGCAGCAAATTCTTGTGCATTAATTCCAATATCTTCAAAGCTCTTAGCCATAGCAGCATTTGACAAAGAATCTGCCGCGTTCTGGCTCATCTTAATTAATCCCTTGTACACAGTTTGAGTTTCTATTCCAAATTTTGATGCAGCACCTGTTAATCCTGTAAAAGCTTCTGTTGTAGAGCCTAGGTTATCTGCCATCTGTTGTTGTTCGTCTAAATTTTTAATACTATCTATTACTTTGTACAAAGTTGCTGCGGCTGCAATCGGTGCTGCAAATTTCATAGCCATTGAAGCTATTCCACCAAAACTACTGCTCATACTTTGAGTAGAAGATGCTGCAAACCCTTTGATTTTTTTACTAGCACTATCCAAACCGCTAGTTAATTTTGAACTATTGGTTGTTAATATTAGTGCTTCGCCAATTGTAGCCATATGTTTATTTAGTCGTTTGGTTATGAATACTTGACCATATATTCAACATTTCCAAACCCATTGTAAAACTTACAGGTTTAGAACTTTCATATAATGGTAATAATTCGTGTGCTTTAATTTTGCTTCCCATTGTTCTACAAAATGCAGAACCAGTAATTGCAACTCCATCCGATAATTTTTGCATTGGAAATCCAAACAAAGATTCAAACGCAATCCACAAACTGTATTCGTCGCTATATGAAAATAGCCTTAGCTCAGAAAGTGTCTTTCCTAAAGCTAAAGCTAATCTCAATTCAAAACACAACTCGTTATCCGACATCAATTTTTTTTTGCGTCTTCAATCGAAGTTTTTGTCAATCCATTTACAACTAGTGCTTCCTTACTTATCCTGCTAATTATGCTTGAGTTCTTGTCATTCAATTTGTCAAAATCTTCTGTATCAAAAATCTTGACTCCTGATTCATCAACGCAACAAAAAATACAAAGCCATACATCACAATCTGCTGACTTTCCTTCCTTATCTAAAACATCTGCAAGTGTTTTAAATCTGCTCCTTTCTGCACAACTCATGCTTTGTACATAGATGTCAATTCCCCATTCTGGAGTCTTAACTATGTTCAGTTTTCTATCTATCTTTGCGAATATTGTCTCTTTCATTTTTAACTCCTTGTGCAATTATGCTATTGTAACTAATCCGCTAACTTTAACTTCACCTTTGATTTTAATTACGCTTTCCATTTCAAAGCTAGTTTCCAACTTTGTAAGAAAACCATTAAAGGTAAAAGTTTGTGCTGTGCCTGCTGCTGCTCCATCTTCATCGGGAGATGAAATTCTCCAGTTAATGTTATTGCCAGTAGGTGGAATTTGACTTCCAATCTTTAGCAAACCTTTAACAGCTACCAATGTGTTATATGTTGCTTTGCTGTAATCACATTCAAAACTTAATACACCGGGGTCAGTCAAACCAGGTGTAAATGTACGCATTGTATTTGCCATATTTAAATGACTAGTTTCAATACTTGCGGTTTCTTGTGACGGGAGAGTAATGGTGGTAGCATCACTAATCAATGCAAAAGTTGCAGTTCCTGGGTCGAGTTCTAATTTTGCTGAAAAACCAATAAAAGCCATTTTGCCTCTTGTTTGTTAGTTGTGTTATCTATATTGTATTTAGCCACCAGAAGACAGAATTTTTTTAACTTGTTCTTTAATACTCAAGTTTAATACATTGAGATATGTATTGTACTTCGCTTGTAAAGCTGGTTTCAAATAAGGCTGTGCCAATACATGTTTTCCACCATGTTCAAGACCAGAAGCATATTTAAATGGATATTGTGGTTTCTTCTTGACATTGCGTTTGTATGACTTGCTAGCTCCCACCATACTTGCCCAAATACTTTTAGACTTGTAATTTCTAATTTGAATTCTTTGTGCCTTTTTTAATGATCCATGCAAACTTGGTGCATTTGATATCACTTGTTGCTTTACTGGCGCACTTGCTTTATTCATGGCTATTCGTATAATTTTATTATGAAAACCTTTTTTCAAATTTAATAAACTTTTGAATGGGTCTTTTTTCCATGTAATCATATGCTCCTACAAGGTTAAATCATCAAATTTAGTACAATCTAAAATCAATTCATTCTCGCCAACTTGTATGGATGTGATAATGTATGTTAAATCAAGCAGTTTTAATCTATCTGTAGCTTTTAAAGTTGGAAAATTTCTTACATATATTGTTTGGTCTGTTCCTGTTTGTTCTCCACCAAAATCTTTTTGTTTTTTGCTGTTATTGGTTTCTATACGACACCATAAATAAGAAGCACCAGTGAAGGCTTCTACATCTTGACCAGTTGCAGCATTTTTAACTACGGTTCTAGCAAAACGCCTCAATCTATTTGGATAGTCACCACTAGTATTCATCGTAGATTCCAGTTGTTAGTCATACCTGTCTTAAATTGGTCAACAATAGCTTTAAAGCCTAATGGAAGTTGTTTTAGTTCAACTTCAGTATGACTATTTCTATTTTCATAGTAATGAGAGGCTACTAGCTTGATTCCTAGTTTAACCATTTCTGGTACTTCATTGTCTTGCCATCCAGCTTTGTAATCTACATAAGCTTTTGGATTTTTAATGGAACTTGTAATAGGATATGAATCAAGCCAAATACCACCTGGAATCGAAACAAGATCAGAATTGTAACTTGTTATTTCAGTTAATGCATTTGCACTGTTGTAGTAAAAAAAACCTTCAACGCTTATCAGCTTTGCACGCATAAAATAAATTGGACAATTCAAATATGGTACATGTTGTCGAAAAGTTTGTTGGTGTACTGCTCTTCCTGTATAACTTTCAAAAAACTGTCTAGCCACAACAATAAAAGCAGAAATCAAAGTATCTTCAGCATCATCATTAACTCGCAAATGATTTTTCATTTCTTGCAATGTTACTGGTTCGGACACAGGCTGCGTTTTAATTTCTAGTGTGTATATCATATACTAATATCTAGTATTAATATACAAAAAAAACATCTCAGTCAAAGGTGCGTATTTGACTGAGATGCTCTATTAACTAGCGGGAGTTAGGGCTAGTTTATATTATGGTGCATCAAAGCTATTTAAAGATTTAACACAGCCATCATGTCCTACATATCGTCCATCGGTTCTCATTGAAAGAAGGAAACCAACTTGGCCAGTTGCAGCATACAATTCGTTGAACTTACTGATAACCATTGAAGGCGACACATCGCGAATTACATATCGTTGAAAGTCACCGAATAATACCAGTGATGCGTTATCCCCAGGTGATGCAAATGAAACCATCTCATTACTGATGTTCACATTATACCCATATAGTCGATCAGGTTCGCCAACTATTAAGCTAGGCTGCCAGATATATTGATTGTTCGAATCTTTGACTTTTCGCATTGCAGCAAGTGTAGTATCATGGCAAAGGAAGTTAGCATTAGCTCGATAACTTCTGTCTACACTATGAATCAAATCGATGATTTTGTCAAAGGTCATAGGATTACCAGTAGCAAGATTATTTGCTACAGTTGCAGCATTCAAACCTTGGCAACTAGTGGTTCCGTTTCCTGTAACAAATGCAACTTCTTGTCCTCTGGCAATTCTTTCAGCCAGCAATTCCGCAAGTAGTTTTTCTAAATCTACTTCAGAATCTTGTATTAATTCAGTTGAGATTAAAACGGTGGGTGAGATCCACTTCCACGATTTCAAAGTGATCTTAGAAAAGCTCGCGTCTACATTGGTTGGAATTGATCCAGCTTCACCTACAATAGTTGCAACATTTGAAACATCGCTTACTCGTGGATAGTCAATATCTACACCTGAATTAGTAGGTAACACTTTGCATATTTTACGCAAGTCGGAATAATGCTTCAGCTCTTTTTCTACTTCACTCGCCATATTAACTGGCACGGTGTGACCGCCCAAAGAAGCTGTGCCCTTGCTCATTGCCCTTAGATTCAAATGGTTAGATCGAAGAGAAATACCACACTGAGTAGCTCTTATTTCATCATCTGCGCTGAATTCGTTGTTCCCCGACAAGGCCCAAGCACGAATGCTCGCTTTTCGATCTTCATCGGTAACATCGCGAGTGGAAACACGACTTCCTGTGACCGCCTTTCGTCCCGCAGAATCACGCATTTCAGCTTCAGCTTTTTCTAGCTTCTCTTTTCTTTCTGAAGTTAAAACTTCAGTGGACAAAATGTCAACTTGCGAAAACATTGCATCCACATTCATCTGCTCTTCGCTGGATAAATCTCTCTTTTCTGCCTCAGCTTGATCTATTACAACTCTTGCGTTTGCAACAAGTTTAGCACGCTGTTCTCGAAGGTCTTGACTTTTCATATTCTCCTATGGGGTTAATATTTGTTCTGTACTACTATCTATGATTCATTCTTTCAATTTTTTTCTCTTAATATGAGTTTGTATTTGAAAAGATTTTGAGACCGCATCTGTACACTTGTGTTACCATAAACAGGAAGTACGACGGGGCCTAACTCATACACATTACAATCGACTATTTCTCGGCTTGATTTAGATCGACTCCATTTTTCACCATTTGGAGCTACATCAAAGGTAAAACTAGCACCAGACAAATCGCCACGAATAGCTAGCTCTTTAATTTCTCTATGGCTTTCAATATTTTCAGATAATGAAACTTCAAAATACAAACCTTTAGAATCTTCGTTTAGCTGCATTGTGCCTGAACTAGTTCTACCTAACAAGTAATTAGTATCATGATTCAAGCAACAGATAATGTCTTTGCTTTCCTTAATTGAGCGAGAAAATGCACCTTTTCTAATAACCTCTTCGAATTGGCGGTTATATTGATTGACTAATGCTGGTGTGTCAAATATTGCTGCGTATCCGCATAATTTGTTTTCTTTACTATTGAACGAAGTCTCTATTGTTCTCTGTTCGTGTTTCATTCATTCTCTGTTGTTGGTGGTGTTACTTCTGGTGGCGTTACTTCTGGTTCAATCATAGGGCCATAATTTTCAATTGCTCGTATTTCATTTTTAGTTAAAAAGCCGCTTGTTAATGCAACATTATAAGCTGCATATCTACTAGCAATATCTGCTCTTAAAAGTGTGGTCGTATCAAATTCTATATAATGACTAGCTTTATCTTCTTTTGAAAGTAACTTCTTTTCAAATTCTTGTTCAAATTTGACAAGCCATGGAGTTAAGCAAGAGGATAGATATTCAGCTTGTAAGGTTTCTAAGTTGCCCCATGTTGCTTTTTCTAAGCTGTTGATTTTAGATGGTGGAATACACAATAATTGACTAACCAAATATGTAAAGTATTTGAGTATCTCCACATATTGTGTTTGTTCATTTGTCTGTGTGAATGGGGTAAAAGTTAAACCCTCTTCAAGAATTGCTACCTTCCCATTGTTTTCAACCCCACTATGCAAATATTGCCAGCTTTTTCTAAGGTTTTCCCGTGCAATTTCATTTATTTCACCGGGAGCATTAATCACACCTGATGGCCTACAAGCATTAGCAAAAAATGCGTTTCCATGTCTCTGTGTGTTAATACCAAAAGCTAGCGTTTCTTTTGCTATCTTTAAAAGAGAGCTTCCCTGCCCGAGCCCATTGCTAGAGCATCCAGGAATATGAATAACATCATTACTTGTTAATTCAGTTACCGAGGAGCCAAGCTTAATTCTATAAACTAATTGATTTGCTTCATCCCGATCGATTTCTATATTCCCTGGATGAATTGGATGTAGTCCTATAGGAACTCCGGCGTTGTTTCTTTCTATCTCCGCTACGCAGAAATTATGTAACAGAGCATGATGCATCAAGGTTTCAAAAAAAACGGGGCGAGTCATTTCTGAATTTGGTTCATTCAAAAGCAAATTGTAAATAGGATTATCAATTGCTTTTTCTCGCTGCACTCCCACTTCTTTGTACAAAAAGGGCTGTAATTTGCCCACATCTTGTGCAATTATTCTGATTCCCATGTTTAAAGCACTAAGACCAATCGCCGTTTGTTCATTTATTACGACGCCATTTCGTATAGGGTTTTCGCCTAAATAGCCAGCGTTTGCCAGTTGTTCCCAGGTTATGCTTCGTTTGCTCTTTGAGAATAGTTTACTAAAAAATGCCATACTGTATCTAGTATCTAAATGATGAAAACTCCTCTTCCTTCATAGACACTTTTCTTATTTGTGCCAGCACTAAGCGCGCAAGCTCGACCAAATGCCATAACTGTACTTATCGTTGCGTCTATCTTGTCCACACTTTTTTCTCTGCTTGGTTTATAATTTTGAAAACTATCAATGTCTAATTTTGTATTAGCTAAACTCCACCTTAAGAATTTATTGTTGCCATCATGCATTATTCTTTGTTCGTTTAGTGCAACTTCAAAACTTTTCATGGGGCTGGTAAAATGGTTGTGTGTTTGAGGTTGTCTATACACTGTAATATTTTCTGCCTGTAACTGCCCGGCCATCTCCATTGCGTTGTATTGATCGAATATGATTTCCTTTAAATTGTACTGCGCTTTGCATTTTTTTAAGAAAGCATGCATCGAAAAATAGTCATTAACACTTCCTTTGCTTATTGTCATGCTGCCTTCAGCTTGGAATTCTAAATATTTTGGCATATTGCTCGCTTCTTTACTTCTACTTTTTACACCTTCTTCGCATACCCAAGCGTGACTAATGATGTAATATTTATTATCTGGCAAACAAAATACAAGTGTTATGGAGCTCGGATCACTCACTTGACTTAGATCACAGCCAATATATAACGGCATGTTTTTATATTCTTCTAATCTTAAAGGTTTTGCACATCGGTCCCATTTTAGAGCATCAATCCAATTTTCACTACTCTGTGTCCACATGTTTAAACGATATCGTTTGAAACTTATGAAATCTGCTACTCCCCCATTCTTTGCCCGTTGTAAATCACGCCGAAAATCATCTTCGCCAAAACTAATAGTCGGCTCTCCTTTTTGTGCCATGCTAGGATTTGATAGTCTCCAGATATTTGGGTTTTCTATGTCTGCATTTTCTGGTATCGTGCAAATATAAGGAAACAAACTTGTGTCTATTAATTGTCCATTTTGTACTGATTGCGCATATTTAAAAATATCATACCAAAAATGACTAACATCATTTCCAGCCGTGCTAATATTAACAAACAACCCTTTTCTAGCAATGGTACTGTATTCTAAACTTCGATAAAGTTTGTTACTTTGATGAGCATGAGTTTCATCTATCAGAGTAAAAAAACTATTTTCACCTTCATGGCTTGCACTATCAGAAGATAAACTCTTGTATCTGGCGTTTCTTTTTGGATATTTGATTTCTTTAAGACTATCAACACATTTGCAAATCTTATTTAGTTTGCGGTTGTTCATTATGCTGTAAGCTAGTTCGCGATACACTTGACTAGCATTATTTATACTAGTGGAAGCTGAAACAACAAAAGGACTAGGAATATTAGTATTAATCAAAGCGTTCAAAAGCAAACTACTAACGAGTAAAGTTTTACCTTGTTTTTTAGCTGTGCTGATGGTGGCTCTAGTGAATCGTGGTGTACCATCTTCTCTTAGCCAACCAGCTAATTCTCTTACAATATGTTTTTGCCATGGCAATAGTTTTATTGTTTTTCCAAGAGTTGATGGAATACAGTAGGTTTCTATAAATCTAATCTGCTTATCTGCTATTTCTTTATTAAAATAGCAGCCTTCCTCTATTGCTTTGTTATCATTTGTCTCATTGTGCATATAATATTTATGCAACTCAACGAGTTTCTTTGTTATTTAAATAGTTTGTAGTATTTTCTTTTCCATGCCATATCATATGACAGTTAGCACAACAAGCTTTATAATCATTGATGTCTCTTGCTGGATATCTTAGATGATTAGCCTCTGTTGCTAAAAGCGTGCAACCTGGATATTGGTAGGTACAAATGGGGTTTTTGTTTAACAATCTTCTTCTTAATTTATAGTGTTGTTTGTTATAGATTTGGTGTTTTTTAAGAACCATCTTATTTTGTATTGGAACTATTGGTATTTTGTGTAAGGGTTTATCAGAATAATCAGACTCCGAATTCATCTGTCGTCTCCATGATTGTTGGTTTAACTACTTTGTCTGTGGACATTCCAAATCCTCTGGCATAAAGAGAATACCATTTCATTAAAGCAAAATAACGAATCCATCCGTTCTTAGCTTCATCAGGTTTTAGCTTTGAAATTTCACTATATGTTTTACACAAAATGACAAAAGAATCAAAAGTGGAATCGTTTAACAATCCTTCTTTCTTTAATCTGCCGTAGTGTCTTTTCCAAAACTCAGAAGCTATTTCATCCAGCTCTTTTGGTTTATTCAACATAAAAAATCCTTATTACAAGTTCTATTATTTCTTAAGGAGAGGACCGAGCCCTTCCCTTGAGATTTCAAACATTGTTTTTTCGGCCTAATTCGCATGTTTTGTGTCCTTTTTTCTCTTCGATCGGCATATTTTATGCCCGTCATGGAGTACCATAACTTACTTGAGTTATGTTTATGACTGCACACCATCGTATATTTTTATCTGCTATTCCTGTAACAGCTAACTGTAATGCTTCGTTGGTGTTATCTGCTGTGCATACACAATCAGTTGCAGACATACTACCATCCTTCCAATTACTTGTTACTACAGTTGAAACTAATGTAGTTGCCGATGCATTATCTCTTTTGATGACACCTTCAATCTTCCATCCTGCTGCCGTGTTATCTGTGTCATTGTATGCACTAACTAATATGCTAAATGTCCATGTAGTTTTGGCAGTCATTACGGGCATCAAAGAATAATTGTGATCTAAAAACAATTTTGTTACTGTTGCATCGCTTGTTACATTGCGTGCTAGTAGTCTGATATATTGTGCATCACCAGTATTAACGAACATACCGGCTGAATGAGCATGACTACCAAACAATGTAGCTTTAGCGTTACTACCACATGCACTAGACAAATAGCCAGATGCGGTGTTATTCAATCCACCAGAAACCGTAGCATACTGGGCTGAGGCGGTATTAGATTTGCCACCAGAAACCGTAGTGTAATAGGATGAAGCAGTGTTATCTAGTCCACCAGATGTGGTTGCCTGTGTGGCTGTAGCAAAATTTCCGAATCCCCCACCTACTGTGGCTGATTGCCCCGATGCGGTGTTATTTCGTCCACCAGAAACCGTAGACCGCTGACCAGCGGCGGTATTGTTTTGTCCACCACCTACTGTCGCGTAAATGTCTGAGGCGGTGTTAGATCGTCCACAAGAAATATTAGCAAAATCGCTTGAGGCGGTGTTAGATCGTCCACCAGAAACCGTAGCATACAGGGCTGAAGCAGTGTTAGATGATCCACCAGAAACCGTAGCATACATGGCTGAAGCAGTGTTAGATGATCCACCAGAAACCGTAGCAGATTGGGTTGAGGCAGTATTAGATCGTCCACCAGAAACCGTAGCATACATGGCTGAGGCGGTATTAGATTTGCCACCAGAAACCGTAGTGTAATAGGATGAAGCAGTGTTATATCGTCCACCCCCCACAACGCCATAATTTCCACTTGCTGCATTTCCACCATCTCTAGGTACTATCGAAGGACTCCCTGTACCATCATTAAAAACTGAGCTACCATCTGCTCCATCTACACCGTCTGCTCCTTGTGCTCCATCATTTCCTGCTGCTCCATCATTTCCTGTTGCTCCTTTTATATTGATTCCATCGTCAGTCCATGTAGTACCACTTACCCACGACCAAACACTACCATTATTACCCAAAAATTTGTCATCTAGTGTTCCAGCTACTACTGTGTTTGGATTAGCTAAGCTAACATCTGTTAGCCATGCTGTTCCTATTAATGATGGCGGATTATATCCAGTTAGTGTAATACCAGTTTCATTTATAACTATTTTATTGCTAGTTCCAAATGGTTGTATTTCTATTTCTGTTTTTTCTGGATTAA
>Ga0163149_10002584_pt1 | contig 21554 bp, 20 predicted proteins | sample OliLakLV19MP5G1_FD_148604 | JGI IMG/M metagenome (GOLD analysis project Ga0163149, IMG submission 148604) | Freshwater microbial mat bacterial communities from Lake Vanda, McMurdo Dry Valleys, Antarctica - Oligotrophic Lake LV.19.MP5.G1 | ecosystem: Environmental > Aquatic > Freshwater > Lake >...
GTATTATAGCAAGATGTTAGGTGTTTGTTTACGCTACTCCAAAAGTAGTGACGAGGCTAAAGACGTTCTCCATGAAGGATTTATGAAAGTATTTGATGGTCTGAAGAATTTTAAATCTTCCGGCTCATTCGAAGGTTGGATCAGACGAATTATGGTGAATACCTCCATTGATCATCTGAGAAAGAATAAACAGAATTACCTTATTGTAAGTACTGTTTATGCCAACGATAAAGCAAGTAATGTAGCAGAAGAAATTAATGATGATGAATTAGCGCTACACATTGATAAAGAAGAAATTTTAAGAGCCGTTCAGGAATTAACACCCGCTTACCGAACTGTTTTTAACTTGTATGTAATAGAAGAATACACACACAAAGAAATTGCTGAATTGCTTGATATTAGTGAAGGAACATCTAAATCAAACCTTTCGAAAGCAAAATTTAACTTGAGAAAAAACTTGATGCATCATATAAAACCAATTGTAAATGGAAAATAATACTCCTCCAAGTAAACTTGACGAAACCGTAAAGGACAACCTGAGCAATTACGATGCTAAGTATGATTCCGGTGATTGGGCGCGTATGGAGCGTATGCTCGATGCTACACCAAAATCTATTGCTCCGAAAGGGTCATACAATTTGGCTATTATAATTGGCGGAATTGTGCTAGTTGGCGGATTTGCTATTTACAAAGGTGTTACTTCTTCTAAAACGACTATCACAGATACTGCAACAGAAACGCCCCTTACTCCAATCGAAAACAAAGTTGAAACAACTCCAAAACCTGTTCCTGCTCCGGTTGTTACCAATACACTCACAACAACAACTCCGATTGTAAAAGAAGAGCCGATAGTTGTTCCTGTAGTAAAAGCAACTGTTCCTGAAGTAAAAGCGACAGTTGCTGTGGCAGACACAAAAGAAAAAGCACTTGCAGAAAAAATTAAGAAAGATAAAAAAGCAAAAACTGCTAACGACAACGACTATAATAAAACCCAAAAAGTTACCGTAATGGGGAATGAGCCTATCTTTGGTGATATGATTGACTCTTCAAAAGGAATTGTAAGAGAAACCAAAGAAAAAGAAAGCACTAAAAAAGCTGCTGTTACAAAAGGAACAACTAGCGGAATTGGTCTAGGAAGTTTATTAAACCTCAATGCCGACAGTATACGCAAGCAAAAGGAAATGATGGTAAAAGATACTGTACAGAAATAAGACATAACAACATCTCCATACCTCACCCCTCTCCCCTCTCCCCTCTCCCAAGGAGAGGGGAAGGTCTTTGAAAAAATCAATTCAATCCTTTTTATTCTTCCCGTTTTTATCCGTTTAAGTACTGTAACGATCATCCCGGGCTATCCTTCGACTACTTTCTGAACAAGCTCCTGATCTGTTAATTGTGTGTGCGATATACAACAATGAGATTCTGTTTCGGGGCTCGGAATAACGATACGATTGAAATACGTTTTTTACAAAAAATTTTTAAATCCCAAGGCAACCCTCCGCAACTACCTGCGTCTTATTATTAGAAACGACTAAATCGTGCCCCATGAAAAAAAGCTACTTATTAATTATATTGTTTTCACTAAGCTTGATGACTTATAAGTCTGCCAAGGCGCAAGATCCTGAGTTTACTCAATTCTACGCCAACCCACTTTACCTTAACCCTGCTCTTGCCGGCTCAAATATTTGTCCCCGTGTTTGTATCAATTACCGTAATCAATGGCCAGGCATTTCCGGAACGTATGTTACCACCAGCGCATCTATTGATAGATATGTTTTTGGAATAAAAAGCGGAATTGGATTGATGGTAATGCAGGATAATGCAGGAAGAGGAACTTTGAAAACAACCAACATAAGCGCTGTTTATTCAAAGCAATTTCAAATCAATCGTAATTTTTCTGTGAACGCAGGACTACAAGCAACATATGGACAAAAAGCCATTGATTGGAGCAAACTTACTTTCGGGGATATGATTGACGATAGAAGGGGGTTTGTCTACAATACCGATGAAACACATGAGCGCTCTAGCCGTTCTTATGTAGATTTTTCTGCAGGAGCAGTAATGTTTAGTAAATATGTATTTGTTGGATTTGCTGCACATCACTTAACTCAACCAAATGAAGGGTTAATTGGCGACAGCAAACTTCCTGTGAAATTTACAGGTCATGCCGGAGCAACAATTCCTGTTGGAGGCAAAAGCAGTGAAACAACTGTTTCTCCTAATATTTTATACCAACAACAACAAGATTTCCGTCAGTTGAATTTAGGAATATATGTTACAAAAGGCTCTTTAGTTGGAGGCTTGTGGTACCGTAATCAGGATTCATTTATTCTTTTGGTAGGAGTTACACACGGAGTGTTTAAAGCGGGATACAGCTATGATGTTACTGTTTCCAAATTAACGAACGCAACTGCAGGTTCACACGAAATATCGCTTGGAATGAATTTTTATTGCAAAAAACCTAGACCAAAATATAGACCTAGTACTTGTCCGAGTTTCTAGTACTGCTTATTTCGAAGAAATTAGCAGTACTTATCCCGATGAAAATTGGGATTTGTTAGTTGACAAAGAGAAAAAACTGAATGAAAAAAGATAGTATTGAAAACACATTCAAAGATTTTTTTAAAAATTTTGAATCAGAAATAGACTTGGATGTCTGGTTTAAAATAGAAAAAGCGATAAAACGATTTTAAATCCTGATTAAGAGAGCAGGATTTGTTTCAGACCACAAGGTGAAGCTAAGGGAAAGAGAGCCCGAAGCTTCATCTGAAGGTCAATCCCGACCATACATCGGGTTTGTTTGTGATGATTGGTTTGGTTAATCAATTGTTATTAGTTTAGAGGTCAGAAAACCCCAAGGAAATCCTTGGGGTTCTGTTTTTTATAAAAGAAAGGAATTAATTTAACCCTTGCAACGCTTTTTTAAAGCTCACCTTATCATCCACAATTTTCACGAGTGCTTCTATGCTCACACGATCTTGTGCCATTGTATCGCGGTGACGAATAGTAACCGTGTTATCTTCTAAAGATTGATGATCAACGGTAATGCAAAATGGAGTTCCAATCGCATCTTGTCTGCGGTAACGTTTTCCTATCGTATCTTTTTCATCATACGTTGTGGCATGATCGAATTTCAACATGTCAAGTATCTCACGAGCCTTTTCTGGTAAACCATCTTTCTTTAATAATGGAAGGACGGCAACTTTTATCGGAGCTAAAAATGCAGGAAGGTTTAAAGCCGTACGAATAGTGCCATCTTCTAATTTTTCTTCTACAAAGGCTTTGCTCATCACCGCTAAAAACAAACGGTCCAATCCAACTGATGTTTCCACTACATAAGGAACATAGTTTTGATTTAATTCCGGGTCAAAATATTGTAATTTTTTTCCTGAATGTTGTTCATGTGCTTTTAAATCGAAATCGGTGCGGGAATGAATTCCTTCCAATTCTTTAAATCCAAACGGAAAATTAAATTCAATATCGCAGGCAGCATTGGCGTAATGTGCTAATTTAATGTGATCGTGAAAACGGTAATTTGCTTCTCCGAAACCCAATGAATTGTGCCATTTCATGCGCGTTGCTTTCCAATGGTGATACCATTCCATTTCTGTTCCTGGTCTCACAAAAAATTGCATTTCCATTTGTTCGAATTCACGCATACGGAAAATGAACTGACGAGCTACAATCTCGTTACGGAATGCTTTTCCTGTTTGTGCAATACCAAACGGAATTTTCATTCGACCTGATTTTTGAACATTCAAAAAATTGACAAAAATTCCTTGTGCCGTTTCTGGACGTAAATAAATGGTGTTTGAATCCTCACTCACCGCGCCCATAGAAGTGCTGAACATCAAGTTGAACTGACGGACTTCTGTCCAGTTTTTAGAACCTGAAATCGGACAAACAATTTCGCAATCGATAATTATTTGACGAACTGCTTCCAAATCATTTTTTTCTAAAGCATCTTTGAATTTAGCAAGAATAGCATCTGCTTTTGCTTGATTTTCTAAGACACGCGCATTGGTTGCTTTGAATTGTGCTTCATCAAATGCATCTCCAAAACGCTCTTTTGCTTTGTCAACTTCTTTCTGAATTTTTCCTTCAATCTTCGCCACATGGTCTTCAATCAACACATCGGCACGGTATCTTTTTTTACTGTCTTTGTTATCAATCAATGGATCGTTAAATGCATCCACGTGACCAGATGCTTTCCATGTAGTTGGATGCATAAAAATAGCAGCATCAATTCCTACAATGTTTTCGTGCATTTGCACCATTGCTTTCCACCAATATTCGCGCAAGTTCTTTTTTAACTCCGCACCCATTTGTCCGTAATCATAAACAGCACTTAAGCCATCGTATATTTCGGAGCTTTGAAAAATAAACCCATACTCTTTAGAGTGGGAAATAATGTTTTTGAAAATGTCTTCTTGGTTTGCCATAATGGGTGTAAAAATAGAAAAAAATACTCGGAAAGACTTTTTGCTTGTACATGAAATTATTCTACATTTGAACAAACTAACGATAGAAGATTTCATGAAAAAAAAATTTCTCCTTTTTGCAATCGGATATTCAACCAATGCTTTCACGCAATCGTTGACCCCCGATGTGATATCTTCCTCAGGAAGTACTTTTACGGATGGGATTTCACAACTCGACTGGACCTTAGGAGAACCTGCTACTTTTACCTTTAACGCAGGAAGCACTTTGCTTACACAAGGATTTCATCAACCAAACTTACTAATAACTGCAGTTAGTGATGAGGAGGAAAGCTTGATGATGAACATATTCCCTAATCCCGTAATTGACGAGGTGCAATTGCAATTTAGCACAGAAGCAAAAAATATTACCATTGAATTGATGAATGCAGAGGGAAAAACACTCTCCTCGCAAAATATCACCAATGTGAAGAGTTTTTCTATTGACATGCAAACATTACCATCTGGCAATTATCTGCTTTCTGTAACAGAAAAAAGTTTCAAAACAAAAACATATAAAATAATTAAATTAAAATAATTAAAAACATGCTAAAAAAACTAGTATTCCTATTTATTGCAACATGCACAACTGCTGTTGCATTTGCACAAGCTCCGCAAGGGTTCAACTATCAAGCCGTTGCAAGAAACGCTTCTGGTTTAGCAATTACTAGTCAGCCCATTGGATTACAAATCAGTTTAAGACAAACTACTGCTCTCGGAACAATTGTTTATACAGAAACACATGCTGTAACATCTAACAATTTAGGATTGGTGAATTTAGTTGTTGGAATGGGAACACCTGTTACAGGAACATTCAATACCATTAACTGGGGAGCTGGTCCTTACTTTATTGAAGTGAGTATGGATATTACAGGAGGAACAACTTATTCATTAATGGGAACACAACAACTCATGAGTGTACCTTATGCATTGTATGCAGCAAATGGACCAGCGGGCGCGACAGGAGCTACGGGTGTTGCTGGCGCTAATGGTGCAACTGGAGCAACTGGAAGTAATGGAGCAACAGGAAGCACTGGTGCTACCGGAGTTACAGGAACAAATGGGGCGACTGGAAGTGCTGGAGCTACTGGAGTTACTGGTGCAACAGGGACTGCAGGCACAGTTGGAGCTGCCGGAGCAACGGGTGCTGCGGGGTCAGCTGGTTCGGTGGGTGCCACAGGAGCAACAGGTTCGACAGGTGTTGCCGGTTCCGTAGGAGCAACAGGTGCAACAGGAACAGTAGCAAGAGTTTTTACCGTTATAAATAGTGGTGCAACAAACTACCTTATTGATAATGCTGCTGATTATAACGGAGCGCCATTCAATGCAGATCCTACTATTGTATTGCAACGTGGATTAACTTATCAATTCAACATTGCTGCTGGAGGACATCCTTTCCGCATTGCTACTGGTGTAAGCGGTCCACAATACAATGTAGGTGTTAGCGCTAACGATATTTCTAGTGGAACTATTATTTGGAAAGTTCCTATGGATGCACCAACTTCATTAAATTACTATTGCACTATTCACCCCGGAACAATGTTTGGAACCATTAGTATTCCTTAAAATACAATTTAAAGGTATATCGTATCTTAAATATAAAAACAGTTGCCCCGCCACGAATTCTCGAAGCGGGGCTTTTTTATTTTGTAACTTTGTTGCATGATAGCAATCGACAACACCATCGTATCCGAACATTTATTAGAGAAAAAATTTGTTTGCGATTTAAATGCATGCAAGGGAGAATGCTGTGTAGCAGGTGAGTCAGGCGCACCGTTGGAAGAAGAAGAAATTGCTATTTTAGAAGATGTATGGGAACAGGTGAAAGCCTATTTACCTAAAGATGGCGTGAAAGCCATTGAAAAACAAGGCGTTTTTGTGATCGACAGCGATGGCGATTATACAACCACATTGGTAAAAGGAAAACATTGTGCCTTTACTATTTTTGATGAAGGCACCGCTAAATGCGGCATTGAGCAAGCATACTACGATAAAAAAATTACCTGGAAAAAACCAATCTCTTGTCATTTATATCCCGTACGCATTACTAAATACAAGGATTACGAGGCAGTGAATTATCACAAATGGGACATCTGTAAACCTGCTTGTGAGTGTGGCGCCAAGCTAGATGTGCCTGTATACAAGTTCCTGAAAGAACCTTTGATACGCAAATTTGGAAAGGATTGGTACAAACAATTGGAGTTGGCTGATAAACTGAGAAAATAGATTTCAAATCACCACCTGAAATTTGAAATCTGGAATTCTGAAAAGCTACTTGTACCGATAACGCGCGTCTCTAAACCTATTCATTTAAAAGGATTTCAGCACTTCTTCCCCCGAAACACCTGTATTTCTAATTGTGATTTTTTTTCGGATACTGCAAATTTTTTTTGCTCTAATTTTCAGTTTTTTTCACTTTAAACTTAATAGGCTGTTCTTTAATACATTGGTCATTTCTTAACATTCGTCTGTTAATTTCGCGTGTTTATAACTTCGGTCAAATGTTAATTCAATGCACTTGACACATCCCTTTTTTTTACCAAAATTTGTACACCTTTAATTCAATAAACAACATTTTACGAATTAGCTCAAAAAGAAAGCAAATGGCTTTCAGGGATTTTTTGCCCTCTAAACGAAAATAGTGTGAATACAAAAGGTTGATAATCAAATTTTTAGACCTATTTTTAAACGAATTACATTTATGATTGAAGAACCAATATTAAAAGAAAATAAAGACCGATTCGTTCTATTCCCGATAAAGCATAACAACATTTGGGAGATGTATAAAAAAGCAGAAGCAAGCTTTTGGACTGCTGAAGAAATTGATTTAAATCCAGACTTACAAGATTGGGATAATAAATTAAATGATGATGAAAAACATTTCATCAAACATGTTCTTGCATTCTTCGCTGCCAGCGATGGTATCGTAAATGAGAACTTAGCAGTGAACTTTATGAATGAAGTTCAATATCCTGAAGCACGTTGTTTCTACGGTTTTCAAATTATGATGGAGAACATTCACTCTGAAACATATTCTTTATTAATCGACTCTTATATTAAAGATCCACAAGAAAAGGATCGCTTATTTCATTCTATCGATACATTGCCATGTGTTGGAAAAAAAGCCGATTGGGCTATTAAATGGATAGGTAACGGAACTTTCGCAGAACGACTTATTGCTTTTGCTGCTGTTGAAGGGATTTTCTTCAGCGGAAGTTTCTGCTCCATTTTCTGGTTAAAAAAACGCGGATTAATGCCCGGATTGACTTTTTCAAACGAACTAATCTCTCGTGATGAAGGATTGCACTGCGATTTCGCTTGTCTCTTGTATTCGGAACTAACGAACCAATTGCCAAAAGAAAAAGTAACAGCCATCATTGCAAATGCAGTTGAAATTGAAAAAGAATTTGTGTCCGATGCTTTACCTGTACGTTTAATTGGAATGAATGCCGATTTGATGTGTCAATACATTGAATTTGTTGCCGACCGATTACTGGTTGCGTTGGGTTGTGAGAAAAAATACAACGCAACTTGCCCATTCGACTTTATGGAATTAATTTCTTTACAAGGAAAAACAAACTTCTTCGAAAAACGTGTTGCTGAATACCAAAAATCTGGTGTGATGGGCAAAAAAGAAGACAACGTGTTTAAACTGGACGAAGACTTTTAGCGTGCCCTTCGACTACGCTCAGGGTGACGCCTGACTTAGAACTGTCATCCCGTGCCACGACACGGGATCTCACGATGAGGAAACAAATTATTAAAAAAACAAAGATTACCATCGCCTGCCAAGTGCGTAAACAAAGCAAGCGATTTTAAACAAAAAACAGTACAATTAAAGCTATTAACTAATCTACTCAACAAACTCTCATTTATGTACGTAATCAAAAGAGATGGCAATCGCGAATCAGTAAAATTTGACAAAGTAACAGCTCGTATCCAAAAGCTTTGCTATGGTTTAGACCCTATCCACGTTACTCCTATCAATGTTGCCATGAAGGTAATTGAAGGAATTTACGAAGGTGTAACCACTAGCGAATTGGATAACTTGGCCGCTGAAACTGCTGCTTCGCTTACCACAAAACATCCCGACTATGCGCTATTGGCGTCTCGCATAGCCGTTTCTAACTTGCACAAAAACACAAACAAATCGTTTTCGAAAACGATGGAATTGTTGTACAATTATATTGATCCGAAGACTGGTAAAAAAGCTCCTTTGATTGCTGATGATGTTCACGAAATCATTCAAAAAAATGCACAAGAGCTTGATTCTACAATCATCTACGACCGCGATTTTGGTTACGACTACTTTGGTTTCAAAACATTGGAGCGTTCGTATCTATTGAAATTAAACGGACAAGTTGCTGAGCGTCCTCAACACATGGTAATGCGTGTAGCGGTTGGTATTCACAAAGATGATATTGCTTCTGCAATTGAAACGTATAACTTAATGTCGGAGCGCTGGTTCACACATGCAACTCCAACACTATTCAATGCCGGAACTCCTAAACCACAAATGTCGTCTTGCTTTTTACTAACCATGAAAGATGATAGCATCGATGGAATTTATGATACATTAAAATCCTGTGCTAAAATTTCACAAAGCGCAGGTGGTATCGGATTAAGCATTCACAACGTACGCGCTACTGGATCTTACATCCGTGGAACGAATGGTACTTCAAATGGTATTGTTCCAATGTTGCGCGTATTCAACGATACAGCTCGTTATGTGGATCAAGGTGGTGGAAAACGTAAAGGTTCTTTCGCAATTTATTTGGAGCCTTGGCATGCTGATATTTATGAATTCCTTGATCTTCGTAAAAACACAGGAAAAGAAGAAGCACGTGCACGCGATTTGTTTACAGCAATGTGGACGCCCGATTTATTCATGAAACGCGTTGAAGAAAACAGCACATGGTCATTGTTCTGCCCGAATGAAGCACCGGGATTAGCTGATTGCTGGGGAGCAGAATTTGAAGCATTGTACACTCGTTACGAACAAGAAGGCAAAGCTCGCAAAACGATTCAAGCTCGTGAACTTTGGACAGCTATCATCGATTCACAAATTGAAACAGGAAATCCTTACATGCTTTACAAAGATGCATGTAACTCAAAAAGCAATCAACAAAACTTGGGTACTATCAAGTCGTCAAACTTATGTACCGAAATTATTGAGTATACAGCTCCAGACGAGATTGCAGTTTGTAACTTGGCTTCTATCGCATTGCCTCGCTTTGTGGAAGATGGAAAATTTGATCATCAAAAATTATTTGACATCACGTATGTGATTACAAAAAATTTAAATAAAATCATCGACCGTAATTATTACCCGGTTGCTGAAGCACGTAACTCTAATATGCGTCACCGCCCAATCGGTATTGGCGTACAAGGATTAGCGGATGCATTCATCTTAATGCGTTTCCCTTTTGATTCTCCTGAAGCAGTTCAGTTGAACAAAGAAATTCATGAAACCATTTATTATGCTTCTATGACGGCTTCTAAAGACCTTTCGAAAAAAGATGGTCCTTACGAATCATACCCTGGCTCACCAGTATCAAAAGGAATTTTCCAATTTGATATGTGGAATGTAACACCATCTCCACGTTGGGAATGGGATATATTAAAAGAAGAAGTAAAAACTCACGGTGTCCGCAACTCTTTATTGTTAGCACCAATGCCAACTGCTTCTACTTCTCAAATTTTAGGAAACAACGAATGTTTTGAACCATATACTTCTAACATTTATTCAAGAAGAGTATTGTCTGGAGAGTTTGTAATCGTAAACAAACACTTATTGAAAGACTTAGTAAAATTGGGGATTTGGAACGATTCGTTGAAAAACAAAATCATTATCGCAAATGGTTCGGTTCAAGGAATCAACGAAATTCCTGATAACGTAAAAGCATTGTACAAAACCGTTTGGGAAATTTCTCAAAAAGTAATCATCAACATGGCAGCCGACCGTGGAGCATATATCTGTCAGTCGCAATCGTTGAACTTGTTTGTACAAGATGCAAACTTCGCGAAATTGTCTTCTATGCATTTTTATGGATGGAAAGCAGGATTAAAAACTGGAATGTATTACTTGCGTACAAAAGCTGCTGCGGATGCGATTAAATTTACTGCGGATGCTGCTGCTGCAAAAGAAATACCAGAATCAACAACTACAACAACTGTTGTTCCTGCCAAAGAAGTTTTGGGCAACGAAGATGTATTGATCATGGAACGCCAACAACAAATTTCTGCGGAGCGCCAAGCATTGTTAGAAGCAGAAGCAATTAAAGCGGCTGAAGTTGCAGCGCAAATCACTTGTTCAATTGATAACAAGGATGATTGCGAAGCGTGTGGGAGTTAATTGATACACAAATATAAAAAACATAAAACCCTCGCATTTTGCGGGGGTTTTGTGTCAAAAAACACTTCAACTCATTAAATAATTACGACAGGGAACATGAATTTTAAAGAGTGGCTTTCGGAAAAGGAGTTTGCATTTCATAGAATTGAAACGCTTGTATTTTCATTAATTTCTTCCGGACTTTTATTGATGACGGTTGTAATTCCATTCATCCAATCTTATGCTTTAAGTCCAATCATTGACATTATCACTTTTTTGATTGTTGAATCTGCAATTGTTTCCTATTGGTATTATGACAGATCTGTTTTCCCAAAAAACAAAGACAAAAAGTTGCATATAGTTGTTGCAATTATATCTGAAAATGCAAAACAAAAAACAAGAATCGCAAATGATTTCGCAAATCAAATTAAAAAACAATTAATCACATTAGGTCTTGATGCGAGCTATGAAGTAACCATATTACATAATCACCAATCAAGAGTTATGCAGAACAGCATAAACTTATACTCTCAGTCATTAAGAGCTGGATTACTAAATTCAGAAGAGGTTAAAAAATTTAACAAGCTCACCAAAAGACTAAATGTTAAATTTATTATATATGGTGATTTAATAAAAAGAAATGCAGAAAACAGTACATATTGCTTAAGTGTTGAAGCCCTAATGCTTCACAAACCAACAGATACAAATCGTGGAACATCATTACAAAAGGAGTTTCAAGATCTTTGGAAAAAAGAAATTACGTTTCTTGAAAAAGAAGAATTAACCGGATTTAAAGCAAATGCAGAACATGTGTTTTTTACCGCCTCATATATGTTAGCCTTGGCTACTTTTGTTGACAATAATTTCAAACACGGGATAGATATTTGGGAAAGGCTTGAACTATATGTTAAAACCAAATCCGAATTAACCTGCCATCAAGATAAAATTATCAAGTTAAAATCTGCATCATACTTTTTGTACTCTCGTTTCCTCTATTTTAATGGTCAAATAGAAGAATCAGTAAAAAACAGAACAAAATTTCTGGAACTTACTCCTAATGAATATGACAAATATTTAACTGAAGCTGATAAATCAAGTAAAGCTTCGAAACGATCCAGAATTAGCTTTGGAGTTTGTTAAAAAAGCTGCTAAAATTGCTCCAACAAATGATGGAACATGGAGATATAGTGAATTTTATGTCTTGATAAGGCTTTCAAAAAATATTGAAGCTCTTCAATCTTTAGATAATATTTTAAAAACCACCTTTCTAAATGAAATTGATACTATTAACCAAATTGTAACATACAATACAATATGCTTAAAGGAAGACTTGAACCATATTCAATCGGACTTTATAATAGGAGCGATTATATACAAGAAACTAGATTTGCCATTGCCTGCCTACGAAAAGCTAGAATCATTCATTAATGCGTGCGGTGATAATGAAAACTGGAAACCTCTTAAAGTGAGAGCACAACAATATTTGGATGAAATTAATAAATCTATAGGAATAAAAGTTTCAACTAATTCGCGACTATCCCTTTTAGTACAGGGAGCAGGTGCTTTAGTTTTTTTACAATTTTACTACACCCCTAATTCAGCTTTCCTTTTTCTGTAATTCTCCCTTCTGATATGTAGTTTTCTTATAGCTTCTTCAATATCAAAATTACCAACAAGTTCGGGATTAAAATAGGTGCCTGAAATACGTCCACCATTCTCCATTTTACTGACCTTTTTCTTTTTATTTCTGTACGAAATAAACTTAGGATATGCTTTTGGTTTGTTGTTGACCAGACACTTCTTATCACTTACAGCATTATCAATTGTTTCATCAAAGGCTAACGATTTTCCTTTCGCACTTCTTCGATTGTATTTATATGCTGCTTCTGCTAAATAAAAAGGCAGATACTTTTTGCTTAAAACGTGATATTGCCCTCTTATTCCGTTTTTAATGATACTCCAAACACCCTCAATAGTATTTGTGTGTATCGCATCCCTTACACCTTTAATGTGTTTTACATACTCTTTTTTGCTATGATTTACCGTATAATGCTGAATAACCTTGTCAAATTTTTTGTAACTACTAAAGTCGTCCGTCATTACGGTAGTATCCTCCATATTAACATACTTCCTAAGCATCTTTAATAAATCCTCGCCTGTGAGTGAGTCTTTAATTTGTAATGCCACCTTACCCTCTTTGCCCCGTTCTACAATACCTACTACTTTTATTTTATTTTCAGAACCTCTGCCTTTGTTGAATTTTCGCCTATCTACCTTTACCCATTCATCTTCTTTTATTTCATTAGCACCTAAATTAGCTACGTTATCAGGTGTGTTTCTGTGTCTTGGCTTACCTCCAATGTATGTTTCATCCATTTCAACTATACCTTCTAACATATCTGCTTGGTCGAGCATAGCGCATCTTACACGCATTGCACTATACCACGCTGATTTATATGTAATCCCTAAATCTCTGCTGACCTGCATTGCTGAAATACCTTTACGTGCATTGAGCATCAAAGCAATAAGCATGAACCACTTTTGAAGTGGCATTTTACTACCTTCAAATATAGTCCCCATAAGCACTGTAAAATCTTTGTTGCAACCATTACAATGGTACATTGGTGTATTACGCTCTTCATTTTTGCTTCGTGGAGTAACTGAATCCGATTCACAATGAGGGCAAAACGGCATACCCTCCCATCTAACATTTTCTAAATGCCGAATACATCTTAAATGTGTATTGAATTTATTTGATAGGTCGATTATGTTCATTTTATTTTATAGAATTAAAATCATTATTTGCTTCTTCTATTTCTTTTATCCTTTTATCAGATAATTTAGTAAATAACTTTTTTTCATAATCACTCAAGAAACTTTTTGGCGATTCTACTTTTACTCCAGCCTTTTTCAATGTATCATATAATAATTTTGTTTTTCTTCTATTAATAATTTCGTGTAAATCTACTATATCCCATAAATTATCGTGTTTACTATCCGAATAACGGTCTAATGCTGACAGCTTGTTCTTAATGCTCCAATAGAGGTTTAACATAATTAAAACAATTGTTACAAAGGCTACAAAGCAAATCCAAAAAATAGTGTGTATGTTCATTGTTAATCCGTTTTTAAAAATTTGATAAATACCAATAACATCTGCAATTATTCCAATTACTGTTATTGTAATTTTTATTCCTTTATTCATATCTTTGAGTTTTAGTTTCCTCAAAGATAGTTAACTTATTTTTTAAATACCCCTACTTCCTGTACTAAAAGGGATAGGTGCGAACTAATTAGTACCCCAGTAGGTGCCATCTTCTGCCTTTGACAAAAGAAATCAAAAAATTCTGAATTCCTTTTTATTTTTTGTAAATTTGAGAAAGAAAAGAATTATGTTAAATAAATCCAAAGTAATAAAGTCATTAAAAAGTCTACCAGAGACATTTTCTGTAGATGAAGTGATTGACAGAATAATTTTGCTTCAAAAAATTGAACTTGGATTAGAGCAATCTTCGGCCAACAAAGTAAGCTCTTCTAGTGAAGCAAAAAAGAAACTAAAGAAATGGTTGAAGTAAATTTTACTGATCAGGCCTTAGCTGACATTAATAATATTGCAATATTTATTTCTAAAAACTCTGAAAAATACGCTAAAATTCAAGTGCAGCGTTTCTTAGACCGAATTAAAATAATCGAAACAAAGCCCAATTCAGGCAGAGTAGTCCCAGAAATAAACAGCAAAAAAATTCGCGAATTAGTGATGGGCAACTATCGAATCATTTATTTAATAGTAAATAAATCGAGAATAGACATACTAACAATTCACTCGAGCTATATGCTTCTATCAAACTCTCCGGCATTTACAAAATCATAGTCAATAATTACTAGGCTCCGCCCAGTGACATCACAAAAGAGCACTCCAACTCCTTTTCTCAACTGTTTTCCGTCAATTACATTCATGAAACACTTCTATCTCTTTTTATGAAATTAGTTCTACTTTTTGAAAAACAAAATTTACAATTATTTCGCAAATGCTCTTTAATGTTGCGCTCCTCTGGAGCGCTAATTCATTTGAGACGGGCAATCACCGGAAGGATTAATTCAATCGATACCTCTTTCCAGGCAAGGATTTTACAATGCCTGAAAATTCAAGAGTAAGCAATAAAGAAGAGACTTTACTCATGGGCATTTTAGCAAACAAACAAATGTCATCTACATTCACACTTTCTTTTTCTTTTAAAAGATTCACTAAAATTTCTTCTTCTGGTTTTAATTCTACAAACAATTGTTTTTGAATGGGAGCATTTTTTAACTTTTGTTCCCAGCCCATGATATAAATAATATCAGCAGCCGATTGAATTAAAGCAGCTTTATTTTGCTTGATTAAATTATTACAACCTACCGAACAATCATCATTCACTCTTCCGGGAAAAGCAAATACATCTCTGTTGTAGCTATTGGCAATATCAGCAGTAATTAATGAGCCGCCTACTGCTTTTGATTCTATCACAATGGTAGCATCTGACATCCCGGCTACAACTCTGTTTCTTCTTGGAAAATTTTCCCTGTCTGGACTCACGCCACTGGTGAAGTCGCTTAACCAACCACCATTTTCCAACATTTTTTCAGCGTACGATTTGTGAACAGCAGGATAAATTTTATCCAAGCCATGTCCCAATCCACAAACAGTTGCCAAGTTATTTTCCATTGCAGCTTTGTGTGCACAAATGTCTATGCCGTATGCTAAGCCGCTAACAATTATCGGATTGTATGGAGCAAGATCTGCGATTAATTTTTCACACATTTGTTTCCCATAATCTGTTGCTTCGCGTGTTCCAATAATGCTGATTACTTTTTCTGAATTTAAGTTTGCTTTTCCTTTAAAATATAACAACACTGGACTATCTTCACAATGTGTTAAACGTTTTGGATATTCTTTGTCGAGATAAAAGAGAGGCATAATTTTATTCTTTTCAATAAATTTTATTTCTTCATCAACTCTATCAAATACCTTTTGTGTTAATACCGCTTTTGCATTAGCCGCTCCAATTCCTGGTATTTTTTCCAATGCTGCTTTCTTTTCCGAAAACACCGCTTCAGCACTCCCACAGTATGAAACAAGTCGTTTTGCTCTCACATCTCCGATGTTTGGAATAAGACTTATAGCAATTTTATATTTCAAATTTTCATCCATAATTTTTAATTAGTATCTTGCAAGTACTATATTTGTATTGAAGTCATTTCTTTGAAGCAAATCTATTAAAATCTAAACGTGTAGTCGTTTATTTCTTACTAGTTGTCTGCAATTGCTACAAAATTTAGTATTTAGAAAAAGAATTATAATAAAATGAAAAAAATACTTACTCTACTTTTTTTTATTCTGTTTGCCAGGTCTTTATTTGCTCAAGAGGCATATATAAAAGGAAAGATTTCCGATTCCCAAACCAAAGAAACCATTGTTGGGGCCTCCGTAATTGTTGATGATACAACAGGAACGGTCACTGATATCAATGGGAATTATTTTTTTAAAACAATAGAAGGTAAACATAAAGTAGAATTCAAATCGTTAGAATTTAAAAGTCTATTGATGATGATTGATATTAAAGCTAATGATACCCTTTCAAATGACATTGTTTTGGTTGGCGATTCTAAAGAGTTAGGAATTGTAGTAGTGTCGGCAGGAAAATTTGAACAAAATTTAAATGAAGTTACAGTTTCAATGGAAGTTTTAAAACCATCCTTGATTGAAAATAAAAGCTTGCAATCCATCGAAAACGCTGTTGATCAAGTGCCTGGGGTGAATGTGATTGATGGGCAGGCTAATATAAGAGGTGGAAGCGGTTTTAGTTACGGAGCAGGGAGCAGGGTTTTAGTTATGGTGGATGAAATGCCGATGTTAACTGCCGATGCAGGAGATGTGAAATGGACTTTTCTTCCGGTGGAAAATTGCGAACAGATAGAAGTTATCAAAGGTGCTTCATCAGCTTTATTTGGTTCTTCGGCAATGAATGGAGTAATTAATTTTAGAACGGCTTATGCAAAGGATGAACCGGAAACCAAAATTCATTTTTATGGTGGCGTATATGATAAACCAAGACGCAGTTCTTTGGCTTGGTGGTGGGGTGATACGAATCCAACTTATGGGGGAATGAATTTTTATCATGCACAAAAAATAAAACAGTTTGATATTGTTGTCGGTGGAAATTTATACAGCGATGAAGGATATCGTTATTTGGAAACAGAACAACGCTATCGTGTAAATACAAATTTGCGTTATCGTTTCAAAGGTAAATTGCAAGGCTTACAAGTTGGAGTGAATGCAAATACCATTCGCACAAAAGGAGGCTTATTCCTGACATGGGAAAATGCTGATTCCGGAGCGTATCGTCCATCAGGTGGAGATTTGAGTCATTACATTACTTACCGAACTAACATTGACCCATTTGTTACTTACCAAACAAAAAATAATTCAAGACATACATTAAGAGGTCGCTTCTTTAGAACAATCAATACAAATAATACTAACCAAGAATCAACAGCGGATGTGTATTATTCAGAATACCAATTTCAAAAACGGTTTGAAAATGGATTGACTTGGACAATAGGAGCGGTGTGTAATTACAATGAAGTACATTCGGGTTCGCTTTACGGAACGCATTTCAGCACTAACACTTCTTTGTTTACTCAGGTCGATAAAAAATGGAAAAAACTAAATCTTTCATTTGGAATACGAGGAGAATATTTTAAAACCGATTCCGTGGAGACAAAAGAAGATGTTTATTTGTTTATGGATCAATCAAAACCAATCGCAAAACAATCGAAAGTAAAACCGGTTTTTCGTGCAGGAGCAAATTATCATTTGTTTAAAGCAACTTATGTCAGAGCTTCATTTGGACAAGGATTTAGATTTCCTTCGGTTGCAGAAAAATATATTCAGACAAGTGCAGGCGGATTGGATATTTATCCGAACGACAGTTTAAGACCAGAAAGTGGATGGAGCAGTGAAATAGGATTTAAGCAAGGTCTTCGATTGGGTGAGTGGAAGGGTTATTTCGATGTTGCAGCTTTTTGGACTGAATATCATGATATGATGGAATTTACTTTTGGGTTGTACGGGCCATTTGTTCCTCCTACTTATGGTGTTGGATTTCAATCTAAAAACATTGGTAATACCCGAATTAAAGGGATCGATGTTTCGTTGTTAGGTTCTGGTAAAATGGGGCCAATAAATGTTTCAATGTTGCTAGGATATACTTATATCGATGCCATTCAAACTGATTTTGATTTAGCAAAAGATTCTGCTTTTAACACAACAAAAAATAATTTACTTAAATACAGATATAAGCATACAGGAAAAGGAGATGTTGAATTGGGATATAAAAAAATAGCGATGGGACTGAGTCTTCGTGCAAATAGCTTTATGGAAAATGTGGATTCTTATTTTGTGGTATTTTTTCCAGGAGTAAAAGAATATCGTGCATCTCATAATCAAGGGGATTATATTTTTGATTACCGACTTTCTTATCAACTAAATAAAACTGCAAAACTTTCATTCATTGTCAACAATATGTTTAATCGAGAGGTGATGGGAAGACCCATGGATATTCAGCCTCCAAGAGTATATGCATTTCAGTTAACTGTTAAATTTTAAAATATTTATAATATGATCATACGCCCGTTTAGTTTCAAAAAATGGATTGATGACAATCGTCATCTCCTTAAGCCACCTGTAGGAAATAAAGTGGTATATGAAGACACCGAATTTATTGTGATGGTAGTTGGTGGTCCAAATGCTAGAAAAGATTATCACTTCAATGAAAGCGAAGAATTTTTCTATCAATTAGAAGGAGACATCATGGTGAAAATTCAAGAAGATGGAAAAGCAGTTGATGTTCCAATTAAAGAAGGAGATATATTTTTATTGCCTCCTCGTGTTCCACATAATCCCGTTCGTGGAGCTAACACTATTGGTTTGGTAATGGAACGTAAACGCAGAGAGGGTGAGCAAGACGGGCTAATGTGGTTTTGTGAAAAATGCAATACTCCTTTGTTCGATAAAAAATTCAAGCTCACGAATATCATGACACAGTTTCAAGAAACGTTTGCTCATTTTTATGGGAATGCTGATTTGAGAACCTGTAAAAATTGTGGACATGTGATGGAGCCTCCAGTAGCAGTTAAGCAAGAGAGTTCACATTAGGGGCATCCGGTTTTGGCTCGCAGATTTTCGCGGATTCTTTTTTGTTGTTAGAGTGTTCTATGCTTGCGGCAACTGTTTCCTAAGTTTTTACTAGGCGTAATTCTTTTAATTCAAGAACCACAATATTTTTTTTTATTTATCTGCGCCTATCCGCGAAATCTGCGAGCAACCTTTTTCGGAGACTAATCATAAATTATTAACGATTCTCGTTATTCCACTCGCAATGTTATCAGTATTAAAGTTGATCAGTATGCCCAGTTTTTTCCCAGTTAGTTTTAAATAAGTAAGTAATTGTTTGTGATGAACTGGAGCCAATATCTCAACAGATTTTATTTCAACGATTACTTTATTGTTTAGTAATAAATCAAGTCTAAACCCCAACTCTAATTTCACATCATCATAAATTACCGGAATTGGAACTTGAGTTTCTACAACCACTCCGTCTTTAATCAATTGATGCTTTAAAGCGGCTTCATAAACAGATTCTAATAATCCTGGTTCTAAAGTGTTATATACTTTAAAAATTGCACCTCTTAAAATATAAGTAATATCGTTCTCATTCATAAATAAAAATTTAAGAATGCAATACTAAAATGTTTTACTAAAACTATCCAAGTATAAACGGATAATCTAAAATTTTAAATTTATTTTTATCTGCGAAAATCTGTGAAATCTGCGAGCAAAAACCTAGAAAGCCAATTTCGTGAGCCCCCAGTTTCTCGTATCGAAAATCAAAAGTTGGTTTTTTAAAACTTCCATCCCTAAAATCAATTTCAGAGTTTCCTGCGCCATCATTGTTGCAATAATTCCTGGCAAAGTTCCCAACACTCCATTTTCATCACAGTTCGGAACATCTTCAGCATTGGGTGGTTCAGGGAATATGTCTCTTAAGTTTTTACTTCCTTTGCAATTGAATACAGCCACTTGTCCTTCGAATTTTAAAATGCTTCCGTATACTAATGGAATATTTAATTTCACACAAGTATCGTTTACTAAATAACGAGTTAAGAAATTATCGGAGCCGTCTACAACAATATCAAATTGAGAAATTATTTTTTCTGCATTTGTTTCAGAAAGCAGTTCATTAAAAATAAGAATGTTGGAATGAGGATTTTGTTTTTTTAATTTTTCAGCAGCAATTAATGCTTTTGGTTTTCCTACATCATCTGTAGAATATAAAATCTGACGATGTAAATTGTGTAATTCAACTACATCAAAATCAATTACACCAATGGTTCCAATTCCTGCTGCAGATAAATAGAGCAGGGCAGGACAACCCAATCCTCCTGCACCAATAACTAATACTTTTGCAGAAGAAAGTTTTTCCTGACCTTTTATTCCAATCTCAGGCAAAATCATTTGCCTGTTGTAACGAATCAATTCTTCTTTGGTAAATTTGCTCACGATTATGCCAAGGTTTTATCCCAATCTTTCCAAACGGGCTCGTATCCACTTTCACTTATTAGTTTTGAGATTTCTTGTGCGCTTCTTTCATCACTGATTTCAAATTGTTCCAGCGAATCAGGTTCAACCGCATAGCCCCCGGGATTTGTTTTTGAACCCGCACTCATACTCGTTACTCCTAATGGAATAATGTTGTTTCTGAATTTTTCTGATTCGCGTGTAGAAATGGATAATTCAACATCTTCGTTAAATAAACGATAGGCACAAATCAATTGAACCAATTCTTTGTCGCTTACAATTACATTCGGTTCGATAATTCCTTCAGCTGGCCGCATGCGTGGAAATGAAACAGAAAATTTTGTTTGCCAGTATTTTTTCTGGAGGTAATCCAAATGCAAAGCATTAAAGAAAGAATCTGTTCGCCAATCTTCTAAACCTAATAAAACTCCCAATCCTATTTTGTGAATGCCAGCAATACCGATTCTGTCGGGCGTTTCCATGCGATAAAAAAAGTTTGATTTTTTCCCTTTTGGATGATAGCTTTTATAAACTTCTTCGTGATACGTTTCCTGATATACCAAAACAGAATAAACACCTGCATCGTGCAATTCTTTGTATTCTTCTGTTTCTAATGGTTGTACTTCAATGGAAATGTTTGCAAATTGCGATTTGATTAATACGATTGCTTTTTTAAAATAATCGACATGAACAGTTTTATTTGCTTCGCCTGTGACTAAAAGGATGTGATTGAAGCCGTTGTTTTTTAACACCTCTACTTCTTTTAAAATTTCTGCATCAGTAAGTGTCTTACGTTTTATTTTATTGTCGAAACTAAAACCACAATAGGTACAAATATTATTACACTCATTACTTAAATACATCGGAGCGTACATCTGAATCGTTTTCCCGAAACGCTTTTGAGTAAGCGCATTGCTTAGCTGAGCCATTTGTTCTATGTAAGGAACTGCAGCAGGGGAAATCAATGCCTTAAAATCTTCTAATGTTCGTTTAGTTGAAGCAATAGCATGTTCTACATCTTTCGCAGTTTTAGCGTAAATGGAGGATTTTTGTTCTTCCCAGTTGTGGGATTGAAATATGTCTTTGAAAGTATGCATCGTTTTTTGCTCGCAGATTTCGCGGA
>Ga0163149_10002586_pt1 | contig 21543 bp, 29 predicted proteins | sample OliLakLV19MP5G1_FD_148604 | JGI IMG/M metagenome (GOLD analysis project Ga0163149, IMG submission 148604) | Freshwater microbial mat bacterial communities from Lake Vanda, McMurdo Dry Valleys, Antarctica - Oligotrophic Lake LV.19.MP5.G1 | ecosystem: Environmental > Aquatic > Freshwater > Lake >...
AAATGTCGAGTGTCCACTTCGGTCGCCGCCAAGGATTGTCGACGAGAGGATCGGGGGGCTTTCAATAAATGCTGCTGTTGTTGTTGTTGGTGTTGCTTTTCGTGCAATTTGGTTTCATCCGCGACACGACTGATTAATTTGTACTTGTCCTTGTTCGTGGCACCACCCGGTGTTCGAGGTGCTACGACGTGTTGATGTCGAATTTGTTTGGAATTGTATTGCCTTAAGACGTCTTGGGCTTGTCGTAATTTTTGGGTGTAGCGTTTTTCGGAAATTTCTTGGGGCGTCATCTTTTTTTTACTATTGGCGGTCGTAGTACGAAGTCTCCCACTCCCACTGCCACTGTCGTCGTTAGCTGCAGTGTTGTTGTCGGGAGAATACTCGGCAGGAGGAAGACTCGCGGTGACGCTGTGTCGACGACGACTTCCTCTAGCAGTCGTGCTAGTCATGGTAGTAGACGAATGCAAGTAGGCCGGAGTGGAGGTGTCCGTTATGAGTCTTGAAGACGATCCTTGTAGCATGGAGGCTTCTAAACGGTTGTCGACGGACATGCGTCGACGGTACCCACCCGCACTGGACTTGCTCATGCCTTTAGTGGTGTTGCGACGGCTGCTGCTACCATCTTCTCTTCGCGATGACATTCTAGATTGAATACGACTTGATTATTTTCAAATTTTGGACACCCAGCTAGAGTCTTGTTATTCTGCACCCCTGGAGAACTAAAGTTTACTGCTGCTACTACTACTAATAACCCCCCACGTTTGCGCTTGCTGCTATAGCTTCTTTCTACTGAATTTTATGTTTGTTTGTTGCTGATGTCTATTATGGATTAGCATAGAAGGTGCGTGAAGCTTTTGTTATTCACCCTTCGTGTCTCCACTTCTGCGTGTCATGTGATTTGATGCTTGCTTTTTTGTCTTGTCGCGCGACACCAGTGATTGGTTCGGTTCATTTCGATAATTCATTCACCAATCGACTCAATGGTTGCACGAAGACATCGCGTCAGTCGCCGCACTTCCACCAGATTAATTACTGCTGCCAAATCACGAACCGACTAGGTTCCAACCCAAGACTGCAGAATTAAGGATGCCCAGTCACATGACCCTCCTAACTAATAAGTTTAACGTTCGAGAGGACGTGTGCGTCTCGTGAAAACAATAGTTGGGGTAGAATTTTTTTAGGGTGGTGACCGGCCAGGAACTTGATCATGCCATCATGATCATAGTATGCTCAGTCAGTGTAGTCAGTGCAAGCTAGATAGCTACTTCTACTAGCTAGCGAGTAGAGCCAAAAACCGCTGCAGTAATTAGCAGTGTTTGATACACAGTAGCAAAGACAGTATTCCATCAGCTCATTGGCGACCATGATCAGTCGCTCCCTCCATCGTCCATGCGCATGAATTGTTAGCTAGGCGAAGAAGATGAAGATGAAGCACCATCTGTGACTGACAAAGTCAAGAAACTTGACAAAATATGTTCACGTTTACTGGCTCTCTCAAATCCATGGGTTACACCGGCTTGTACCTTGATAGAATCCTAGAAGCGTTCAAGACTATAATTATCGTGGGTCAAAGATGGCATCGTCCATTGTTACTACTGTTTTCACTTTAAATGAGACTAATTTGGTTGTGTTCAGGTTTTGCTTACTTTTTCAAAACGCGATTTTCCAGGGAGCCTTTGACAATGAGTGTTCGCCCATGCATATATATACTTGAAGAGGATAAGAGTAAAGTTGCCAAGTTCTATTTTCAGTCTTCCCATCGGAACATAAAGCTCATTGGAGGCATCTTTGCTCCTTTCCATCGGTCAAAAACGCTCTGACCATCACAATCCCAACCCTTTGCGGTGTATATCCAGTCGAGGCGATGCAGTTTCGTGCCTTCTTTTCGGTAGTATTGCACTTTGTGTTCGTCATCTGAGCGATCTGAAGCGTCCTCATCGGTTGTATAAATGATCGCGAGCCCGTCTACTGCCTCTAGATTCTTTGTGAATAGAGTATGTCTGTAAATCGAGTATTCGGCTTTATATTTTTCTTCCCCATAGTACTCGCCGTTGACTCCTTCCTCGGAGCATCCGAGAAGCAAGATCACCCCCCACCCTTCGTAGTTGGCATCACTTGGCAAAAAGGGGTCTTCGAAGGGAGTGTCTGTTTCAATTTTATGCTTCTTTGCTTCTTGCTGGTACATCCAGTAGGCATGCCAAGCCAATACTTTGAGTTCTTCAGCACAACCAGCCTTGGCCGCAGAGTAAATAGCCGGGATAAAATGTTGGCGTGAACCATACGACATCCTTTTGAAGGCCAATTCCCACAGCATTCGTTGAAGGCCCGGAAGCAGCAAAAAGTCCGCCGCAACGGTCAGTCGAACAAAGAAGCCACAAGACTTCTTCAGCTTCGCCAGGTCGTCGGATAATGCCTCATTACGACGAAAACCATAGCGTTTAAGGATATCATCAGCCACAGCATCCGCGTAACAGTACCTCTTGATTGCTTCGAGGACATCCGCCTCAAAGTGGAGCCTAGCAGTGTCAGAAGCTAGCTCGCCATAGAAAGCAGCCTTGAAGTACGTGCTCCGTGTTGCAAGGACAAGCTTGTGAACAGGGATAGACGATCCGTCGCTGGATACTAACGTTGCGTCGCACAACTCGTCGCCACTTTGGAGGAGCTCTTTGAAGTTATCTTTGATTGAGAAACTCATCTGGATTGCTAGTTTTGTTTGGGCTCCAAGCACAACATTGTGAAGGAAAGGCTTTCGCTCGAGTCTAAAGCTCAACATGAAACGTGCACAACATGAAACGTGGGACTGCTCTTCCACGGTGTGCTCTGGATGCGCAGATGCTCGTACAGTAGCCCAATTCTCTATTGATTTGTAGCGTTGAAGATACAGAATGATGTCACGTCCCAGCTATCGTTTTTGGACCGACCGCACAATGTAGTACCTACAGTTCGAGCTAGTGACTAGCTAGCTAGTAGGCCCACTACTACTAGTATGGTAGGGACAACATAAAGCAACTAATCCTTCTCATGAACCGTAACCTCAACTCTAATGTGGATATGACTGCTGAAAATTGGAATCCTTTTTTATTGTTGCGACAAGAACCCTACCTAATCCAAGCAGTTCCAACTGCAGCAGCATATTCAATACAATCATACGATAACAGCACCATTACAATACAATATGACTCCTAATCGAAGAACTTTTGAAAGTTGTCCAAATGCTGTATTTGCCATTTTCATGGGGGGTTCTTTCGCCATTTTCTCATGGACGATTTTGCCGAGCGCGTTTTATTTCTCCTCCTTGGCGACGGTCTTGTGCGGATTTCTCTGCGTTGTTCAAATGGTTGGGTCGGTGTGTGAAATTGGGAGGATTGGTGGAGATTGGCAAAAGAACCCCTTTACAGGAGAATGGAGCAAAATGGAATAAATGTGCTGCCAAGAATATCGAAGAAGAGAAAAGAATGGCCGGGATCATAATCAGAGAAACAAAACGAGGACTGGCAAGAAAGGAACAGGCTAAGACTTAAAATGATCCGCATAGGTCATGGGTATGGCGTGGTGAGCAGCGAGATCGTTTGGGTGGAAACCTAAAAACCAAACTCAATTTTTTGCTTGTTCCAAGGTGAGGACGACTAATCAGAGATCTGCCCATGCGAAAGGTCCATACAACTGCCCTGGTGTTCTTTTTTTCTCTTCTAATGAAAATGAGAGCATTTAATGCGTTTGTATATGGAATGTTGCATTACTCTGGTTGGCTCCAAGGTGGTATGTCAATCAAGGGAATTACCCCGGGTCTTCCCGATATCAGCAGGCTGCCTTCGTATTTATTTCCAGAAGCTAAAAGATCCTATATTTTCAAACCTCCAAAGTTTGATAGGCAGCCTTTGCTGAGTCCATTCTTTGTTCTAGCCAGATTGGGCCCCCTGTGCTGTGCATGAGGTCAAGCAGCGCTCAGTGCATGCCTAGATAAACTGAAGTAAACTGTGAATATTTGATGTCTAACTTTTTGCTTAGAATGTGCGCCATGCTCTTCACGGTAGTCCACATTACTTTTCATTGTTGTGCTAGTAGCCAGGTTTTACCGCTCGATGAAAAAATGAATTTCCTTCCATCATCATTCTCAGTGCAAATTGCGTTGGTAGTTTTACTCCCACGTTTTGGCTACCACCTCCACATCTTCTTCGGCTCCAGTGGCGTAGAAGAGTTTCTTGTCTTTCAACGCCGGATTTCCACCCACACCCAGTTTCTTTTTGAGCATACCCGAAACAAATGCGAAAGCAAGTTTTGGGGGTACGACATTGAATTTTGGTTCGGGGACGGATGCAGGATCCGCTGCACACTTGACTTGTGTCTCTGGAACAGGAGTCGCAGGCACATAGGGCGTGGTACCATCCGAAGCTTTCACCACTCCATTTCGAATAATGGGAATCCAATTGCAGGGAAAGGCAGCACCACCCGAAATCGTCACGGCAGATCCACAACATTTGGTATACACACGAATGTTACCACCCGTGTCTCCCACTTTAACGTAATTAAATTGGTCATCGGTCAAGTCGTCGGCCTCCACCACATCCACCAAACGAAACAAGGCGGCTCCGACTCCGCCACCTTCCACAACAGCACTGGTTCCGTCGGGGTACTTTTCGGAAATGTGTTTCGAGGCCGCCAAACAGCTATGACAATGGCAGTTGAGATTGAGCACGGGTTCACCGGCAAATTTGATTTGGCATTTTCCACATTTGCACTTGTAAAGATACAGCGGTTCCTTCTTTGCTTCTGGAGCAGCTGCAGGAGCAGCAGGAGTATCAGTATCAGGAGACGACATGGTAGAGCAGTAGCTGAAGACTAGAAGACGGCAGGGAGCGCTAGACTACGATACCAGAGATAATGAGTGATAAAGCTACTCGAGGACCAGCTTGCAGGTTGTTTGTTGTCGTCGTCGTCTTTGTCGTTGGACGGCTTGGACCACAAAAAACATGGATTTAAGGACTCGGTGGTACAGGTGCACGCATTGGGTTCTTCCAATGAACAGTATGTATCATTCATTGAATCTTCTTCGAAAGATACGCGATCAATCACGAGTATATTTTAAACACGGATTCCTTTTCGCACACAAAACACACTCTTCGATCTTTGTTGCACGGATCATCATGATCACCACTAGCTACTATGGAAGACAGACATCGCAAGTAAAGCAATACAAACCAAAAATAGATTCTTGTACGACTCTTTCATCATTTCCATACCATGTCAGACAAAGAAGATTCAACCTGCTTTAAATTCTCAGATATACAAAAACATAGTATCCTCGGGACAGGTGCGTTCGAAGCCTCCATCGCCCTTTTTTTGCTTTTCTACTACAGTAGTACGCTGAGTGAGTGGTGTCTCCCTCTCATTGATTTCCTCCACTTCCTGTAAACGCTCTTTTTCTCAACCATAAAAAGGAGAATTGGCCAATGTGTTCATTGTGAGCCACAAACCCACGGCCAAGACGTACGCCTTGAAAATCTTTGACAAATTGCATTGCATCGAACATACGGCTGGTTTTGACGCTGTCAAATCGCTCAATCGAGAAGCACTCATCCTCAAACAAATTTCGAGTCCCTTTATTTTGCAAATGTATCAATCTTGGCAAGATACCAAATCGGTATACTTTTTATTGCCTCTCATTCAAGGAGGTGAACTCTCCAAGAGGCTTTATGATTTTACGGCCGAAAACGACAATCGAGAAGTGGGATTGCCCCCGGAACATGCCCTGTTTTATTCCGCCTGTATTTCCGAAGCCCTAGCACACATGCATGAGCGCAATATTGCCTATCGTGATTTGAAACCAGACAATGGTATGTGTTTATATTATTCACTGCGTCTATCGACCCATCGGCCCATTCCCTGTGTGTGGGTTTGTTGGGGCAATACATCACTATCTCATCAAACTCCTTTTCGTCTTTTGTGGTCTTGTTTGGAAATACGCAGTCATGATTGACAAGGACGGCTACTGTGTCTTGATTGATTTGGGTTTCACAAAAGTAATAGAAGACAAAACTTTCACGATGTGTGGTACACCAGGGTAAGGTCAGCCAATATGCAAAAACAACTCCCAGTTCTTGAGTTTGTTGGCCACAAGGAAACTAACTAGTCACAACATGCAATTCTTGCTCGCCCATACTGTATCTACCCGCACTGATACACACATACATACGTACATACATACCAATTCACAACTATAACAACCACCACAACAACAGCTACGTTGCTCCCGAACAATTGAAATCAGGACATCGTGGTGGAAACGTCTTTAATGGACACAATAAATTGGTCGATTGGTGGAGCATGGCTGTTGTACTGTACGAATTGCTACGAAATCGAACCCCCTTTCAAGCTCCGGGAATGCACGACTATGATACACAAGATGCCATCATGATTGCCGATTATCAATGTCCCGCGTTTTTTCCAGACGTGGCCAAAGATTTGATTGATTCCTTGTTGGTGGTGGATGTCACGAAACGATTAGGGTATGCGGCCGAACCAGGGACGAGCAATCATCAAGCCGTATTGAGTCATCCATGGTTTGCTCCCATTGACTTTGAAAAGTTACGGAACAAGGAAGTACCGGCTCCCTGGGTTCCGAATCTCAAGGGTGATTTGGATACCCAACATTTTTATGAGTACAATGAAAAGGACGAGGAGTATTCGCCGTATCGCGAATTGAAATCAGAAGAACAAGAGGAATTTAATCAATTTGATTGGGTCGAAGACGACGAATAAAAAATTGAAACCAATTTACGGAAATGGCGTAGGGATTCTCCCTTTCTGTTTGTACTGCAATGCAAAGTATGCCAACGATAGCGCGTCGCCAAGTCAACGAGGCTACGGTTCAACCAGCTTAGTTCGACACAACGACGACACGACACGACACGAGGAAGTCTCCAAATTTTACGCCAAGCGAAGTCAATTGCTGGGATTGGGGAGCCTACAATTTAGCCGTATTGATACATTTGAGCTTTTAAGACGTACACTATCCATTTTTCTTAGTTTAGTTTAGAAGCGGGGTTTGTTCGTTGACTATATGTAGTGATTGTTGTTGTTGTTTCTCCTCTCCAGCAAGCAATGGGCGATGGTGAAGTCAATCTTGTTTGGCATTTTCGCTACTAGTTGTCTCTGTAATGCTACTCTCCCCTGGTCGTTTCTTTTCTTCGCCCTTGTCCAGTCGTTCTTGAGCACAGTTGCGAATAATTCTCCAAAAATCATTCAAATAAAACAAGGAAATGAAACGAAACAATCCATTGAGTGCTACTTGCGTCACGACATCTCCCAGTGACGATACCGGACTCATTCCAGATGTCAATGCCGAGAGCATCCACCCTTCAAAGCTAAAATACACCAAAAAGGCTGGATTGCTACCAGACGCTGCCGATACCATTTCATGGGCAATATCCTCCGCCTTGGCCAATCCTGCATTTTCGCTGACCAAACGTGTTTCATGAGGCTTAATTTTTTCTTCCTCTTGGAAGCCAGGAGTGTCGGTATCGGGTGGAAAGGCCACTTGAATGTGAATCTCTGGTTGATCACTCAACTCGGCATGCAAGACTTCGGCAAATCCACGCAAGGCAAATTTTGTGGGGGAATACGCGGCATAGCCATACACACCCAATTGTCCTGCCATGCTGGAGGTCAAGACAATCGTTCCTTTTGTCATGAGAGGCAAAAATGCTTGCACCGTGTAAATGGCTCCGAGTTGATTGATTTCGGTAAACTGGGCGAAGATCGCCGACGAGACGTGTTCAAAATAACCCGGGTGGGCTTGTCCAGCACAACAAAATAAATAAATGGTGGCAGAACTTTTCTTGCTTTCCTTCGTTTTGTCGTTTTTGTTGTTGGAGAGTAGCAATTCTTGGGCCGTGGATTCCAACGACGCGGCATTGGAGACATCGACCGATCGAAGGGAAATAATCGTGGACGCCTTACACGTGGCTTTGGTGCTTTCCAATTCCTTGACTGCCTTTTCCAATTTTGCCTTGTTGCGGGCTAAAATGGTAACCTTGGCCATGCCGCGCTTAATACAATCGTGGGCAATCGAAAGACCAATGCCACTGGAGCCACCACTGATGATGGCGTGCTGTTCTTGTGTGTCTTTGTCGCTTTCGTCATTGTTGACAGCAGCCGAAGGTGCCTCTGAAGCTTGGAATTTTAGCAATGCCAAGGAAGGAAGGGACAAGAGAGCCACGATCGGTGCTGTCACAACCAGCACCAGCAGGCTTGGCAAGGCCAAGATTCCTGCGGCTGCGATTTTGATCATTCCCATAATTACAATTTGATTTCTTCTGTCGAAACTTTTTCTACCTGGCCCAATCTATAAGGCCAATAAAGATGATGTCGTTGATGGACGGTGCGTGCTGCTAGGTTATTTATTACCTGATAATTCAATAACTAATAATTGTGTTGCCGTCGGGACTTGGTTTGGTGGGCCTTCAAATGAATTTATGAGTGAAGAAGCACTGGCTTCGTCATTGCCGCGATCCAGTTTTTATTGCTGGGTTTGCTTGCACAGCACAGTCAGCCAAATGTGCGATCTTGCTGGTTATCCACCATACTTTAGGCAAAAAGTACCCGGTGCGTTTGTACTAGTATTTTCTCTAGCAACTTTTGCTGTCCCTAACTTTGTTTATAGCAACTACTACTTTAGCTAATACCGTAGCTAATACATTACTATAATTCAATATGCAGGTGGATTTTAGCTGTGGTATACGGGAACTAATCTTTGGGGCTTTGGGGCCCAATGTGACGACGGAGCAAGACTGGCATCATGGACTTTTTTTAGAAAAAGATAAATAGATACTTTTAGTACTTTTTTGTTAATCCACCCTACCCTGTCTAGCTTGTTGATTTTTACCTTTCCAAAAGAAGCTTAGTTGCTGTTTTAGTAAAATGTTTTATTTGGCAGGAATCGCTTTATGGGGCTTTTTTTTAAGGCGAGGCGAGGCGAGGCGAGGCCGACGGAAGCACACAGTCTAGTAGCCACGAAATCGTTTGTAATCCGGCTCTACAAGTACTTCACAACTAGCTAGTTTCGGACCAAAATGAAAGCACAAGGGAAAAAAGTTGAAGGCACAATGTGTGATACTTTGTTCTTCTATTTCAGGTTATTCCTGCGTGTCTTGATCTCAAGGATTTCTGGATGCTTTTTGCTAAAGCTTCTTCTGCGTCTTCTTCTAATACCCTTCTAATATCCACAACCCCGAAACATACTAAATGGAAGTCTGACCCACCAATGCGTACTCAATTCAAGATATAGTTGTCGTTTGTAAATTCTATGACAATGTATTCAAATTATACCAAAAGAAGAATCAATCCAAATCGATTTTTTTTCTTCAAAAGCGATTGAACGAATCCAAAGCACCACTGACCCCAGCACGACTACGCTTGCTTTGCCGTCTTCCCGAGGAGGAGGACCCTCTTCCACCACCTCCTACGAAATCCTGTCCATCCGGCCAACCACGAACGGATCCACCACCACAAATCAAGGCTGGATTATTACTTCCGCCGGGTCCTCCGACACTGGACAAATCGGCCTTTTTGGTGCGCTCCACCACAAGTTCCTGGTACTGTCGCTCCGACAAGAGTTGCGATAAGACATCCTGTTGTCGTCGTTCTTGTTCCAAACAAGCCTCTTTCAATTTGCTGGTATGAAAGCTCTTGAGGACTTCCAACATGGCCGCTCCTTGCGACAGAGGAACATCGCGTGGACGACAGGGAGGACCATTGCGAGACGAAATGAACAAGGAAGCAGATTTTTGACACAAATTTCCTGCCACCACGCGAGCATAGACGCACGCCAAGACCACTTCCTCGACTTGCCGCAAGACGGACTCGGACGGTGGTGCCGCGGTGGCGGCAACGGAAGCTTCCAAAAATCCGAGTTCCACTGCCAGAGTCTTGTAGGGGACCAAGAACCCTCCCTTGCTAGCAGCCGCCTTGCTGTTGTTATTCTGAGGATTGCTGCAAGCTTGCTGCACCAGCGTAATGACAGTCAATTGGCGCAATTTGTAAATTTGAGAGTCGGTCAGCGTCAAATACGTGCCGGCGGCTGCCTTGTGGTAATCCCCGTAGGTTCCATACGAGAATAAATCCAACGTCCGCAAAATGGATTCTCCTTCGGGACCCTGGCATCGAGGTTGAACGACGCTCTTGATTTCATCAAAACCAGCAAAGACTTTGGGATCCGACAAGGCTTTCAAGACGACGGTACGAATCGTGGACACATTGGCTTGGGCCGATTCTTGGGCCAACTCCAACAAGGGCCGCAAGGCCTCGTCCGTGTCTAGCAATACTTTGGTTTCTTCCATACTTAATGTTTGCGTTTATTATCGATTGTCCTTGCTTGCTTGTCCTTGACTCTGCTAAAACTGTACAACGTCAGTTTAGTTTATTAAACGACAATAATGGTTGTCTTCGTCCAACGATGGCGGGTAGGATACATGCAGCTTTCGGCTTGCTCGCTGTCGTGATGGAGTGAGTCAAAAGCTGCATGTTTCCCTTGCTGTGAAGATTTCCTTATCGTGGTTGTTTGGCACAATTTGGAGACAGTGTGCGTGTTATGGAAATGTTTCTTTTGCTACTAGCTTTTGTTCCCTGTCGAGGACTGAGACGCAACTACTACTAGCTAGCTAGCTAGATCTAAACACCACTACTAGCTACTATAAGATCTCACCATACTACGGTATTGATAGGAACAAATAGGGTTGACTGCGATGCTGACCCGATGAAGCCATGGCGTGATGATAGTTCTTGCATCATTGCTGAAGCAAGCCAAGATCATTTATAATATGTGAGTAAGGCTGGCGCAGGAATGCTGTCTGGGCGGTAGGGGCGGGTAGTACTGCTAGCTAGCATGCAGAGCCTTAGTGGTTGCTTTTGTCGCTGGACTGTGTGGGATGGAACCTGGTCAACAGCAAAAAGAAGACAACACGAACAAACAATGCGTCAAAAATTAGTATACAGAATACTATGAATTACTGTTATGAATAAAATAATAAATTCCCTGTCGTACTGTCGATCAGCACCTTTTCCTCCTCGCATCATGGCTTCTCCTTCTTCTTTGAGGACCATGGATGAGCAGCGATGGATTGAGCGATAAGAAATAATAGACAATATCGACGCGATGTTTTTGGGAGACAATGGTTTCCACCAATTTCTGACGGTGACAACCTTTATGATCCAGTCGAAATGCTCTCCGATCCAATTTGTTGAGATGCGCGTAGAAATCTATCTCTGGAATGCGAATGCGCCGTTGCGTAACCGAATGGATCAAATCCACGTGGAGAAGGGACTCATTGACCTTCATCATGTCCAACAAGGCCTTGTAGCTCCCTCCAAAGTTGTTTTGTGGTGCAATGTCACCGGCAACTTGAAGCGACAATTTCTGGAGTGTCGTATTGCTATAGTGCAAGACTTGAGCCAGCGGAACAATGATCCAATCGACGAGGTCGCCTGAATGGCCGTCGCCGTCCTCTCCACGATTGTTGTCATCCCCGTCATCGTCGTCATCATCATTATCCGCATCGTCCAGACTTTTGTCTCGTGTCATGTGCAAATCCAGACTCTTCAAGGATGTATTGGTACTCAACATGACGGATAATTCCAGTGCCGAGATGGGACTGCATTTGACCCACAAGGTCAAATGCTCCAAGGCCAAGAGCGTGGGAGGTGTCAGTGCTGTAAAAATAGCTGGTGTCAACAAGAGATCCATACTGTAGCGCTGACGAAGCTCGGGGTCTCGTTCTTCTTGTTCCAATCGACAGTCTTCCAAACGAAGAGTCCGCAATTGCAACGGAAGATTTCGTCGTCGATTCATCCAAAGGGGATTGTTATTGTTATTATTGATGCATGTGTCACTATTGTCGTCGGCTTCAATCCCGCTGTCGGAACTATTGTCGTCGTTGTCTATGACAGTGTTGTCGCTGCTGCTGTTGCAATGGATTGTTGCGGTGGTATGCAAGCCGTGCAGGGTTTGACCAAAAATCACCAGATCCGCTTGGATGTTTGTCACGGACAAGGCGACTCCATCCAATCGTAAATACGTCAAGTTGTGTGCAGAATCCAACAATTGTTTCAGTGCCATGAGTGGCAAGGATCGTGACATGGCAATGGAAACTTCCGTCAAATGAGGCAACGAATGTCCCGCCCGTCGAAAGAGTTCTTGGATTTGATGTGGTCGAAGCACGGCTCGATCCAGAGCTTCATCCACAACATCTTGTACGGCAGCACCCATGGGCCCAAGGGCCACCCATCGATTTTCAATTTTGAGAGCTTTGACCAATTGTTGATTGTCAGGATCGGCCAATTCTTGTCGTAAATGACTCCATTGATGCAGATATCGTAAATTTTGAAAGGCCAGGATCCGTTCCCGTTTGATGCGTGACCAACAATCATGAAAGGCTCGAATGGGGACAACTTGCAAACTCCGATGACTGCTGCGTCGACTGCTGCGAGGATCGGTCAACCAATTGGCAAATCGTACCGCATGCAGTGTACTCCATACCATTTTATAAACACTCAAAAAGCCCCAGTACATGGCCGGATGGACCCAGCGTTGAAAGAGTCCTCCCATGGTGGCAGGATGTGTGGGATGAAGAATGTAATAAAAGGGAAAGCCACCACCGACGAGTGTATACAAGAGCCACCACCATTGATGTCGATCTATAGCCGAAGTGGCTGGTGCTGGTGCTGCTCCTGTTGACGGCGTTGTCAAACCTTGCTGTAGCTGTAGTTGATAGTAAAGTCTCGTACGCAGTGACAGACGTGGTTGCGCTAGACTGTGCCAACGCAACCATGGAACGTACTGCAATCGAAGGCCTCCTCCGAGAAAAGCGAACATGGAGCCACTAATGATTCGATTGGCAATACTCCCAAAAATCACGGCGCCGTCCAAACAAAGACCAGCATGAGCAATTCGTAGCAAATGGATCCAGTTCCAATACCGAAAGGGACGGACGATGCGTCGGCATTTTCGACCCAATTGTTCCAGCCGATCGTACACCGTCGTCGCTACGGAAGCCAACAGAGGGCTATCCATTACGAAGTGCTGCAGCGTCGACATGCTTGTTGCGCTTCTGAGCTCTTCTCTCGGTTGGTAGTAGGTTGACTCTAATATTTAGTAGCAGTCTAGTAGCAAATACAACAGAGCTGCGCTATTATACTAGTAGAACAGAAGAATGTCCGACAGTGCAACTAACGACTCCGTTCAGTAACTGTTGGTGTGCATGCATGAAAATCTATTGACATAATCAATCGGTGTCAGTGAGTCACCAGCGCTTGCTAACCCACCTTATGTTGCTACGAGAAGTCCCGGCGGAGGATACGTCGTACTATCTCATGATTCAAAAAGATTGCTTTGGAAATGTCAAAGTTCGCTACTACTCGGAGTAGTAGCTACATAGTAGTAGCTAGCTAGCTAGCTAGCTACATGTATTGATCGGAACTCAACGGCCATCGAGTACATGTGCGTGCTCAGTCAAAAAGCCAGGCGGACCTGAATTAGGTCATATTTTGGGTTGGTATTCGTCATTCATTTTCTACGGTGAGACATGTTTTGTTTGGTGGGACTGCCTGTCTCACTTACGAATACGTCCAGCAACCAAATAATAGTGACCGTAGATAGATAATGTTGTTGTTACTGGACAAAAGAAAAGAAGAGGAAGATAATAAAAAAAATGTTATACAGTGCGTGGTATTCCAGTCATTCCCTTACAGCAGACCTGATTGCCACTCTTTTTTAACCAGACTAATTACAGTTCTACCAGCTAGTAGTTTTGCTGACCACTGAAGTATAAACGAGAGACAACTTTCTAGTATACGACAATCTTTTATACTCAGGACAGGATATTAATGATGACCATGATGACGTTGAATCGACGATGTTTGGCTCTATTCTTTTTGCTGCGCTCCTTGGCTCTTGCGACGGGTGCCGTGACTGCAAAAGAAACAGCTCCTGCTACTACTCGCGTTAACTCTATGAAGAACAATTACAACAATAATAATGAGAAGAAATATCGACGTCGTCTTTCTCAGGAAAACATATTGGACTACATGCCCTTGACCACTGTGGTAGATGATGCCGCCATTGATCTCGATCAACAGCTCATGGAAAATGAACTCCAAAGAGGAACCAAAGAGGGTTTGGAAAATGCCTACTTTGTCTACACCAAAGGTGCCTTTACGCAATCCTTCGCCACGTTGACGCTGGATTATGGAGTACAACTCCCCGTTCCAGCCCAAACGGATGTCACCGGTTTGGCCGCAGATGGACGCTTTGTCCGAGGCAAAACTTTGGAACCAACGCCTGCAGGTTCCATGATGTTAAATGTTTCGTATCATGTCAATCCTGTTCAAAGTTTATGGACCGAATGTCATGTGGGAGGGAATCCCACGCCCGTTCTGGATCGATGCTTTGCGTCCGAAGGGACTCTGGAAATTGACCAGATTGGAACCTTTACCTACAAATATGATCCCTCCAAGGAAAATTACAATCAACAAACACTACAAACGTTGAGCACAGATATTCGAAAAGATGAAATCACTCGAAATAAAACCGTCACAAGTTCCACCTTTGCCAAGTATTTTGAGTATTACGGACAATTGGATTATGGAAATCAATGGATTCTGGCGGCCTTTCACAAAACGGCAACGCACGATTTTTTAAATGGACATGGGAATTTCTTTTCCTACACCGATGAAGGTGTTGTAGGTGAGTTTACAGTATACTATTTTGTAGTGTGTGTCTTTATTTGCCTTTTTCATCGCCGTGTAGTTTTGTTTCTTGGACACTCACACCCTTGACATTTATTGGGTTCGTTGTTTTTTTTAATTTCTTCCTTCCTTCATTCTTGTTGCTATTACTCAACAACAACAAAAACAGAGGCCGTGCGACGCGCGACAATCTACCTCAATCTTTGGATGGCAGTCCATTTGGAATTGGAACACGCGCTCGAGCTTTGCAAACAAGGAGATGTCAACGAGGATGACTATCTCTATGCCTGGGACAAGGCCGTGGCATTTTACACTGGGTCGATTGCCAAACAAGCCAATGGAAATGCATTTGAAGGATATTCTCTGTATACCTTGGCCAAAGAAAGATGCATGTTTAGCGCCACGTGTTCCGACAAGGTCACGACCGAGCCGGGCATTACAGAACCGAAAACTGTCAATGTGGCCAATGTCAATGAGAAAATCTTTCAATACTTTAATCAAGGCCAACAAAATTTGTTGGATGCCAAATGTGTCGATGTCGCTGTCATGGTGCAAAAGATTACACAGCAAATGTCGGTACCGCTCCTTCAAGGCATTCTTCATTTTGCCTATTCGATGGATCTAGGGAACCAACAAAATGACGATGGCAAGGATTTGGAGGCAGAAGGTGCGGTCTTTTCCGCATCGGTGCTTCCCCTGATTCATCATTGCAATGCCGACGATGCCGGGGTCCTGTACGAGCATATGCGTACCGACAATGGTGTCGATATTACCGATTTTAAAACCGTCATGGAAGTGATGGAACGAAATTTGGAGTGTTTGGGAATTACGTGTCAAGACTTGGGAGGAGTGGCGGATGTGGTCAATGACGATCGTACCTATCTCGAAGGTGGTGAGCCGTGCCATTACAAGCAGGCCAGCACACTTCCTCCTGGTAGTAGCATTAGTGGTTCCGGTGGAACAACCGCAGTGTTGAACACTAGTACTCAGCAGGATGCTGGTCCTAATGTCGGCCTGGCGGTTGGAATGGTAGTAGGTCTTGTGGTTGCCTTTGCACTCATTACAGCATTGGTCAGCTTCAATGGACGAAGTCAAAAGGAATATGATGGACCAAACAACGAGGAAGCCTAAGTAACACTGAATACATACATACATTACTTGAATTGCATAGATATTACACAATCACAAAATGAACGATGATGACACCGGTACTGTTGGTTACTACTGGTTATTATTATAATATGAATAATTACTTTATGAAGAATGACAAATTGATTCATAATCCTATCCGTTATTGTACCTGTCTGTTGGATCGCTACACAGAGTAGTTACAGAGTATAGTGTGCAGCAAAACTTCAGATCTGCTCTACAATAATAATCATACGTGAAGAAGAGACTCCTAGTAGAGCTTCTTGAAGAAATCTCCAGTAGTAGGCTGTAATACAGCATGACAGCACAGTTTTGTCCTGTACCATCTTGCAAAGAAGGGGGGGGGGGAGGAGGGCTGCGGAGTGACTGACAGCAGCATATCTCAAATAATGGATGTGCATCGATGGCGATGAATCATCCTTCCAATATTATTCGTATCGGAGGATGGATTCTGTATGGATACCGAGGCGGCGTATCCCCGAAAGAGTGCGGCGCTCGATAAAGACGAAGAGGCTTTGTCATTATGGACAATTCTCCTTCAACGCCATGTTGTCGTGGCCGTAGAAAGCATTGGCGGAAGAATAAAAGCCATTATTATTGTCTTCGGAAGACATGGTCACCAAGGATGGTGGACCGCTCGTCATCGTCTCCGCATAGTTGGTGTGGTACCCAATGGGAACCGAAGAAAACGGAGTATGTCCACCGTAACCACCCGCCATGCCGGTGGAATTGGTTTTTTCCAACAAGAATGAATCCGAAGGAGGATACATCACCTCCGGTGTTGTTGTGGTGGTCGTGGTAAATACGGGTGCTGTGGGTGGCTGTAAAGAAGGATAGAGCGGAGGGGGTGCCGGTGCCGTTAGTGCTGATGAGTGGTGTGCGGACACCGACGGTGGAGCTGGTGCAATGCCATGCTGATGATGGGACAACGACGACGACGCCAAAGTTGATTCTTGCACAGTCGTGTCATGGTTCAGGTTTGGGTAATTATTACCACTGCTTTTGCCTGTGTTGTCATAGTGGTAAATGGGGTCTTCGTTGACTTGAAACGACTGGCCATGGTTTTGGTTGAGGACACCCTTATCGATGCCTTTCTTCAATGCACGACGGAAAGCAACAGCGTTGTCATATCCCATTTCATTCTTGAGAAACTTCATAATGACCTGTCGTGAGACAAAGGAGGGATTCCCCGGTTGCAGCCTTATGGCGTAGATGATCTTGTCCAAGACTGTTTTGGGGTCCTTCCATTTATTGGGAGGCGGTACTACGACGGGTCTACTGCTGCTACCGTTGATGTTGCTGGAAAAATCAGTGCCAAAGGCGTTCGTGGCAGAGGTCGAGTTGTACGTGGAAGAAGACGGAGGAGGAAGATGAGCAGCGGTGGTGCCAGTCATGACACCAGTGCCGGCGGAATCAGCAGAACTAGTGCTGTTTCTTCTGGCCAACATTTCCATGTTGCTCCTCTTGACTTCACTCCAGGTATGTGCAGTACGTGCCATGGTGTGATCTACTAGCTAATGCTTATGAATATACTGGGCTGGAATAATAGCGTTTGCGGTGGCTTTATGGCAAAAGAATTCTTTTTTTATTGTTGAAAGCGATTTGTAGTTGATGATTGATTATGGTGGTGAAGTTTTCGTGCCCATCATTCCTTATTACTTGCTTTGCCCGATCGATCGCTTTCGCCCTCATCAAATCAAATCAAACCAATCAAATCGTTGTTCGATTGTCAGCACGTTTGCCCTTCGTTCGATTCCATCACACCAAAGAAGCGATGAACAGATTTTTACAGCTTACGATCGATCACATGAGCGGCTTTTAAAACGAAAAGAAGACGCACAGTAGCTCAACGCCGTCATTTTGAAACCCGCGAAGATGAAACGTAAAACTGGACTCTGCTGCATGTGTCTGGGTTTTGGCTTGTCTTTCTCATGCTGCAGCAGTCGTAGCTGCATGCTAAAATGAGAATTGAAATTACAAAGACAATGGACTAACACACCTTGTGGGCTCCACTACCAGCAAAAAAAGAATGTTGCAGTGCAAACTAGGCTGCACCAACACTGCTGCATTGAGTGGCTCAAACATGCAACAACTGGAATGAAGACGGTCATTACAGCACCTTCATTGCATGCTTAACTCAACAAACTAACAGTTCAAACCAACTATGAGCTGTCCCAGCTTTATTGCTACAAGGACAGTTTGCCTGTGAATCTCTACTGACAGCTTGACACAACCTAAAACACAATAAAAACAAGGTGGCATGTTCACGTGGATCAACACTGTGGAGATTGTCACACTAGCAAGTGAGGGACCGTGCATTGGTTTGCACTGATTGACTTTGATTAAACATTTTCATAATTGAGAACATGTTTTCTACTTGTGTGCCATTTTCTTTCTTTGGAGATTCAACCTTGGACTGTCCATGTGTTTTTTAATTCTCTTGCTTTGCATTTGACCCCAAGCATTGTCTTTTCCCTTCATGTCATTTACTTTACCAATGTGTTCTTATCCATTTGTCTTTTCTCACATTGCATGCCCTGTGTGTTAATCTGTGACAACATTGATGAGGTTCTAGACCGCATTGTCACTGAGGTCTTGAACATGCTTGCTCACAACTCTGATGGGGTCTTGCAAGACACTGTGCTTTACCTTCCCTCTAAATCACCCGTTTTTGTCCTGCTGTGCTTCAATCTTTTGCTGCCATGTTGACCCAAAAAGATACTTCTTGGCGATGATGCAAAAGGCTTGCAACACAATGTAGAACCTCTATTTCATTGTTGTGAGGTCATGCCGTGATCTTTCACTGCTAATTTCACTGCATTTTGTCCCCTCCATTCGACAATGATGTCATTGATGTGGCAGCTGCACACTTGTTTGCTACTCTGATCATTTTTTTAGACTGCCATTGACATGTGTTGTGGATCTTTGGCTGCTGCATTCACTGACCTTCAAATCAATTCCATATCAAATGCACCATTTTGTTTTTGTGCTCTACCCACTGGCACTGCTTTCAGTCGGACTGTAGCTAAGTAGCCGACCTGTAAACACTCAACTGCAGTGCCTTGCCAGCTGGCAGTGGACGTCATTGGTGATCGAAGAACGGCATCTGACTCATCCAGAAACAACAGCAAGGAAGTACTAGTGGATCATTATCCGCCTCCACTACAGTGTACCACAAAATAAGACGAAGACAACATCAACGATGACAACCCTCCAGCCAGTTCCGTAATCATAATAGATTATTACTGTGACCGACGTAACCCGACGAGTTGAAGCGGAGACGTGCGAAATCTTGTTTTACAACAAGTATGCGAATTGGTATCCCCTTGGGACCCCTTGGGAGTCCTAGGAAATATACGAAATCTGCTTGAACCGCAAAAGCACCAATTTCCATCTCCCGTTTAGGAGTGCAAGTTGAGAAGGAATATGGATGAAACAGTACAACAGGGCCGATGATACCGTACTGTGCTGCTTGCTACGAGAAGGAAAACAAGCCCGAGCCGAAAACTCAAAGAGGACGCTTTTCTTTTAACTCGAGATGGAGAAATCAATGACGTGGTAGAAACCAATGCAAGGAGTGTCCCGAAAAACTCCAAAGTGGGAGGTTTTGTCTGCTTGCGAGCAAAATTTTCCATTGAGAATCCAATTTATTTTGCCACCACGCTTCGGGCTGTGGATCGATTACAGTATCCTCTACAGGAAGTCGACACAATGTTCCAAGGGAATCTCATACCAAATTTGAGAAAGCGAATCCATGCTAAGGTCACGCTTCTGTGCTCGCTCACTCATCGGTCTTTCTCTGCTTCATTACTGGACGCGCTGCCGCTGTAAGATCGCGAATCGTTCTCGAGCTATCGTTGCGCTCTGTTACCATGGCACCACGGATAGCAACCATTTTCACACACCAATAGGAGCGAAAGTCCTTGCTTGTGCGAGGGCTTAGATTTTGTAGAACAAACAGCGAGGCCTTGTCCATACATCTCTTTATGGCTTGATACTTTTCCCTACCTGTCAGCAGCACCTTCGCGCCGCGACTAGCATCAAGCAACTCGTACACGGGATCAAACATAGAATGCACGGTCTGTTGTCAAGAGCCGACGGTGCTTGTCTGCACCTCTACGTCCAAAAAGCAATCGCTCCTTCATAGCGAAGATCTTGGTCATCACCTCGGGTGTTGCCCTTTGAAATTGAGGTGCAGAAATTATTGAAAATATTGAAAAGGTTGAACACAATGACCGCTCTTTTGCTTGCGTTATGCCAATTGAAATGTTCCGTCTACAGTAATGCACTGCGCCTGGGCTACTACTAGCCAGGTTTTCGCAAAAATTACGTGATTAGCTCTATCTATAGATAAATTTCACCACGTCAGCACATGGCGCTTCGATAGCTCAGTAGGCAGAGCGTACGTCTCATAATCCAACAAATCAGAGTCATCTGATCATCTAAGCCAGCGTAAGGCCGGGAGTTCGATCCTCTCTCGAAGCAAACTTTTTGTTCCCTTACCTCAAAGTAAATTTCCTTTTGTCAGTACCTGGCAATTTTGGTGTTGAAAGTCCTGGCGTCTTTTTTACAACCCCTAACTACTAGCTAGCTAGTAGTAGCATCAGACAAGACATTTGGATTTTCAACATGCAATCGGCGACATCATAGCTGAGTCAACATGCAATCCGCAACACTGAGTCAACAGCATTGAAGACTCTGTCTAGAAGATCTACAACAACAGCATAGCTAACAGCAGTGCAGTGCTTACAATTTCTAATAAACCAAACTGTTTCAACAACTTGGCGGGTCTCTTCAATCATCCAACCTTTGTTTTCCGGCGAGCGTTGACCAACAATGGAGATCGTCGGCAAGAAGGTGAACTCGTCGTGAGTGGCAGCAATCGATCAACAAGGGAAGATCGGCCACATGCCGATGGAAGCATGAAGTGCGAAGATCGTTTTGGAGATCGATCGAAGTTTTGAGAGCAATTTTGTCAAGGTCCAAGCGGTTTGCCATCCGGATCAATGTCGCGAATGGAAGGCGCACAGGGGAATCCGATCCATCGATGGGATCCAGATCCATCTGCACAAGGCATGCAGTTGGACCGATCAACTGCAGAGGACCAACAGACCCTCAAGGCTCATTGATTCCAATTGGATCTTCCATTGGAATGCTTGGACATTGTTCAAATGTCAACGCCGTGGAATTTCCATTGAATTCTGATCCTGCAGCGCGGGAAGAACGAAGCACGCTAGCATGCCGAGGGCTTAAGAACGGATCGGCTGAAACAAAGAAGAAGCATCAAACAAAGAAGACGACCGACCAAGAACCGCACAAGAAGCAGCATCCTTGTCGCATCCTTCACGACGAAATGTGTGCACACAATCCCAAGTGTCAAGTCGTCGTCTTAAGGACGGAACGTGTCGATGTCGACGATCGACACGTTCGGAATGGTGCAACACAAAAAAGAAGACAACTCCGTGAGAGTGTGCTGGATGGCGACCGAATCCGATGACAACGATGAAGAAGAAGAACCCGTGAGGCGATTCAAAGAAGAACCGATGATTGACACGATGACTCCCAATGCCACAACTGCTTCCGACACTGCAAGAACATCCGCACTGAGAGTGTGCCGGTGCAAAGAAGACATTCCAAATGTCGATGGCATGGAAT
>Ga0163149_10002594_pt1 | contig 21521 bp, 14 predicted proteins | sample OliLakLV19MP5G1_FD_148604 | JGI IMG/M metagenome (GOLD analysis project Ga0163149, IMG submission 148604) | Freshwater microbial mat bacterial communities from Lake Vanda, McMurdo Dry Valleys, Antarctica - Oligotrophic Lake LV.19.MP5.G1 | ecosystem: Environmental > Aquatic > Freshwater > Lake >...
TCTGCTCCGGCGCCTGGCGCCGGAGCAGACGAATCCCCCAACGCCGCCGCAGCCCTCGTCACTAGCGGGAAAAAATCAAACCAGCCCGCGAAAGTTAAAAATTCCGCCACCCCGTACGCGACCCCAGCAGCACCCGCCGTGATTGCGCCCGGTGCAGAAGCAGGAGCGCCAGCGAACCCCATGGCCGCGGCTGCGCCCACCACCGATCAGACGAAAGCCAGTCCGACGAAAAAACCTAAAGCCCAGACTGCACCTGCGGCAGCTTCTGCGGCACCCGCGCCTTCCGCCGCACCGACCGACACCAATCAATCGGCCGTAGTGGCGGATGCGTCGTCTGATACCTCAGCAAGCCCCGAGCCAACCGCCCCAACGACGCCAGAAAAATCCGCTGCAGCCGCCGCCGCCCGCGCAAAAAAATCGCCCACTGGTTCGAAACCGCCGAAGACCACGCCAACGGAAAAACCTGCCGCAGATAATCCGCCGGATGACGCAGCGGCTCCCTCAGCGGTTTCCGCGCAACCGGAGAAAAAAGCACCCAAGCCGGAAGTTCCCACCAAGAACAAACCTAAAAGCACCGCGAAGCCTGCCGCTGACGCCACCGCTTCCCCTGAGACATCCGATGAAAGCACCCCGGATGCCTCCCCAGAACAATCTGCTCCCGAAAAACCCACGCCACCTTCCGACCGATCGAAACCCTCCTCAAACAAACCGGCGAACACAGATTCCCCTGAGCCAGCAACGGATGAAAACCAACCGGTGGAGACGCCGAGCGCGCTTTCGCCGGCAGAGTTAACACCAGCAGCTCCGATCACTCATCTGACGGTGAATCCCTTGAAGGAAATTCGTCGGGTACGCGCCACCGTGTCGAAACCTCGGTTGCTGCACGACACCATTATACCTACGCGCCCCGTGACGGCGGCCGAAGAAGATGCGATGGAAGCGCTGCGGGCAAAATTGCTCCAAGAGCAAAACGTCCGCATGCCGCAGCTCTTCCGCCAGCCGCAATTAAGTCAAGGATTCTCCTTTGAGTACACGCCGAATTCCGACGAGAAGAAGATGGCGGCCCGTTGGCACAACGACGCGGGCGCAGAAACCGAAGGTGCCACCGTAAACGGAAATCGCGCGGAGCTGTCCTGGTCGGGCACAGCCACCGTGCGGAACGGTAGTTTTATTTTAAGTTATCCCAACGGTCGCGAGCTCGCCCACGTCACGATCGACGAGGCCGGAGTACCACTCGTGAAAAGAGCGACGGGCATACAGGCATGGTACTGGATGGGAATTGAACGGCCAGCCGTCGGCACCGCATCGCCGAGTTCCGCGCAACCGACCGGTGCGCTCGAGTGGCGAATGCGCTCAGGCGAACCGGTGCCGGCAACATGGCCGCAGGATAATCATTGGCGGGAAGGCCGCGGACAGCAAATAGCCATTCCCTTGGGCTTGGATGATTCGATGCTGGGCAGCTATACGATCGCCTTGGCCGATCCGTTGAGTGATTGGGCCATCGTCTACCAAATCACTTTGCAGTGAGGTAACCAACGACCGGCCCGGCATAGAACACGGGCTTGCTTTCCAGCGACATTATTGCGCAGCGTTACTCACTTCTTCTTCTTCTCCTCATCCCCATGAACCAACTCAATAAGCTCTCATTGCTTTTTATTACTGGCGTCCTGCTCGTCGTCTCCGCTTCTGCCGCTGCGCCCTTGCGCGCACTCTACTTCACAAAATCTTCCGGCTATGAGCACAGCGTGATCAAGTGGGTCGAGGGGAAAGCAAGTTACTCGGAGAAAATTCTGAGCACGCTCGCGCCGATACACGACCTCGCCTTCACGTTCAGCAAGGATGGCAGTTTGTTTTCACCGGAGTATCTCGCGAACTTCGACGTCGTGATGTTCTACACCTCCGGCGACCTGTTAAGCGTCGGGACGGACGGGCATCCCGCGATGACGCCAGCGGGCAAACAGGCCTTGCAGGATTGGGTCGCCAGCGGCCATGGCTTCATCGCCATCCACGCGGGCAGCGACACCTTTCACACGGGTGAATCGGGTGGAGGTAATCCCGCCGACCGTTCCAACCGCTACAAACTCCACGGTCCAGCTTCCGACCCTTATGTGCTCATGCTCGGTGGAGAATTCATCAATCACGGGCCGCAACAAGTAGCGAAGGTCAGTGTGATCGATCCGCATTTCCCCGGCTGCGGCGAGTTGCCCGACTCATTTGAATGTCAGGAAGAATGGTACTCGCTGAAAGAATTCGCCCCGGACCTGCACGTGCTGCTTCTGCTGCAAACCGCCGGCATGCAGGGCAACGAGTATCAGCGCCCCCCCTTCCCGCTCGCTTGGGCCCGCTCGTTCGGTAAGGGCCGGGTGTGGTTCAACGCGATGGGCCACCGCGACGACGTGTGGGCCAGTACACGGTTTCAAACGATGCTCGTCGGGGGGATTACATGGGCCGGCGGCCGCGTGAACGCCGACGTGGCCCCCAACCTCGAGCAAGTCGCCCCCGCCGCGAACACCATCCCGCCACCACGGCCGGCGAAGTAACTCGTCCGCTCATTTGATTCATGGCGACTCCCGCTCGTCTCATCTTTCTACCAGGCGCTGCTGGGCGAACGAATTTCTGGAGCCCAGTTTCGAACTTACTGACGAACCACGCGGATCAGATTCATGTGGATTGGCCGGGCTTCGGCGAGGTGCCGGCCGATCCCCAGGTGAAAGATATCGATGACTTGGTCAACTTGGTGACGGAGAAAATTGATCGCCCCACGGCGTTGATCGCACAGTCGATGGGTGGAGTCATCGCGATCCGGGTCGCCCTCAAGATCCCGCATCGAATTACCCATCTGGTTTTATCCGTCACGTCAGGAGGAATCGACGTGGCTGGCCTTGGCGGGATCGACTGGCGACCGGCGATTCGCGCGAGTAATCCTGATTTGCCGGAATGGTTTTTAACTTACCACGACGATCTTTCCGCCGCCCTGCCCACGATTCGAATACCCACGTTACTCCTCTGGGGCGACGCCGATCCGATCAGTCCCGTTGCGCTGGGTCAGAAGCTGCAGAGCCTTCTTCCGTGCGCGAAGCTGCAGGTACTCCCCGGTGGAGGTCACCAGCTCGCCTGTACGCAGGCGCGAGCAGTCGCGCCTTTGATCGAGCAGCATCTACTAATTAGTGGTAACTCGATGGAGGCATTTTCACTTGCCACTGAAAACAGCGAGGCACTTCGTTTGATCTAGCCTAATCATAGTCCGACTTCGCCGAATCGTCATCATGACCAAGTAAAATCTTGTCAGCCCTTTGTCATGTGGAGCCAAGCACGAGAGGAGGGATACGACGGCCGCCCGTGAGCATTTACTTGCCTTGACGGAGCGTGCAGAGAAACTGCCGCGTGCGTCAGGCCCACGTCCTTACCCTATGAAAGCTGCCTCATACCATCCCGGTCTTCGCTTCGGTTTTGCTCTGGCCCTATTATTTCCCACGATGATTTCGGCGCAAGAGGCTCGCGCGCTTACCGAGCCACCATCGAGGGCGACCATCGATACCCAGACCTTGATCGGCAGAAAAGATTTGGTTCAAGGAAAACGCATCATTCTCAAGGGTTGGAAAGGGGAGTTGAAGGATGCCCGAATGATCGATCTCGATGGTAACGACATCAGCGCATTGCTCGCGCCAAAAACCGAAGGAGGCTCCGTCACGATGGTGCCCTCGATGAAACCGTTCATCATAAAGATGCGCCTGCCACAGAAGGTCGCCTTCAGTGAGCAACGCGAAACGCTGCTGCCGGGCGGCCTGGTGCAGACAATCACCACCGGCAATGACACGAAGGTGGTCTGGTTCCGGTTGTTTTGCTCCATCAGCCCGCGACCCGCTCCGTGGATTGAGCGCTCCGGGAATTATGTGACCCAGATGAAATTCACGGTGCGGCCGACGGAAGGAACCGCGCCATCGCTTGCCTTGCCGTACCCGATCACAGTCAGCCTGGAATTCGACGGCATGATCGCCCCAAACATTCCGACCTTCACGATCGATCAAGCCGGACTCGAACACCAGAAGGTCGTCGAGCTGCGCTTCAAGCCCTCGACGATGCAACCCAAGCTTCTCGTGCGTTCCACTATTTCGGATTCCGATCTCACGCTCGATGCGCTGCCGCGGCTGGAATTGCGTCCGGCCCGCACCGTCCTACTCGGCTTCGGCCTGGAGGACGTGACGATCAACGTCGCCTATATCCGTCCCGATGGTCAGCCAGCGGAAACCCTCTCGCGGAGCGACGTCGACATCGAGATCCAAGGTACGGCCCGGCGCGAAAGAACGAGCGGCGTCGTCATCCCCTCCGGCGGATCGCGCGCCGAATTCGACGTGCGCTCTGCGGGCCTGGGCAAAGTCACGATCAAAGCCACGCTGGGCGCGGTGTCAGCCACCACCGAATTGAACCAACGTTTTCCCACCGGCCCACTCCTCGCCGCGCTCTTGGGTGGAGCGCTCGGTGGTCTGGCCCGGCGCTGGGTCAAGCACGCCCGCCAGCGCTCGGCCGCGCGTCACCTGCTCGAAGGCGTCGTGATCGGGCTGGTCGCCTTTGTCGCCGCCGTGCTCGGTGTGGGCTATTTGAATTTGCCGGCCGCCATCGCGGCCACCGAAGCCGGCGCGTTTCTGACCAGTGTACTCTGCGGCTTTGCTGGTGTCGCGGTATTGATCGCCCTGACGGACCGGCTGAAAGCAGGAAAGAGTGAATAGGATTTCGTCCGGCTCAAAATGCGGGGCGATTTCTCCCGCTAGAAATAATTTTATCTTCAGGCCACTCCCGCCCCACTCGGCCGCCTCGCCGATTGCTGCTTTCTGCCGCCGCACATGGCAAAAACCCGCAGTTGTCTCCGCAGCGAAATACCTTGCCCCAACCGGATCACCATGGATAGCCAAGTCCCTGAGCTTATCGAACGGAGCGCGCAGCGACAACGCAGTGGGAGTCGCGTCACCCCGGACCGCACTTTCGTCTCTGGCTCAAGTACGGCTACTAAAATCAAAGCTGACCCAGGCTCATTAACCGGCCGCCCGCAACTTCACGATCAGGTCCTTCGCTTCCACCGTCTCGCCGACGGTGGCGTGGACTTCGGCGATGATGCCGTCGGCCATCGCGTAAACCGTCGTCTGCATTTTCATCGCTTCCATCATGAAGAGCTTGTCGCCTTTTGCGACCTTGGCGCCGACAGTGGCCGACATCACCACGATCAAACCGGGGATCGGTGCAGGAGCTTGCAGCGCGTCGGCGAGATCGGCTTTCGTCCGGGCTTTCGCTTTCGGCGCGGCTTTCTTGTCGGGGACCAAGGCTTCGCGCGTGATGCCGTTCAATTCATAGTTCACCGTGCACTTGCCGTCCTTGTCGGGTGCCGACACGCCAATTAGCCGAATGATCAGAACTTTGCCTTCCTCGATCTCGACGGAGATTTCATCACCGGGTTGCAGTCCGTAGAAAAACGCCGAAGTCGGCAGCACGCTCACATCTCCGTACTCGCGCTGGTGTTTCGCGAAATCGGCAAACACCGCCGGATACATCAAGTGAGAATACAACTCATCGTCAGTCGGCGGATGTTTCAATTTCTCGCCGAGTTCCGCGCGGATTTTGTCCAAATCAGCCTGACCGACTTCCGCCGCCTTGGTGGATTTCTTCAGCACCTTGGTCTTGGTCGGCGCCAGCGACGCCGCATATTTGACCTTGGCTTCCTTGAACCGTTTGTCGCCGAGCACCGCGCGCCACATCGGCTCCGGCCAGCCGCCCTCGGGCCAGCCGAGACCGCCCATCAGCATGTCGATCACACTCTCAGGGAAGGGCGTCGCGCCGGGTTCGAGGTTCACGACATCCGCGGGCTTGATGCCGCGCGAAAAGAGAAACAGTGCGAGATCACCGACCACTTTCGACGAGGGCGTCACCTTCACGATATCGCCGAAAAGCTGATTCACCTCGGCGTAGAGGCGCGCGATTTCGGGCCAGCGGTGCGCCACGCCCATCGAGACGGCCTGCTCGCGCAGATTCGTGTACTGGCCGCCGGGCATCTCGTGCAGATAAACTTCCGCCGAGCCGGTGCGCGGTGCGGTATCGAAGGGCCGGTACACCTCGCGGACCTGTTCCCAGTAATCGGAAAACCTATTGAGCTGATCGAGGCCGAGCTGCGTATCGCGCGGCGTGTTTTGCAACGCGGCCACGATGGAGTTCAGATTCGGCTGCGATGTGCTGCCGCTCATCGAAGCGAGCGCGAGGTCCACCACATTCACTCCGGCATCCGAAGCCCGCAGCACAGACGCCGCTGCGATGCCGCTGGTGTCATGGGTATGAAAATGAATCGGCAGTCCGATCTCCTCGCGCAAGGTCTTCACCAGTTTGTACGCCGCGTAGGGCCGGCAGAGACCAGCCATATCTTTGATCGCGAGGAAATGCGCGCCCATGCGCTCGAGTTCCTTGGCGAGTTTGACGTAATATTGCAGGGAAAACTTGTCGCGGCGTTCATCAAGAATATCGCCCGTGTAACAAATCGCGGCCTCGCAAATCGCATGAGTGTCCTGCACCGCTTCCATGCCGACCCGGAGATTCGGCAGATAGTTCAATGAGTCAAAGATGCGGAAAATATCCATGCCCGAGGCGGCAGCGTGCCGCACAAAACCGGCCACGATGTGATCGGGATAATTCGTATAACCGACGGCATTCGCGCCGCGAAACAGCATTTGGAAACAAATGTTCGGCACGCGGGCGCGCAGCAAGCGCAGGCGATCCCACGGATCCTCATTGAGGAAGCGCATCGCGGTGTCGAACGTCGCCCCGCCCCACATCTCGAGGGAAAACAGCCCGGGCACCGCGTGCGCGAGCGCGCCGGCACAGGCGAGCATATCGTAGCTTCGCACGCGGGTTGCCATGAGTGATTGGTGGGCGTCGCGAAACGTCGTGTCAGTCACGAGCAGGCGTTTTTGCTTCAACGTCCACTCGGCAAATTTCTTGGGCCCAAGCTGGAGCAAAAGCTGGCGCGTACCGGGCGCCGGCTCCCCCATCGGCGCGAGTGGCGGCACCGGTGTGATCTGCGCTTTGTTCGGAAGGAAACCCTTGGCGTGCGGGTTGCCATTGACGATCACGTTGCCGAGGAAATTAAGCAGCTTGGTGGCGCGATCCCGGCGCGGCTTAAAAGCGAAGAGTTCCGGCGAGGTGTCGATCAGCGACGTGGTCGCATCGCCCGCGCGGAAGAGTGGATGCGAGAGCACGTTCTCGAGAAACGGAATATTGGTCTTCACGCCGCGGATGCGGAATTCACTCAGCACGCGCAGCGCGCGGCGCATCGCCACTTCATAACTCGGACCACTCGTGATGCTCTTCACGAGCATCGAATCGTAGAAGGGCGTGATCACTGCGCCGGCAAAACCCATCGCGCCGTCGAGCCGCACACCGAAACCGCCCGGCGAGCGGTAGGCGATGATGCGACCGTAGTCGGGAATGAATTTATTTTCCGGATCTTCCGTCGTGATGCGGCACTGAATGGCGTAGCCGTTGCGCGGCACATCGACCTGCGCGGGCATGCCCACCTCGGGCGAGAACAGCGAGTGACCCTGCGCGATGAGAATCTGGGCGCGGACCAGATCGAGGCCGGTGATGACCTCGGTGACCGTGTGCTCGACCTGGATGCGCGGGTTCATCTCGATGAAAAACCATTCGTGGCGGTCGAGATCGTAGAGAAATTCGATGGTGCCGGCGTTGTCGTACTTCACGGCGCGGGCCATGCGCGCGGCGGCCGCGCACAAATCGGACACGATGGCGGGCGGCAAACCAAAGCTCGGCGCCACCTCGATCACCTTCTGATGCCGGCGCTGCACCGAACAGTCGCGCTCGTGGAGATGGATGACGTTCCCCTGTTGATCGCCGAGAATCTGCACTTCGATGTGCTTGGCACGAACAATATATTTTTCAAGAAAGACCGCGGGATTGCCAAACGCGCGCTCGGCCTCGCCCTGCGCTTCGTCGAGCAATGTGGCGAGATCGCCGGCCTTGTGGACGACGCGCATGCCGCGGCCGCCGCCGCCGAACGCCGCCTTGATGATGAGCGGAAACCCGATGGTCTTCGCGATTTTCATCGCCTCATCGCGATCCGTCACCGGCTCCTCCGTGCCGGGGAGCACCGGGACGTTGATTTTTTTCGCCAGCGCCCGCGCCGCAGTTTTGTCGCCCATCATTTCCAAAAGTTCAGGACGCGGGCCCACAAAAATAAGCCCGGCCTTTTGGCAAGCGCGCGCAAAATTCGCATTCTCCGAGAGAAATCCATAGCCGGGATGAATCGCGTCAACCCCTCGCGCCTTCGCCACTCCGACAATGCTGTCGATATCGAGGTACGCCGCGACGGGGCCCTTGCCCTGTCCGATTTGGTAGGCCTCATCGGCCTTGTAGCGATGAATGCTCAGGCGATCTTCCTGGGCAAAAACCGCGACGGTGCGGAGGCCGAGTTCGGTGCCGGCCCGAAAAATACGGACGGCGATTTCACTGCGGTTGGCTGCCATGAGCTTACGAATCGGGCGCAATGCAGGCGTGGAAACAGAGACGTCGGGAAGTAGCATCGGGTGGAGAAGAAAGGACTAAAATGCGCCGGAATGAAAGCAACGGCAGAATCTTCGGCTGAACCGGATCGCAAATTACGGCGGATCGACGCAGTCCCGAATCAAGAGCTGAGTGTGGTGAGCCCGATCATCAGAGCAAATAGCTGGGGCGACGGCGCGCTGGATTCACTGTATGGGCTGACTTTGCTCTCTCGACTCTCAGCGCTGACTGACTCGTTCCGGCATGGGCGAGACCAAGCTAATCAGCACCGAACCGTCACGGATACGCCGCCTGCGGCCAACGAATCGACTCCCGCTCCCACGGAGTCGCGCTCAACCAGCCGGAGGTTCCCCGTTTCCGTAAAAAGAAAATCAGTCTGGCCCACTTGGGCTAAAAATATCTGGCGCCGCCGGGTCTCCTCGCTGAGAGTGGCCCGTCCCACCCCACTATGACGCTTAACGACGCCCGCACCGCCATCACCGCCGCCCTTGGTCGAATGAATGCCGCTTACGCCGACACCGTGTTCGACGAATGGGCGCTCGTTTCCATCAAGACCGATGGCAGCACGATCCTAGCCTACACCGGACCGCGCGCCGACAAATTCAAACAAAGCTTCAAGACGGACATCCAACCGTTGCGCGAAGAAATCGCCAACCAGAAGCTGGCCATCGGTGATTTCGCCTTCGCCCCCAGTGCCACCGGCACCAAGCATGACGCCTGCCTGCGCACGGGTGCCACCAGTTTTATTTTCTGCAACAACACCACGAAGACGATCGAGGATATCCGCGCCAATTCCCTCTGGCGCGAAGCCCAAAAACCCTTCGTGCAGCTCAGCCAGCTTTTTCAGACCGATCCGTTGGAGTGAGCGAGGAAGTCGATTTTTTGCCGGAGTCTGTTTGCCGACGATTCGGAACGTCAGGCAGCGGCGTGCATGTTGATTTCGCTTTGCGCTCAAAGGATAGTCTCGCCTCAAGGTAGGGCGAACCCTCCGGGTGAGCCGTTCCCCGAATTCAGGCCTAACTCACGGCGCGGCAGGGACGCCTCGCGCTACCACCGGAAAGCAAATCCCCTCACCCCATCAACCCCGCCCAGACAAACCAACCGTAGGCTCCCAGGAAGATCACTCCGACCCAACGCGGCAGACCGCCGAAAATCAGCAGACTGATCACATGCACGACGACCGCCCCGAGCAACAGCAGCAGCCCGTTGCCGAAAGACGCCGGCACTTTTAAGACCGGCAACATCAGCGCATAGACGCCGAGGCAAAGCGGAATGCAGATATGGCCGTCGCCAATCTGCGAGGTGTAGACGACATCGGCCCGGCGTTTCCACCCCCAGTAGAGGGCGAGCAGCGCATTCGGCACCACCATCAGCCAACCGCTGAGCCAACCCAGATTGGCCGCGCTCACGAAGCCGCCTTTCTGCGCCGTGATCCACGTCACCAGCCAGTCGATGCTCTCGTACAAGGCCCACGCGCAAAGAAAAACGAGCATCGCATCGAGGTAGAACAGGAAGCCAAACGATTGCTTTTTCTGCACGTTGTGCTTCATCACGTCGTAGACTTGGAAGCTCTGCCAAAAAAGAAACAGCCCGATCAAAATCAGCCCGTCGGGACGGCTCAACTGGCCGTCATCCACCAGCAACCACGCCGCCCCGGTGAAAAACAGCCCGGCCGTGAGCGTGAGCAGCAGCGAGAGCCGGTTGACCTGCGCACCGACGGCCGCTTTGCCGCCGCTGGTTTTCGCTTCCGCCCCCTTCGCTTTTGCCGCGGCACCCGACTTCGGTTTGCTCGCGCCCTTGATAATCGTCAATCCCCAGAATACCGACGGCAGTCCGAGCAGCAGCGTGAGATTGGTAACATTGTTGACCAGACAGTTGGTCAAGACTTCACGCGACGCCCCGCCTCGCTGCACCATAATGAAAACGAACAGGAGATTTCCCAGCCCCGAGCAGTACGGCATCACGATGGTCCCGAGCGCGGTTCCCTCCATGCCGTGATCCAGCATCGCCTCCAGCCGCCACAACATCACCAGCGATACCCCGACAAAGACCGCAAGGTAAGTCCACGCAGAGGTGAGTCCAAATGAGTCAATGATATCCGTCAGCACCGGACGAGTCAGGCGATTGCCTCCGCGGCTGTAAACATCAGTGTGCAACGAAAATCCCAACACCAATCAGGCAACGACTGCGCCCGCATCGTCTGCGCTCGATCCATTTTTCATCGGCCCGCAGGCTCAGACCTCCTGATCCCAACCCGCGAGATACTCGGGACGAGGAAACGAGCTGAACCTGTCATGGCGCAAACCGGATGAACGGTATCGAGGTGGAGCGCGACCTTCCGACTTCGCCAAGGCTACGACGGACAAGCCGGGCGCGCTGGGTGCCGGCACTCGCGGCAAAACCCACCCGGAGGTCGGGTTCCACCACCGCAGTGGCAGCCGCTGTGAACCCTGAGACCCGTGCCACTGCCCCATCACGACAGGCTCCGCGTTAATTGTATTCTATCGCGATTCGCGGCGGAGTTGAGCTCACCCTCATTCCTCGGGATCAGGAAGTCTGAGGCGAATGGCGCTAAGTTAAGCGGCATGATCGTCGACTGTCTGACGTTTCGTCTGCGATGATTTGTTGCGGAATTTCGTCGGGCCGCACCTGGTGGGCGTGCCGTTTCCGGTGCGCCCTCCGGCACGGCCACAAGGGCCGGCCCTACATGCCTCATGCAAAATAGTTGGCCTGATCACGCATGGGAGAATGACGTCCAACCTCCTTAACTTAGCGCCATTCATGTCTGAGGCTCGTCTCCCGGAAGGTGGAACGAAAATAGAACCAGGTACGGCACTTCACGTACTGAGGCTCGCAAAATACGGTGACGATAGTTGATAGGACAAGACCGCGACGAGCGCACTGCCTCGGCGGCTGGACCCGCCGGAATTCACGAGTGAAATTCGCCCAACCGGACGGCCCAGCGGTCCGTCCCTGCCTGTAATTCTATTTTGCGAGCATCAGTAGTGGTTAATTCCTCTCCGGTTTCCGTTTTCGGTTTTGGCCTAGGAGGAGCTTCCGGCTCTACCCACTGAAAACAACGAGGAACCAGTTGCCTGTTTCAAATACCACGGCCCGCCACTCACCGAGCCGAAGGCGGCCCCCACCACCTCAGCGAGCCCATGCGATAATTATCGCGAGCACGATCGAGCCCACAATCAGACTGCGGGCCCAGCGCTTGCGTTTCGCCTCGTCGGCGATCAGCCGGTCCTCGCGTTTCGCGAGCCACATGAAAAAAAACGCCGGCAAGATCATCGCGTACAACCAATGCACCCCGAGCCGCGTCAACAGGTGGTTGACTTGCGCCGACAGCGGCCAGCCGAGCAGGCACGTCGCAAACAACAACGCAAAGGTCACGCTGTGGCCCTTGAAACCGCGCCATAACCAAGAGAGCGCAAACGGATTTACCATAGCACGAATTGAAACAAGCACGCGGCGGCTTGCAAGCCGCGCGCGCGCCCAGCATGTTCTCTCCGTGACCCTCGCCGAAAAACAGCAGCACCTGATCGACGACCTCGCCATCATCGAGGATGCGCAGGAACGCTTCGCTGCCGTGGTTGATCGCGCCCGCTCGCGACCCGCGTTGCCCGAAGCCGAACGCACTGAAGCCCATCGCGTGAAGGGCTGCATTTCCCTCGCGTGGGTCGTAGCCGAGTGTCGCGACGGCCGCTGCACCTTTCGCAGCGACGCCGATTCCCCGCTCGTACGCGGGCTGCTGGCGTTGCTCTGCGATTTCTACAGCGGCGCCACCGCAGCCGAGATCGCGGCGACCGAACCCACCTTGCTGGATGAACTCGGCCTCGCCAAAAACCTCTCCCCCACCCGCCTCAACGGCCTGCGCAGTGTCCGGGCGAAGATCCGCGACTTCGCTCGCGCGCAAACCGGCCCGTAAATTTTGCGCGAACCCGCGATTCTTGGAATTCCCTGAAACCCCAGGCACCGGCTCCCGTCTTTTGTGCTAAGCCAACACCACCTCCATGCCACCTGACGACCACGCCCATCACGGGCATCATTCCTGCCAAGGCGTCTCCGCCAACCTTGAGGATTATTTCCTCACGCGCCGCCAATTTCTGAATCGCATGGGCCTGGGCATCGGGGCCCTCGGTCTTTTTTCGCTGCTCGATCCCCTCGATCTCCGCGCTGCGGCAAAACAAACCCCGCTCACGGCCGGCGGACCCTTACAGCCCAAACTCCCTCACTTCCCCGGCAAGGCCAAAGCCGTCATCCACATCTTCGCCCAAGGCGCGCCCTCGCACGTCGACACGTGGGACTACAAACCCGCCCTGCTCAAAATGGATGGCAAAGCCATCGGCTCCGAAGGTGGCGTGGCGATGGGCTCGCCCTTCAAGTTCCAACGCTACGGCAAGTGCGGTCTCGAAGTGAGCGACCTCTTCGCCAAGACCGCGCAGCACGCCGATGATCTCGCGGTCATTCGCTCGATGTACACCGACATCCCCGCGCACGACGTCGCCACGACGTTCATGAACACCGGTTCGATCCGCATCTCCAAACCCAGCCTCGGCTCCTGGACCGTCTACGGTCTCGGCACGGAAAACCAAAATCTCCCGGGATTCATTTCTCTTCGCGGCAACCGTCTCCCCGTCGGCGGTGCCGGCACCTACGGCTCCGCTTTTCTTCCCGGCATTTATCAGGGCACGAGCATTAACACCACGCCGCAAAACGTGCAGCAGATGATCCAGAACATCCGCAACAACTACGTTTCCAAATCCGAACAGCGCCGCCAGCTCGACTTCATCCACCAACTCAACGAACTCCACTCGCAAAACCTCCAGCGCGACGCCGCGCTCGAATCCCAGCTCGAAACCGCCGAGATTGCTTTCCGCATGCAGGCCGAGGCCACCGATGTTTTCGACATCAACAAGGAAACCGCCGAGGTCCGCGCCGCCTACGGCAACACACCCCAAGGCAAACAACTCCTCATCGCGCGCCGCCTCGTCGAGCGCGGCGTCCGGTTCGTCCAGGTCTGGCACGACGGCTGGGATCACCACCAGGATCTCGAAGATCGCATCACCGAAAAAGCCGGCGAGATCGACCAACCGCTCGCCGCCCTCATGACCGATCTCAAACAACGCGGCCTGCTCGATTCCACGCTCGTCATCTGGGGCGGCGAATTCGGCCGCAAACCGACCAAAGATCGCAACGGCGGCGACAACCCCGGCCGCGACCACAACGCCAAGGCGTTCTCCGTCGTCATGGCCGGCGGCGGAATCAAAGGCGGAATCGTTCACGGCGAGACCGACGAGTTCGGTGCCGCTGCGATCAAGGACAAAGTTCACGTCCACGATCTGCACGCCACCATTCTGCACTGTCTCGGTTTCGATCACACCAAACTGACCTACCGTTTCAACGGCCGCGATTTTCGCCTCACCGACGTCGCCGGCAACATCGTCCAACCAATCCTCGCATGAACGCGCCTTCCTCCTCCCAAGGTGGCACCCGACCTCCAGGCGGGTTTCCCCCTTCACGAAATCTGAAAGCGCGTCCGGAGGCCGCGCTCCACCTCCTCTTCCTCACTCTCACTTTCACTCTCCCTCTTCACTCGGCTCAGCCGCCCGCGCCCTCCGCCGCCGACACCCAATTATTCGACACCAAAATCCACCCGATCCTCAGCGAGCAGTGCTTCAAATGCCACAGTCACTCCGCCGATAAAATCAAAGGCGGCCTCATGCTCGACTCGCGCGCCGCCATGCTCCAAGGCGGCAACTCCGGCCCGATCATCGTCCCCGGCAAACCCGACGACAGCCTTCTCATCCAGGCCCTGCGCTACACCGATCCCGAATTGCAGATGCCGCCCGAAAAACACGGCGGCAAACTCACCGACCAGCAAATCGCCGACTTCACCGAATGGGTGCGGCGCGGCGCGCCCGATCCGCGCGCACCGCTCGCCCACGCCGACGGAAAATCCTACAGCGGCGTCGGCAAAAATCACTGGGCTTACCAACCCGTGCAGCACCCCGCCGTGCCCCCCGTGAAAAACACCACGTGGATTCAATCGCCCATCGATCACTTCATCCTCGCCCGCCTCGAAGCCACCAATCTCACGCCAAATCCCCTCGCCGACAAACGCACCCTCCTTCGCCGCGTCACCTTCGATCTCACCGGCCTCCCGCCCACTGAGCCCGAGATCCAGCGTTTCCTCGCGGATGAGGCCCCCGACGCTTTTGCCAAGGTCGTCGATCGCCTCCTTGCCTCGCCGCACTACGGCGAACGCTGGGCCCGCTACTGGATGGACCTCGCCCGCTACTCCGACACGAAAGGCGATCCACCCCGGCGCGACGATCCGCGTTTCCCCGATGCATGGACTTACCGCGATTATCTCATCGAGGCGTTCAACATCGACAAACCTTATCCGCAATTCATCACCGAACAACTCGCCGCCGACCGCCTCGTCCACGACGCCGTGACCAAGGCGAAAATCGCCAAAAAAGATCCGCCCACCGATCAACACATTCTCGCCGCGCTCGGCTTTCTCACCCTCGGCAACCAGCACGACGGCCGCCGCAACGACATCATCGACGATCGCATCGACGTCACCACCAAGGCGTTTCTCGGTCTCACGGTTTCGTGCGCGCGCTGTCACGACCACAAATTCGATCCGATTCCGACCAAGGATTATTATTCGCTCTACGGCGTCTTCGCCAACACCGCCGAGCCCAAGTCGATCATGCAGGCACCCACGCTGCTCACGAAAATCCCCCAAACGCCCGAGCTGCTCGACTACATCGCCCAAGGGAAAGCCCTCCAGGAAAAAGCCGCCGATCTCCAAAAACAATTCCAGGAATTCCGCCGCAACCGCGACCGCGATCCCGTCAAACGCCGCGAACTCGTCCGCGCCGAGGCTTTGCTCCAACGCGAGATCGGCACGCTCGAGATGACGCATCCCGGCGCGCCCGCCCGCGCCCACGCGCTCACCGACGTCGCAAATACCAAGGACTATCCCGTCCTCCTCCGCGGCGAAGTGCAGAACGAAGGCGAGATGGTCCCGCGTCGTTTCCTCGAAATCCTCTCCGCCAATCCGCCGCAGCGCGCGGCGTGGACCAAAGGCAGCGGCCGCCTCGAGCTCGCGCAAGCCATCGCCAATCCGAAAAATCCCATGACGGCCCGCGTCCTCGTGAACCGGATCTGGCAGCAGCATTTCGGCACCGGCTTCGTCGCCACGCCCGACAATCTCGGCAACATGGGCGGCACACCCTCCCATCCCGAGCTGCTCGACTGGCTCGCGGCGAAATTCATGCAGGAGGGTTGGTCGATCAAGCAGCTCCAGCGCACCATTCTCCTCAGCAGCACTTATCAGCAAAGCAGCCAGGCCAGCCCCGCCGGCATCGCCGCCGATCCAGAAAATAAACTCCTCGGGCACTTCGGTCTGCAGCGGCTCGACTTCGAGGAAATCTACGACTCGCTCCTCGCCATCGCCGGCACGCTCGATCCCACCATCGGCGGAAAACCTATCACCCCCGCGAGCGATGGCTTCGGCAAGCGCCGCGCGCTCTACTTCCTGATCGACCGCCGCAATCCGCCCGAACTGCTCACGCAGTTCGATTTCCCCAACCCCGACACGCCTTCCGGCCAGCGCTTCGAAACCACCGTGCCGCAACAGGCGTTGTTCCTCATGAACAGCCCGCTCGTCGTCGAGACCGCGCGCAAGCTCACGCATCGGCCCGAGTTCACCGCGTTCGGCAGCGACGAGGAACGCGTCGCCTCGCTCTACCTCGCCATCTTTCAGCGCCCGCCTTCGGACAATGAAATCAAGCTCGGCCTCGGTTATATCCGGAGCAATCCCGCTGGCACCGGCCTCGCCCCGCCGCCCGAACCGCCGGCGATGAAGGACGCCCGCGAACGTCAGCGCGAACAACGCAAAGCCCAACGCCAAGCCCTCGCCGGAAAAATCGGCGGCGACCAGCGCCCGATCGGCTCCACCATCGAGCATGGCGGCCCCATCGACGCGTGGACCAAACTCGCCCACGCCCTCTTCCAGACCAACGAAGCGCTGTTCGTGAAATGAAGCGGGATCGGTTGGTGGAGCGCGGTCTCCGGACGCGCTTCTTTCAGTTTATTTCAATCCAACCCGTCCGGAGGCCGGGTTCCACCTGCTGACCGCTTCGCTACCCCCGCGCTTGCCATCAATCACCCACCATGATTTTGCTGAGGCATGCTTTCTCACCCCTTACCGCTTCAGTGGCGCAAAGGAGCGTTGCTGCTGATTCTCACAATTTCCGCGCCTGTGCTCCGCGCTCAGGATGTCACCGTCAGCGATCCCGTCTGGCTGGGCACCGACTCTGACGCCGCACCGGATACGAGGCCCGACACCAAGGGCTGGATAAATCCCTCTTATCCCGCCGACCTGCGCCAATTGAACGAGCCTGGCTACGTCATCCTCGTTCGCTACCTGGATGCTTCCGGACAATCCTTGGCGATCCACCACATCAATAGCACTCATGTTCTTTTCCGACGCGCCGTGGAGTCCGAATTATTCGAACGGAAATTTGCGCCGGCCAAGCGCAACGGAGTGCCGGTCAACGCGGAGGTCTGGCTGTCGGTTATTTTCAATCCAAAGTCCGCCGCCGTGAATGCACCGGAGCGCAGCCCGCGACTATTGGCCGTGACTCCGGTCATCATTCCCGGACAATCCAAGCCCGACAATTTGCCTCCGGTCGTACCCATGAAGTTGAGCCTCGATGAGACCGGAGCGCTCCTCAGCGCCGAGCCCATGATTGAAATCGAGGGGAAGAAAACCTTGGCCGCCATTCAGGAGGCACTGAAAAACTGGCGCTTCGCTCCCGCGCTGCACGCAGGAAAACCCATCGCCGCCGAAATCACCGTGCCCGTGCTTTGCCAGGAACTGCGCCAGACCAAGGCCGACAAAATAATTCCGGCCAAGGTAATCCATGCGGAGGAGCCAATCTATCCGAAAATTCTCGAGCGCTACGGTTTCAACGGAAAAGTGACGATCGATTTCGTCGTCGACACCGATGGTCGGGTGCTCAATCCCGTGATTGCGGACTCCGATAATCCCGCCTTCGAAGAGCCGGCACTGGAAGCGCTGTTGAAATCGAAATTCGAACCCGCCACGCAAGACGGGAAAAAAATCAAAATGGATGTGAAGTTCCCGATGACCTTCGATCTTTGGGGCGGCAGTCGCCCCGCCTTCGAGGTGCTGGACCGCGGTAACCAGTCGAAGCTGCCGCCCGAACTGCGTTATGATGTAGCACCCAAGATGCGCGGGGTACAAATCCCCATCTATCCCTACGCGCAAAGACGTGACAGTCGCCGAGGCAAAGCCACCGCGACGATGTTGCTGGATACGCAGGGCCGTGTCGCGACAGTGAAAATCCGCTCGGCCGACCAACCGGAGTTTGCGCTCGCCCTGACCGCAGCACTGGAAGGTTTCACGTTCGACCCGGCACTGCGGAACAGCCAGCCGGTGATGCATGTGCTCAATTTTGAACAAATATTTGATTCGGACAACCTGCCGGACGATACGGGCGACAGTCTTCTCTACACGGAAAAGAAACATCCGAAAGACATCATCAACGCCGCAGCCCTCGATACCCCGATCAAACCCGTATCGCGGCGCAAACCCAATTTCCCCAAGAGCGTGGATAAATCAGTCATGAGTGGCGACGCCATGATCGAATGCCTGATCGACAAGAAAGGCCGCGTGCGCCTGCCCCGCATTGTCAGCGCCAGCGAGCCCGCCTTCGGTTATGCCGCCGTGCAGGCCTTGTCCGCGTGGTGGTTTGAAATCCCGCGCAAAGCCGGCAAGCCGGTGGTCACGCGGGTGCAGGTTCCCTTTAAGTTTCAGGTCGAAGACGACAGCAAAACCAACGCTTCGCCCAAGTCGGCAGAACAGTCCGAGGCCGGCAAAACTGACGCCGCCGAAAACGCTGCGGAAAAATCGCCCCCTAAGCCGTCGCTGGAGGATTGAGTCGTTGGCTTGGGGCGACGCCCCCTTTTGTGGGAGGAGCTTTACGCCCCGACTCCGCCCGCTGCAGCCCTCCTTCGTCGCGGTATAAAACCCGCTCCCCCTTCTGCTGCACTGCTCCGGCCGCGCAGGCGTCTGTCTTGCAGACGCCGCTAAACGCTCATCAATAAAACCGCTGCGCCGCATCCCAAAGATCAACTCACGCCCCTTCACTGGTTCCGCTATTCTTCTGGCACGCCGGTTTTCTCCGGCCACCTCCCCCACCCGCCATGAAGATGTTTCTCACCACCGTTTTGCTTACCCTCCAGGTCGTGTTGATGGCCGTCTTCCAGAATCCGCGCCAGCACGGGCTCCAGCACTCCGATCCGAAGCACACCTATTATTGCCCGGTCACGAATCAGGTGAACCCCATCCTCGAGCGCCTGAATTTTTGGCCGCACGTCGAGTCCCTCGTCGAACGCCTCACCGGGGCCACGCATCGGCACGACACCGCCGTCAGCGGCCAGGGCTCGGGCCGGGGCCGGATTGGCTCGGGGAATTCCGGCCCGAATCACGCCGGACCTACGCGGTGAATTGTCGTGGTTGCCCACTGTGCCAAAAATTCCGGAAGGCAGACAGCCGGGCAGCTTGAGCCACCCGGCTATCACACGGCAATCACGCTGCGTTTTTATTTGGGCGGCGCTTCGCCGGCCCGTTTGGCCCTACAACCCCAATAATCGAGGTCCACTATCATCGCCATTATCCATGGCGCTATTGTGGTGCCCCCAAGTTGCTACTGGCTCACTGGCCTCAAGAAATCGGCGCCCATGCGAATAATCCCACAACCAGCAGGCGCCATCATGCCGATCATGCACCAGCATAAATTCCGGCTCCATGCCTTCGCCTTCACTGGCGATACTGAAGCGATTTTCGGTCACCGTATCGATAGTCTTAAGCAGCCGCTTCATGAGCGGGACCTCGTCCAACATGACCGTCCAGTGACCCGCCACGACGACCGGGTAGGCCCCGGTAAAATAATAACCGAAAAAGCGGGGAGCTTTGAAATGACCCGTGATACCCAGCCTCCGGGCGTGTTGCTCAACCGCTTCGATGAATTTGACCCGCCAAGCCATATCGCATGGTAAGCGGATCTCTGGTAAGTTGATAAGTGTATGGTCGATCATGGCCGTTGGTTCCTTCCTTGTTATAACTAATAACGGCCATTCCCGCTGTTAACTTTAGACCCGCTTTCACAAACGATACATTCTGTTGGCTAAAATATTTTAAAGACGCGGAAGCGAGTCCCGCATCCAAGCTCAATCAATACCAGCTCCCTAAAGATGGGGACTTTAGGTAGGGCGTATAGGTAGGGCGAACCCTCCGGGTGAGCCGCGGCGCGGCGGGACGCTGCCGAGTGTCGCTGACGCTCGGTAACGCCCTGCCAGCGGAATCCTGTTTCAATAGTCCAATGATCAAGGGACGTTGGTTCAACCACGGCAAACCCCTGCCGGCCGATTTTCCCGCGAATGCCGCGACTCCACCCGGAGGAGCGCAGCACACCGCCTCACGCTTCTTGAACTCGCGCCGAGGGGGAAGGAAAGTTGAGGCGGTTTCTAAGGATGGGCGAGAGAAGCGGAGGGGGTGGCGCCTTCTCGCTGCGCTCGCCGACGAGTGGGGCGATGGTGCGGGCGAGATTTGCCTCCACTGGGTATCGCTAACTTCAGACATGAATGGCGCTAAGTTAAGCGGCATGATCGTCGCCTGCCTGAGGTTTCGTCTGCGATGATTTGCTGCGGAATTTCGTAGGGCCGCCCCTGGTGGGCGTGCCGTTTCAGATGCGCACTCCGGCACGGCTACAAGGGCCGGCCCTACATCAGATTCAGTCTGCCTCTGGTCTTCACTCAACGGCAGTGGCGCGGAGGTCGGGTTCCACCTCCGCTGAGGCCTGCGCGGTGAATTCGAAAATTCGGGCACTTCAGCGACTCCGTACCACTTCAGCGGGCTGGCCCGCGCCGGGGAAAAGCCGCCATTTGAGCCGCAGGCCGTCCTGAGCGAAGTCGAACGGACGCGTCCTCCACGTTAATTATATTTTATCCCGATTCGCGACGTCGTTGCGCTCCTCCTAATTCCTCGGGATCAGGAGGTCTAAGCCTTCGCGATGCTACGGCCCGACAAGAGACACCGGCCCGACCAAACATCGGACCCTGACGGTGCCATCGAGAATTTCCACTGGGCGCTGAGCATGAATCAACCCTCATCGGCCCCTTCCTCTTTCACTTTCACCCTCACTTTCCCCTCCTCTAGCGCGTCGCCTGCTCAAGTTGATTCAAGTACGCCAGCGCGGCCTCACGCGTTGCTCCGCACATCTCATCAGTCGGACGCAGGCTCGCGCAAAAGGCCGGGCGCTCGGGCCGGCCGAAAATCGCACAACGATAGTCCGGCAGGAGTTGCACACACGGAATTCCCGCCGGCTTGCCGTGCGGCATTCCGGGAATCGGCGACGTGATCGATGGCGCGATGCAACACGCCCCGCAGTGCGCACGGCATTCCATGTTCACTTTAATTCCAGAAACACCCGCGGGCCTTTGGTGACGGCGGCGGGGTTGGCGGTGGCTACTGATTCTGGCGCTTCCGCCGCTGGGGCGACCTCAGCGGGTGCGGCGGTTTCGACCGGAGCTGTCGCCGCTTGCGTCAGGAAGAGCCGCTCGGGGGCGATCTTCCCTTCAGTGATCAGATAATCCCGCACCACTTGCGCCCGGGTCGCGGCCAAGGCCCGGAGATCGTCGAGGGGAATTTCGACTCGCTCGGCCAGCCGTCCCTCCATTTCTTCCTGCGGCAATCCCGCGGCGGCCACGGCATGCACCTGCTGCATATATTCCGCTTGGGTTTTCTTTTGCAGTTTTTCAAAGGAGTCTTGCTCCCGCGATTCACGCAGTGTGACAAAATCGATCACGCGTTGTACGAGGCCCCCGGATGATCGGGGCGGCGGGGCTTCCACCTGGGG
>Ga0163149_10002597_pt1 | contig 21499 bp, 18 predicted proteins | sample OliLakLV19MP5G1_FD_148604 | JGI IMG/M metagenome (GOLD analysis project Ga0163149, IMG submission 148604) | Freshwater microbial mat bacterial communities from Lake Vanda, McMurdo Dry Valleys, Antarctica - Oligotrophic Lake LV.19.MP5.G1 | ecosystem: Environmental > Aquatic > Freshwater > Lake >...
CACTGGGTCGCGGAGGTCACTGGGTCGCGAACGATATGGGTCGCGAACGTCCCCGCTCAGCGAATGACACTGCTTGGCGAACCACACCGCGCGGCGAACGGGTGCGCGGCGAACGGATTGCGCGGCGAACGGATCGCGCGGCGAACGGATCGCGCGGCGAACGGATCGCGCGGCGAACGGGTTGCGCGGCGAACGGGTTGCGCGAGGTCGAGGAAAAGTGCGCGGAGCCGTCACCGGCTCCGCGCTGAGGGCTCTCCTCCCCCAATCAGTACTCGTTACGAACTGCAGTCATCAGCTCTGCACCACGTACACCGACTGTGTCTCTTGCGCCTTTTGCGCCGCGAGCCAGCACGACAGGGCGGCGAATGCGCACCAAGTCAGCGGCCAAGTCACGAATCCGATCAGCACGAACAGCAACACGAAGTTCACGACCGACGCGATCCAGTACCCGAACATCAGAACCAAGCCCCAGGCAAGGTTTCCGGCGTAGAGGTTCCCGATCCCGAACGTGTTGAGGAACACTCCGGGCACGAGTTCGAGGATCAGCGCGATCCCGGGGTCCTTCGGAGGGCGGACGAAAGTGGTCGGATAGGCGGTCTGAGTCATGACGCGATTCCTTACGCGTCGTCCCTCCGGATCTTCGCGATCCCGCCTGGAAACTCAGGGAGTTTCTCGACGCACCGCGAAGCGCTCGCGGCGCAGGCGCTCGACGTGGACGGCGACAAGCGCCACGTCAGGCGGTCGGACCCCGGCAATCCGGCCTGCGGCGCCCAGCGTCCGCGGGCGGAGGCGACCGAGCTTCTCGCGCGCCTCGTTCGCCAGGCCGCGGATCGTCTGGTAGTCGAGTTCGGCCGGTATTTCCAAGGCGTCCTGAGAGCGCAAGCGCGCCACGTTCTCCTCGGCGCGCTCGACGTAGCCCTGGTACTTCAGCCCGACAGCGACGGCGCTCGCGACCTCGGGGTCGAAGTCCGCGGCGACGAGTTCGGGCGTTTCGGCGCAGAGGCTCGCCCACGTCACCTCGGGGCGCAGGAGGATCTCGGCCAGGCTCTTCCCCTCGCGCCGGATACGCGTGAGGGCGGCGAGCACGCGCAGGGACTCCGCGCGACGCGCTTCGAGCCGAAGCACAGCGTCGTCGCCGACGAGCCCGACCGCGCGCGCCCGCTCGACCAGCCGTTCCTCGGCGTTGTCGCAGCGCAGGATCAAGCGGTGCTCCGCTCGGCTCGTGAACATGCGGTAGGGCTCGGTCGGATTCGACACGACGAGGTCATCGACCATCACACCGATGTACGCCTCATGGCGGCCGAGCACGAAGGCTGTGCGACCTAGAGCCCACAAGGCGGCGTTCGCGCCGGCGACGAGACCTTGTCCCGCGGCTTCCTCGTAGCCCGACGTGCCGTTGATCTGGCCGGCGAGGAACAGTCCGGGCACGGACTTCACCGCGAGCGCGTCCGACAGCTGGCTCGGCGCCACGAAGTCGTACTCGACGGCGTAGCCGTGCCGCAGGAACCGCGCATTCTCGAGACCGTCGATCGTGCGCAGCATGTCCTCCTGCACTTCGCCCGGCAGCGACGTCGACACGCCGTTCACGTAGACGACGTCCGTGTCGAGGCTCTCCGGCTCGAGGAACACGAGGTGCCGATCCTTGTCGGCGAACCGCATGACCTTGTCCTCGACGCTCGGGCAATAGCGCGGCCCCACGCCTTGGATCCGGCCCGCGTACATCGGCGCGCGATGGATGTTCGCACGGACGATCGCGTGCGTGCGCTCGTTCGTGTGCGTCAGGTGACAGGCGATCTGTCGTTGCGCGGGGAAGCGCGCGCGATCCGTGCGTGAGCTGAACGGCGTCGGATGTGCATCACCCACTTGAGCTTCGAGTGCGTCCCAGCGAATCGAATCGGCGGCGAGCCGCGGCGGCGTGCCGGTCTTCAGGCGACCGAGTGCCAGCCCGAGTCGCTCGAGATCCGTGGACACGCCCGTGCTCGTCCCCTCGCCCACGCGTCCGCCCGACGACTGCGCTTCGCCGGTGTGCATCACGGCGCGCAAGAACGTACCGGTCGTGATCACCACGGCCGCGGCGGCGAGCGTGCGTCCGTCGGCGAGCTTCACCCCGCGCACGATGCCGTCCTCCACGACGAGCCCTGACGCTGCGCCTTCGACGAGCTCGACGCGCTCGTGCGCGATCAAGATCGCCGTCGCGGCCTCGCGGTAGCGATGGCGGTCGCTCTGACAACGTGGGCTCTGCACCGCGAGCCCCTTGCCCGTGTTCAGGAGCTTGAACTGGATCCCGGTCGCGTCCGCGACGACGCCCATCGCGCCGCCGAGCGCGTCGACCTCGCGCACGATCTGGCCCTTGCCGACGCCACCGATCGCAGGGTTGCAGCTCATTTCGCCGATGCGATCGAGACGCAGCGACACGAGGGCGACCCGGGCTCCGACACGCGCCGCCGCCAGCGCCGCCTCGATCCCCGCGTGCCCTCCACCCACGACGACGACGTCGTGCGCGCCGGTCGAGGGGCGCGGATGCGGATGGACATGTGAAGTGGTTTCCACGGGTCGAGGTGCTCAGTGCGACCCGTCATGGAAACGGATTCGCTCGTTCCGCGCCAGCGGAGATCGAGGTCGCACGAAAGTCGGCGCAGCACGGCGGTTATTCGGTCGCGGACTCGGAAAAGCCCCTGCGCGACTCCGATACGCACCGTGTGCGTTCCTGGCTCTTCCGACACCGTCTGCGGCTCCGCGCGGTCTACGCCGTGCGCACGCTCCCGGATCGCGAGCAACGACCGCGCCGACACCTCGGGCCGGATCGCGACGGGCTCCTCCCGGGCGGCTGTGCGCGCCTGCGCGGGAACTTCGTGATGCGGCCGCCGACACGAGCCGCGTAAGGGCCTCCGGCGTCGGCGCAACCGACGCGCGCGAGGTTGGTAGCATCCCCAGTGCGATGCTCCCCGGCGCTCTTCTCCTCGCTCTCGCGATCGTGCCCGGCTTCGGGCCCGTTGGAGCGGTCGTTACCGGCGCTTCGACCGCGCCCGTGCGCGAGGATCGCGAGTCTCTCCAGGCGTACCTCCTGCGGCTGCGCACCCAGCGCGATCTGATCCTCGGCGCGATGCGCGGACAGGTCGACGGCCTCGTCGAGGACCTCGAGGGGCACGCGACTTCGCGCGACATGCCGGGCATGGACAGCGCGCGCGCGAAGCTCGTGCAGCTCGGTCCCGAGGCGGCACCCCTGCTCGTCGAGAAGCTCGATCCTGGGACGTCCCCCACGGATCCACAGCGCCTGCGTGCCGCCGCGATCGCGCTCGTGCTCGCCGAACTCCAAGCGGAAGCCGTCACCGGCAAGGTGCTCGAGATCGCGCAGTCGGGCTCGATCGAAGGTCGTCAGAACGCGATCCGCGTCCTCGCCGCGAGCCCCGATCCGGATCGCGCCGCACCGGTGCTCGTCGGCATCTACCGCGCGGGATTTCCCGAGCTGCGACCGATGGCGCTCACGGCGCTCGCGCGTCTCAGCGCACCGATCGCGCGCGAGGCACTCGAAGAAGCCGTCGGTGACGCGCGTCCCGAGGTCGTGCGCGCGGCACTCGACGCACTCGCAGCGGCGAAGAACGCGAGCCTTTCGAACCGCATCCTGCGGATCACCGCGACGCCAGGTGACGCATTTCGAGTGCTCGACTCGCTGCTCGACTGGTACCGCGCCGTCGCGGACTCCGTCGACGCCGCTCATGTCGCGGCACTCGTGAAGCTCGCCGGCGATCCGTCGGCGCCGGCGAAGGAGCGCGCGCGAGTGCTGGAAGTCCTGCCGCGCTTCGCGAAGAAGTTCGACGCCGACGTCAAGAAGAGCTTGCGCGCGATCGCGGAGTCGCCTGCGCGCGAGATGCGCGAAGGCGCACTGGTCGTCCTCGTCCTCGCGGGCGACAAGAACGCGCGGCGCGAGCTCCTCCAAGAGTTCGACGATCGGATCACGCGCAACGACGGGTACGCGCCGGCCTACGAGGAGCGCGGGAACATCTACTACCGCATCGGCGACTACAAGGAAGCGGTCAACGACTACCAGCTCGCCGTGCGCTATTCGGCCGAGGATCTGCGCGCGCGGCGCGATACCGCGTACATCGGACTCGCGCGTTGTTACGCCCGCATGGGCAAGCTCAAGGAGGCCGCGAAGACGATCGAGAACGCGCCGCTCACGGCCGAGCAACTCAGTGGGCTCAAAGGTGATCCGGCCTTCGCGAAGCTCGTAGATGACCCGAAGTACCGCGAGATCTTCGAGATCCGGTGAGCGCGGTCATCACCGGTTTCGTCGCGCACGCGGATCAGGAGCGTCACGACACGGGTCCGGGACATCCCGAGCGTGCTGAACGACATCGTGCGATCGTCGAGCGTGTGCGCGCGAGCGGATTGGCGGCGGAACTCGACCTCGTCGAGGCGACGACGATCGATCCGGCGCGACTCGGGCTCGTGCACTCCGTCGCGCATGTGTCCGCCGTCGAGCGCGCGATCGCGAGCGGTGCGCGGCTCCTCGACGACGGCGACACGCGCGTGTCGGCCGGTTCGTGGCGCGCGGCGTTGCTTGCGTGCGGTGGATCCGTCCTCGCGGTCGACCGCGTCATGTCCGGCACCTGGACGAACGCTTTCGTCGCCGCGCGACCGCCCGGCCATCACGCCGAACGCTCGCGCTCGATGGGCTTCTGCGCGTTCAACAACGTGGCGCTCGCTGCGGCTCATCTGCGCAGCGCCCACGGACTGGAGCGCGTTGCGATCGTTGACTTCGACGTCCACCACGGGAACGGCACGCAAGAGATCTTCGAATCGGATCCGAACGTGTACTTCGCGAGCCTGCACCAATGGCCGCTCTATCCCGGATCGGGGCTCGCGCACGAGCGCGGAACGGGCGCGGGGCGAGGAACGACGCGCAACTGTCCGCTGCCGCCGCGTTCGGGCGACCGCGAGTGGCTCGCGACACTCGAGGACGTGGTGATGGCCGACCTCGAGGACTTCGATCCGCAATTCGTGCTGGTGTCGGCCGGCTACGACGGGCACCGCGACGATCCGCTCGGGAACACGGAGCTCACGACGGACGCGTATGCCCGGATGACACGACTCCTGGGCGACTTCGCGCGCGAGCGCTGCGGCTCGCGGATGGTGCTGCTCCTGGAGGGCGGCTACGACCTCGAAGCGCTCGCCGCGAGCGTCGAAGCCTCCGTGCGCGAGATGCGGTCCGGCTGAGTCGTGCCGGAATACGGCGGATTCCAGGGAACTCCAAGGGTTCGCGCGGGGACCAGGTCGTCGAGGGGCAGATCTGCCCCACGTCTCGGCCCCCACCACTCCCCATGTTGCGATCGCTGCATTCGACCTTGGTTCTTGCCACCTTGGCCAGTTCGGCCGCCGCCCAAGCGCCGGCGTTCACGACGCCCGGCATGGTCCAGACGCCGATGATGAAGCCGAAGGAAGGGCCCTCGGACTCCGGGCAATCCGATCGGTTCAGCTCGGTCTTCAATCCCGCGTTCTCCTTCATCGTCGATGCTGTGGCGGACTACCTCCATCCCGACGATGACGCGGCCGAGGACGGACTCGCACTCGAACTGCGCGTCCTCGAGATCGGCGCCCAGTCGTGGGTCGACCCCGATGCGTGGGCCTACTTCATCGGCGCGACCGACGGCGAGACCATCGCGATCGAGGAAGCCGCCGTGCATTACAAGGGTCTCGGCGGAAACACGACGATCCGCGCCGGTCGCTTCTTCGTCGACTTCGGGAAGCAGATGCAGACGCACGTGCATGAGCTGCGCACGTTGGAGCGTCCGCTCGTCCTGCGCACCTACCTGGGTGACGAGGTGAAGGGCGACGGCGTGCAGTACGACGGCTGGACGGACTTCGGCGATGCCACGATCGTGCGCTGGTCGATCGGCGCGTTCGGCAACCTCCTGCCGGAGTCCGAAGAGGAAGACGGCGTGCCCATCGTGGAGGTCGCGAATCGCAAGGACGCCGGCGACCTGAACTTCACGGCACGCCTCACGGGTTTCACGGACGTGAGCGAGAACGGCGTTTTCCAAGCGGGTGTCTCGGGTCGCTTCATCCCCGACGCGACGGCCGAATTGAACGGCGGCGAAGTGACGGGACTCGACAGTTCCGTCTTCGGCCTCGACCTGACCTACGGTTGGACGAGCGACGACACTCGGCGTGCGCTCACGTTCGGCGGAGAGTTCCTCGTGAACACGGGCGACACTGCGGCTCTCCTCGACGACGCGGGCACGCCCGAAGTCGACGACGACACGATCACTGGCTTCGACGACGACGCGCAGAACGGCTGGTACGCGTTCGCCGATTGGGCCTGGAATCAGAAACATTCGGTCGGCCTCCAATACAGCATGGCCGAGCTCGGAGCCGACCTCGACGCTTCCGAGTTCGAGCTCTACTACACGCGTCTCTTCTCCGAGTTCCACCGCCTGCGTTTCGTGGGCTCGCAGTTCGACTCGGATGCCCAGGATGGCGACTCGTTGCGCTTCGCGATCCAATACACGGTCGTGGTCGGTGCGCACGGCCACGGAATCAACTGGTGAATCCCATGCAGAAGCGCTCCCGAGTGTCACGGACTCGCCGGGGACTCCTCTTTGCCGGCGTGCTCGCGGCCTGCGCAAATCTGGGCGTGCGCGCCGCAGAGCCTGTCGCAGAGTCGGCGGGTGCGCCGCTTCGCATCGTCGCGACCTTGCCCGACCTGGCCGACATCGCGACCCGGATCGGAGGTGAGCGCGTGCAGGTCATGTCACTCACGAAAGGTCGCGAGAACCTGCACCATGTCGTCGCGCGGCCCTCGCACTTGGTCGCGTTGTCACGCGCGGATGTGTTGATCCAAGTCGGGCTCTCGCTCGAGATGGGTTTCCTGCCCGGTCTCCTCGAGAACGCGAACAACACGCGGATCCGTCCCGGCCAGCCGGGATTCGTGAACGTATCGGTCGGTTGGCAGGCCATCGATGTGCCCGCGACGATCTCGCGCCAGGATGGCGACATCCATCCGGACGGCAATCCGCACTTGAACCTCGATCCGCGCGGTGGCCGTCACATGGCTGCGCGAATTCTCGTCGGCCTCGTCGCCAGCGACCCCAAGGGGAAGTCCTACTTCGAGGCCCGCGCGGCGGATTACGGGCGTGAGCTCGATGCGGCCGAGGCGCGCTGGAGCGCGGCTTCGAAACCGTGGTCGGGGCGCAAGATCGTCGTCTACCACAAGGAGTACGACTATCTCGCGGCGCGCTACGCGCTCGACATCGTGGGCTCGATCGAGTCGAAACCAGGTATCGCGCCGACGCCGAAGCACGTCGCGGAACTCGTGAAGAAGATCCAGCCCGCGGGGCCGGTCGTCATCCTCACCGCACCGTGGTCGAACGGTGGCGAAGTCGAAGAGATCGCCAAGGCGACGGGCGCCAAGGTCGTCGAGCTCCCGAACCAATGCGGCGGCGTCGCAGGCACCGAGACGTGGATCGGGATGATGGACGTCGTGCACGATCGGCTCGGACGGGCGTTCGGTACGGCCCCGACGGCCCGGTAGTCTGTCGCGCTCGCATGAGCGCACTCCTCTCCGTCACTCGGGCGACGTTCGGCTATGCCGGACGCGACGTCATCTCGGGAGTCGATCTCGAGGTCCACCCCGGAGACTTCCTCGGCATCGTCGGTCCGAACGGCGGCGGAAAGACGACGCTCTTCCGAGGACTGCTCGGTCTCGTCGAGCCGAAACAAGGTAGGGTCGAACGTGCGGCCGCCCGGATGGGTTACGTCCCGCAGCGCGAGTCCCTCGATCCGATCTTCCCGCTGCGCGTCGCGGACGTCGTGCGCATGGGAGCGTACGGAGCGCTAGCGGGCCTGCGCTTCACGACCGCGGAGCAGGATGCGGCTGTAAAGCGCGCGATCGCACGCGTCGGTCTGGCCGATCAGGCGACGGCTGCATTCGCCGGCCTCTCGGGGGGCCAGCGTCAGCGCGCGCTCCTCGCGCGCGCGCTGCTCGGTGAACCCAACGTGCTGCTCCTCGACGAGCCGACGAGCGGCGTCGACCGCGGCGCGCAGCGGGTGATCCTCGATTTCCTCGTCGAGCTCAACGTTCGCGACGGATTGGCGGTGCTACTCGTGAGCCACCAGATCGGGCTCCTCCGAGACGCCGCCCGGGAGGTGCTGTGGGTCGCGGACGGTCGCGTCGAGCGTGGATCCGCGACCGAGTTCCTCGCGCCGGATCGCCTCGATCGCTTGTTCGCTCCGGGCCAGAGCAGCGGGGGTGCTTGAGCCCGATGGACGAAGTCTCCTGGCTCGAACGACTCGAACTCTTCCGCTGGCCCCTCCTGGCGGCGCTCGTCGCGAGCCTCGTTTTGCCCGCGATCGGCACATTCCTCTTCGTGCGCCGCGCGAGCTTCCACGGCATCGTCTTGCCCCAGTTCGCGGCGGCGGGCGTCGTGTTCGCCTATGCCGTCCTGGGCTGGTGGATCGAGACGATCGGCCTCGGCGGCCTCTCGCTCGAGGATGCGCTCCACGATCCACACGCGGCATCGACGTTCGGTCTCGTGTGGGGAGCCGTGTTCACCGTGATGGGTATCTTGCTGCTCGTCGCTGCCGGCCGGCGCGGAGGAGCGGAGATCGCGCGCGCCGCCGGCGGATTCGCCGTGGCCAGCGCGCTGGTCCTCGTGCTCGGCCGACTCTCCCCTCTGGGCCGCGGTCCAGTCGACGAACTGCTCCAAGGCGAGGTCCTGGGTGTCGGCTTCCACGACTTCGAGGTTCTCGGCATCGCGCTCGGCGTCGCGGGTGCGTTGCTCTTCTGGTTCGGCCGTGACCTGCTTCTCGTCAGCTATGACCGCGAAACCGCGCGCGTCCTCGGAAAGCGCGTCACCGCCTTCGAAGTGCTCTTCCAAGGCATCGTCGGCCTCGCGATCGCGGCCGGAACGCTGACTCTCGGCCCCGTGCTCGTGTTCGGACTCCTCGTGCTCCCCCCGCTGGCCGCGCGCCCGTGGGCCAGGTCGATGGGCGCTTTCGTGGGTCTCTCGATCGCGATCGGAGCGGCCTCCGCCCTGCTCGGCGAAGCCGCGTCGCTGGAGTGGGATCTGCCGCTCGGGCCGAGCGTCGTGCTGGCGGCCGCGGCGTGCCTCGTGCCGACCGTGTTCGCACGACGGGGTGGATGACCGATCGCGGCTCGCGTCGGTGCGAAATGCAGCGCGGCCCCCCGTCGCCGGAGAGCCGCGCTCGATCACGCTGTGAAGCGGATCCAATCCAAGCCGATCACATGCCTTGGACGGTGAACGGGAACCGGACGCGCGGCTCGCCGTTGACCCAGTAAACCTGCGCGCGGATGCCGATGCCGTCCGTCGTGCCCGTGTACTCGGTCGTCAGGTCGCCGAAACCGGCCTTCGTGATGCGCATCGCCTGGCTGTGTTGGTCCGGGTTGGCCGGGAACATCAGCGGGTTGTACATGACGACCTGCAGGGTCAGCGTCTGCGGAATCTGGTTCCACGCGAAGGTGGGCATGTCGACCATCGTCACCGGGAACGAGCGGCGGACGCCCATCAGTTGCGTGTCGTAGAGGTGACCGAAGACCGTCGCGCTCGAGCTGCCGGCGCCGCTCGAGACGAGCAGGTGGCACTCGGCCGAGATGATGCGAACGGTGCAGCTCTGCGTGCGCTGGTTCGAGTCGGTCGCCGTGAAGACGACGTCGAACGTACCGACTTGCGCCGCGTTCGGCGTCCAGTTCACGGTCACGCAAATCGGGTTGCCCGAGGCGGGCAGCGGCGGAGTGAACGTCATACCGGCCGGGACGCCCGAGGCCGTGATCGTGACGACGTCATTCGGATCGATGTCCGAAGCGCAGACTTGGAACGAGAGCGGCACACCTGCGCTGGCCATTTGTACACCCGGGCACGTGATCGTCGGCGGCGTGTTCGGAAGGAACGTGTAGCAGACCTGGACCGTGGCCGAGGCGTCCGTCTGGAACACCGTCACCAAGTTGCCTGAGCCCGTCGCGACGGAAGCGCCCGTCGCTGAGACCGGCAGGACGATGTTGCCGACGCCCGTGAAGAGCGCGAGGTCACTCGCCGGCGGCGGCGACGTCACCATCTGCGTGTCCGTGGCATTGATGTTCGCGTGCGTGATGCCCGAGGTGCCGGCGAAGTCGAGGACGCCGTCCGCGGCCGAGAAATTGTCCACGAAGTTCGCGATGGGCAACGTGACGACGATCAGGCTCGTGTCCGGGCGCGTGAGCTGGATGCTCGCGGAGAACGACGTCGTCACCTGGGACGGGCTCGCGTCTTGGCTCTCGGCTTGCGCCGTGCCTTGTACGTTACCCGTGAGGCTGAACTGGATCGTTTGGAGCGTCCCGAGGTTGCCATTGAACTTCGGGATGCTGACGCTGCTGGTCCAGTTCGTCGATTGGAGCGGGATCGAGCCGGTGAAGCACTGCGTCTGGGTCTGTTGAGCCGAAACGCTGAGCGCTGTGCTGGCCGTGGCGAGCAACAGTAGGGAGCTCTTGAAGATGTTCATGATGGTTCGTGCGTGCGCGCTCACTCGCAGGTCGAGCGCAGGTTGAAGGGGAGTATTGGGCGGGACAGGGTTGTGCGGAACAGTCGGCGAAAGGATCTCAACGCGCTGTGCACGCGCCTCGGGGGACCCCTGTAAGGTAACTCGAAGCAACGAACATCGCTTTGCGATCTGCTAGAAATAGACTGCAAACGCCGCACCATCCTTGAGGAATCTCGCACAAGCTGGCCGGCTGAACCCGGTGCGGAATCTACAATGCGCATGTAACAGGAAATCGCAATCCCGCTACCCGCCGGATTCCGTAGGGACGACACCGTCCGTAAGGACGCACGCCACCACCTTCAGGTTCCCTCATCCGGACCGAGTCGCAATCTCAGCACCTCGAGGCTGCGTGCGACGTCCAGGCGCCGCGTGTCCACCATGACGTCGCAGGTGGCATAGAGCGGTTCACGCTCGGCCAAGAGGGCCACCAACTCCGCCCTGGCTCGCGGTCGGTCCGCCATCGGGCGGCGATCGCCCTGGGCCTGCACCCTGTCGAAGTGCTCGTCCGCGCTGGCGCGAAGCCAGACCGTTCGACACGCGCGCCTCAAGCGTTCGAACGTCGTGGGGCGAGTCACGATCGAGCCCCCCACCGCGAGGACGAGGCGCCCGCCTTCGCGCAGCACGTTCTCCAGGGCTTCGGCCTCGAAGCGGTGATAACCGGCTTCGCCGTGCAGGGCGAAAATTTCGGCCAGGGACGCGCCGGCCACGGCCTCCACGCGCTCGTCCAGCTCCACGAAAGGCATTTCGAGGCGCAAGGCGAGCGCGCGTCCCAAGGTCGATTTCCCCGCGCCACGCAGGCCGACGAGCGCGATGCGCTCACGCAGCGGGGGTGATTCGCGGAGCAAGTCGCAGAGCCCGACGTCGAGCGCGCGGGCGAGGTCCTGCAGGCGCAGCACACTCAAGTTGGCTCGACCGGCTTCGGCTTCGGTGAGGTAGCGGCGCGAGACCCCCGAGCGCTGGGCCAGGTCGGAAACGGACAGGCCGCGCGCCTCGCGTTGCTCGCGGAGACAGGCTCCGAGATCGCGGAGCAGCCGCTGGCCTTCCTGCACTCGGGCGGTATGATGCGCACTCATTCGAGACCTGCGCAGTATACCGCCCACGCCCGCTCCAGTCCATACACCGCACACCGCCATGGCCTCGACCCTGACCGCCCGCCCGCCCGTCCGGTTCCAGACGCATCCGAGTCAGTACAAGCACTGGAAGCTGAGCATCGAACACGACGTGGCCACACTCACGATGGGCGTCGATCCGCAGGGCGGCGAGAGCGACGGCTACGAGCTCAAGCTGAACAGCTACGACTTGGGCGTCGACATCGAACTGGCCGACGCGCTCCAGCGGCTGCGGTTCGAGCATCCGGAGGTGCGCTGCGTGGTCGTCACGGGCGCACTCGACCGCGTGTTCTGCGCCGGCGCGAACATCGTGATGCTGCGTTCGTCGAGCCATGCGTTCAAAGTCAACTTCTGCAAGTACACGAACGAGACGCGGCTCGGCATCGAGGACGCGAGCCGCAACTCGGGGTTGCGGTTCCTCGCCGCGTTGAACGGCACGGCGTCGGGCGGTGGATACGAGCTCGCGCTCGCGTGCGACGAGATCCTGCTCGTCGATGATCGCAACAGCGCGGTCAGCTTCCCCGAGGTCCCGCTCCTCGGTGTGTTGCCCGGCACCGGCGGCCTCACGCGCATCACGGACAAACGCAAGATCCGACGCGATCGCTGCGATGTCTTCTCGACCGTCGCGGAAGGCATCAAGGGCCGGCGCGCCGTCGAGTGGAACTTGGTCGACGGGATCGCGCCGCTGTCGCGCTGGAACGAGTCGGTGAAGGAGCGCGCGCGCCGCCTCGCCGATTCGCAAGCCAAGAAGTCCGGCGCCGGCATCGCGCTCGAGCCCGTCGAGCCCGAGGAGACGCCTACGACGCACGGTGCGCGCTTCGCGTATCGGTACGTGGAGTACGCGGTCGACTCGGAAGCGCGCACGGCCGAACTCACGATCACCTCACCGGCGACGAGCCCGTCGACCGAGCAGTCGGCGCGCGCCGAAGGTGCGGCGTGGTGGGCGCTCCGCGCGTTCCGCGAACTCGACGACGCCGTCTGTCGACTGCGCATGAACCACCCGGAAGTCGGCCTCGTCCTGTTGCGGTGCAAGGGCTCGAGCGCGACCTTGCGCGCGACCGATGCGCTGCTCGCGAACCCCACGGACTGGTTCGTGCGTGAGGTCGCTAACCTAGTGCGCCGCGTGCTGAAACGCGTGGATCTCTCGGCGAAAGGCTTCTATGCCGTCGCCGAGGAGAACACGACGTGGGTTGGGAGCTTCCTCGAACTCCTGCTCGCCTGCGATCGTTCCTACACCAAGCTCGCGGACGCGGAGGGCGCGACGTTCGGCGTCACGGCCGCGAACGGCGGCATGTATCCGATGTCGAACGGCATCTCGCGGCTCGCCACGCGATTCCTGGGGACTCCCGCCGCCGTCGATGCGGCGCTCGCTCAGGCCGCGGACTTCGACGTCGCGACGACGGACGAACTCGGCCTCGCGACGTTCGCGCCGGACGCCATCGATTGGGACGACGAGCTGCGGCTCGCGATCGAGGAACGCTCCGCGTTCTCGCCCGATGCGCTGACCGGAATGGAGTCGAACCTCCGTTTCGCCGGGCCCGAAACCATGGAGACCAAGATCTTCGGGCGACTTTCCGCCTGGCAGAACTGGATCTTCCAACGCCCGAACGCCGTAGGCCTGCGTGGCGCACTCACGTGTTACGGCACGCCGCACAAGGCCGAGTTCGACTTCAACCGCACCTGATCCGCGCGTCCTAGAAGCGAGTGACCGAGAGACCACGAGGCAGAATCCCATGACCGGCATCGACTACACACAGAAGATCCCGAACAACGTCGAACTCGCCAGCGACAAGCGACTTCAACGCGCGCTCGAAGCGTGGCAGCCGAGCTACATCGACTGGTGGCACTCGATGGGCCCGACGGACTTCAACCAGAACGAGATCTACCTGCGCACGGCGATCAGCGTCGACAAGGACGGTTGGGCGCACTACGGCTTCACGAAGATGCCCGACTACCGTTGGGGCATCTTCCTGAACCCGCAGGAGAAGGACCGGAAGATCGGCTTCGGCGACAACCTCGGCGCTCCCGTTTGGCAGCAAGTCCCGGGCGAATATCGCAATTGGCTGCGCCGCCTGATCGTGACGCAGGCCGACACGGAGCCGGCGAGCGTCGAACAACAGCGCCTGCTCGGGCACACGGCACCGTCGCTCTACGACCTGAGGAATCTCTTCCAGGTCAACGTCGAGGAAGGCCGCCACCTGTGGGCCATGGTCTACCTCCTGCACACGTACTTCGGCCGCGACGGCCGCGAGGAAGCCGACGAGCTGCTGCAGCGTCGAAGCGGCAACGCCGACCATCCGCGCATCCTCGGCACGTTCAACGAGCCGTGTCAGGACTGGCTGTCCTTCTTCTGCTTCGCGATGTTCACGGACCGCGACGGCAAGTTCCAACTGTTGTCGCTGGCCGAGTCGGGTTTCGATCCGCTCGCGCGCACCTGTCGCTTCATGCTGACCGAGGAGGCGCACCACCTGTTCGTCGGACAGACTGGCATCGGGCGCGTGATCGAGCGCACGTGTCAACTGACGAAAGAGCATCCGGGTCGCGACGTGAAGGACTTCGGCGGCATCCCGTTCGACACGATCCAGCGCTACATCAACTACTGGTCGAGCTCCTCTACGGACCTCTACGGCGCCGAAGTGTCCAGCAACTCGGCGAACTTCTTCTCGGCCGGCTTGAAGGGTCGCGCTTACGAGGACCGCTACACCGAGCACACGGCCCTGAACGACATCTACGAACTCGATCGCTTCACGGACGGCAAGTTGGTGCGCGAGTCCGTCCCGCTGCGCAACGCGATGAACGAGGTCTTGCGTGACGAGTACGTGAAGGACAACTTGAAGGGCATCGACTACTGGAACCGCGTCTGTGAGAAGTACGGCATCGAGTTCCGTTTCCGTCTCCCGCACCGCCGCTTCAATCGCAAGATCGGTGACTACTCCGCGGGAAGGTTCGACATCGACGGCGCACTGATGACCGAGGCCGACTGGAACGCACGGCAGCTCGAATGGTTGCCGTCGGACGCCGAGCGCGCGTACGTCAAGTCGCTCATGCGCCCCGTGACCGAGCGTGGGAAGATGGCCGGCTGGATCGCGCCCCCGCCGAAGGGCGTCAACGACACCCCCCTCGATTACGAGTACGTGAAGCTTTGATCGTCCTCGGGAATCGCGTCACGGGCCCCCTGCGCCGGTGAAAGCCTTCGTTCCGGCGGTTCAGCCGAAACGAATCGTGCCGCTCTCCGCGTGCGAGCGTGTGAAGAAATCGAGCCTACACGCTCTCAGAACACCATCTGCGCCGCTCCGTGGCTCGTCGCCCGTGAACACTCCGCGGGCGCGGTGCGCGCGGAACCCGTCCCGTGATGTTCCGTCCGCACCGCACTTGCCGTCGAGCGCCCGCGGGCGGAGACTGGTGCGCCGAAACGCTCCGCCATGACCACCCATCCTCACAACTCTTCCCGCCCCGAAGACCCCCTGTCCCGCGAGATCGACGCGGCGCTGGAGGGCGTGAACCTCCAGGACATCGGCGCCGGCGGTGCGGCTCGAACAGGCCCTGCTCGAACGGGTGGCGCGCGTCCGCCGCGCGGCGACGGATTGCGCACGCAGAAGGGCGTCGTCGTCGGCGTGAGCGGTGACGACGTGATCGTCGAGCTCGGTCCGCGCATGCAGGGCGTCGCGCCGCTCGCGAGCTTCGAGACGATTCCGACCGTCGGCGAGACGTTCGAGTTCGTGCTGCGCGGTCGCGAGGACGATCTGTGGATCCTCTCGCGCCACGTCGCGAAGGCGGAGATCGTGATCGGCGACGACGTGACACCCGGCGCGCTGGTGAAGGCCAAGATCACGGGGCAGAACACGGGCGGCCTCGAGGCCAAGGTCGGCTCTGTCAATGCCTTCCTCCCTGCTTCGCAAGTCGGACTGCACCGCGAGGAGAACCTCGGTCAGTTCTTGAACCAAGTGTTGACGTGCGAAGTCGTCGAGGTCGATCGCGAGCGCAAGCGCATCGTGCTCTCGCGCCGCAAGGTGCTCGAGAAGGAACGTGAAGTCGCGCGCGAGGAAACGGTCGGCCGCATCTCCGTCGGTCAGACGTTGCGCGGCAAAGTCACGCGCGTGGAGGAGTTCGGAGCGTTCGTGGACCTCGGCGGCATCGAAGGTCTCGTGCACGTGTCGCAGATCAGTCACCAGCGTGTCGAGAAAGCCGGCACGGTGATCACCGCCGGGCAAGACGTCGAAGTGCAGGTCCTCAAGATCGAAGACGGCGGCAAGCGCATCGGCCTCGGCATGAAGCAGCTGCAGCCCGATCCGTGGGCCAGCGTGGCCGCACGTTTTGCCGTGGATTCCGTGGTCACCGGCAAGGTCACGCGCCTCATGGAGTTCGGCGCGTTCGTGGAGATCGCTCCGGGCGTCGAGGGACTCCTGCACGTGTCGGCGATGTCGAAGGATCGCGTTCGTCACCCGAAGGACGCGGTGAAGCCGGGCCAAGAGCTCACCGTGCGTGTCGTGGCCGTGGAACCCGGCCGATCGCGCATCTCGCTCTCCCTCATGGATCCGCGCGGCGCCCGGATCGGCTCCGAGGACTCCGTCGATTCGTCCGTGATCGACGAAGCCTTGCGCACGCAGACTCGTGAGCCCCTCGGCACGAGCCTCGGCTCGATTTTCCAGCGCGCTTTCGATGCGAACGCGCCCAAGAGCGCACCGCCCGCGAGCGGATCTAAGAAGCCCAAGAAGGGCTGACGAGTCCTACTGTTCGACTCGCGGGCTACGCGAGTTGGACACCTTCGGTCGCGCGGTGAGCGGTGGCTCCCGGTTTGTAGAAAACTCGGACGTGCGCGAGCACCCGCCCGAGTTTCCTGTTCAACGGTGCGCGTCAATGCGCGACGCGACGGTCAGCGCAGCGATTTCCCGCCCCCGCGGGACAGGAGCACGAGGCCCACGATCAGCAGGATGACGAGCCCACCACTCGGGAAATAGCCCCATGAGCGGCTATGGGACCAAGTGGGCAGTGCGCCGATGATCAGCAGCACCAACAGGATGATCAAGACCATTCGGACCATGAGCTTCTCCCTCGCTTCGAACCGCTCGACCCCTCTGCAGTAGAGGGCCCGTCGCGGTAAAGCGGAGGGAGCACGTTCCGTGCCGCCGCAGGTGCGGAGAGGCCTCGAGTGCGCGAGGACGGCCTCGCGACGCCGTGGACGGAGGCTGTAGCCGTGGACGGAGGCTGTAGCCGTGGACGAAGGCTGTAGCCGTGGACGAAGGCTGTAGCCGTGGACGAAGGGTGTAGCCGTGGACGAAGGGTGTAGCGGTTAGAGGCCGCTCAGCGGTCCGAGCGCGCCAGCCAGGGCGCGACGGCCGCGCGCGCTTCGTCCGCATCGAACGGTTTGGCGAGCCAACCGTTCGCGCCTGCAGCTTTGACTTCGACGTCGAACCCGGCCGTCGCTGCGCTCGCGAGGACGAGCACCGGCAATTCCTCGCGCGTGCGTCGCTCGCGCAGTGCACGGACGAACGCGAGCCCGTCCATGCCGGGCATGCAGAGATCGGCGAGCACGAGGCCGATCGACGAGTCACGCCCCGCGCAGCGCAGGGCTTCGGGCCCACTCGCGGCCTCGACGATGCCGTCGTCGCCCAGGCCGGCTTCACGGAGAACGCGCACGACGATGCCGCGCACGACCGAGGAATCGTCGACGACGAGGAGCTTCTTCATGGAGGATGTCGGGATCGATTCGATCCCGGACCCACCTCATCGGTCGGAGCACGCGCCGATCAGTAGCTCTCGTCCTTCGTCGGGAAGCGCTTCGCCTTGACGTCGCCGACGAAGGCCCGGAACGCCCCCAGCATCTCCTCGCCGAGCTGTGCGTAGCGACGCACGAAACGCGGGTGGAATCGCGTGTACAGCCCCAGCATGTCGTGGCTGACGAGGATCTGTCCGTCGCACCCCGGCCCCGCGCCGATGCCGATCACGGGAATCGTGAGCGAGGTGGCGATTCCCTGGGCGACGCTCGCTGGGATCTTCTCGAGGACGATCGCGAAAGCACCCGCATCCTGAAGAGCCTTCGCGTCGCGACGGATCTCGCCGGCCTCCACCTCGTCGGTCGCGCGCACTTGATACGTCCCGAACTTGTGAATCGATTGCGGCGTCAACCCCAAGTGCCCCATCACGGGGATCCCGACCTCGACGATGCGCCGCACGGTCTCGCAGATGGAACCGCCTCCTTCGACCTTCACGGCCTCGACGCCGGCTTCCTTCACCATCCGCCCGGCATTGCGCAACGCCTCGTCGGCGTTCACTTGGTAGGTCATGAACGGCAAGTCGCCGACGACGAGTGCGCGCTCGACACCCGCCGACACGAGCGACGCGTGGTAGAGCATCTGATCGAGTGTGACCGTGACGGTCGTCTCGCGCCCTTGCACGACCATCGCCACCGAGTCGCCCACGAGGATCACGTCGACGTCGGCGCGGTCGAGCAGCTGCGCCATCGTGTGGTCGTACGCGGTGAGCGCGGAGATCGACTCCGACCGCTCCTTCATGAGCAGCAAGCTCTTCGTCGTGACCTTGCGGCGGTCGGCGGGATCGGTGGGCGCTTGACGAGGGTGAGACATGCGGGACTGAGCGTACCCGTGGGTTCAGCGCAGCCCTAGTTCGAGGAGTGCGAGCGCGGATCGCGCGCCGTCGAGGGCCGCGCTCATGATGCCGCCGGCGTACCCGGCACCCTCGCCGACGGGGTAGAGGTTGTCGAACCCGCGAGCTCGACGCGTGCGCTCGTCACGCGGCATCCGCACGGGTCCGGAGCTGCGCGACTCGAGTCCGACGAGAAGGCCTTCAGCTCCGGAAAACCCCGGAATCGAGCGCTCGAAACGCACGAGGGCGGCCGACAGCGCGTCACGAAGACTCGCAGGCAAGAGCTCGTCGATGCGGCGGGCTTCGAGACCGAGGACGTAACTCGAGCGCATCTCGCCGCTCGAATTGCGCCCCGCGAGGAAGTCCGAGGCGCGCTGCGCGGGCGCGCGGTAATCGCTGCCACCGGCCTCGAAGAATCGTCGTTCGAGTTCGCGCTGGTACGCGACGCCCGCGAACGCGCCGGGCCCGAATTCGCGCGGGCCGACCGTCGTCACGATCGCGGCGTTGGCCCAGCGCGAACTGTGCGTCGAATTGCTCATCCCGTTCGTGCAGAGGTAACCGGGCTCGTTGACCGAGGCCACGATGCGACCACCGGGGCACATGCAGAAGCTGTGTGCGCCGCTCACGGTGTTCTCGGCACGTGCCACGAGCGCGTAGCTCGCCGCACCGAGGAGACTCGCGTCGTCGCCGGTGCCGTGCTGGGCGCGGTTCACGAGGTCTTGGGGGTGCTCGATGCGCACGCCGATCTGGAACGGCTTCGCCTCGAACTGGACGCCTTGCTCGTGCAGCGCGGCCCAGGTGTCCCGCGCGCTGTGCCCGGGTGCCAGAACGAGCGCGTCGCACTCGATCTCGCCGACCGTCGTATCGATCGCGCGAATGCGCGTCGATCCGTCGAGCACGAGTCGATCGACGCGCGCGTTCCACACGAACTGCACACCGAGTGCTTCGAGACGCGCACGGAATCGCGGCAGGATCGCGTGCAACACGTCCGTCCCGACGTGCGCACGCGCGTCCCACACGAGTCGTTCGTCGGCTCCGCACAGGACGAGCTCGCGCAGCAGCGTCTCCTCCAGCGGATCGTCGACGCGTGTGTAGAGCTTCCCATCGGAGTACGTACCGGCACCGCCTTCACCGAAGAGCAAGTTCGATTCGGGATTCGGCGTTCGCGAGCGATGGAATGCGACCAGCTCGCGTCCGCGTCGATCGATCCGACTGCCGCGATCGACGAGCGTCACGGCGACGCCGTGTCGCGCGAGGATCCACGCGGCGAAGAGCCCGGCCGGCCCGGACCCGAGGATCGCGACGCGTGCGCGTCGCAGCGAATCGTCGATGCGCGGCGCCATTCCGCTCGCACGCGCCGGCGCGCGTTCGACGCGGCGGGCTTCGAGTGCACGATCGAGACGCACCGTGCGAAAGTTCGCCGCAACCGTGACGTCCACGTGCGCGACGTAACGCAGCCGATGAACCCCGAGCTTGCGTCGCGCGTCGAGCGACCGACGGGCGATCCGCGCACCCAGTACGGCCTCGGGCTGTGCGCCGATCTCGCGCGCCGCGCGCTCGAGGAGCCGCTCATCCGGCTCGGCGATCCCTTGCTCGATCCCGAGGACGCGCCACGTCGCGTGCTGTGCTTTTGGATCCTGGGTCATGCGGCCAAAACGGCGCGGATCCTACCCTCTAGAGCGCACCCTACCCGCGTACACTCGCGAGACCTGTGGCGCGCCGCACGACGACGAAGGCGGAGACCCCGAAGTCGGGCGATCTCCTGGCGAACGTGCTCGGAGGCCCGAACCGCGATTCCATTCCGTTCGCGAATCCCGTCGTCGCCTGGAGCGATCGCGACGAGACCGCGTTTCTGTCGAGCATCGAGGCCTGTGCGCTCGCCACGATTCACTTGGAGCGCCGCGGGCGTGAACACGGTGATGTCGCCGAACTCGATCCCACGCTCACGCCGAGGCGCGCGCGCTGGCCGCGACCCGGCACTCGCGCGTTCGATCGATTGCTCGCCGAACGCTGGCACGCCGCGCGCCCGATCGTGTTGCCGGGGATCGCCGGCGACCTCCTGGGTGAGTTCGCCGACGAGATCGACGAGGCCGCGGGCACGCACGAGCGCCTGACCGAGAAGGGCGGCCTCCAAGCCTGGTTCGCCGAGCGATCAGCGTCGCTCGCGCCCGATTTCGTTCCGCGCACCGATCGCGCGAAGCTCTCGGATCCCGAACGCGACATCGATCGCGTGGCCTTCGTTGCGACGCCACCCGCTGGAGCCGGACTTCCCGTGCGCGATCTGTGGTGCAAGTCGGGATGGCTCTCGATCCACGAGGACGATCGCTCCCTGCGCATACGCTTCGGGCATGGGAAGGAAGGCGACGACGACGGCGACCGCGACCTCACGCGGCACCGACTCGTCGCGGAACTGTGCTCCCGCGCGCTGCCGGAATCCGCGGTCGCCACGGCGAATCCCGCGCTCGTGCAGATCGTCGAGCGACTCGCGGGCGAGGCGGTGCTCTTCACGCAAGGCCTCGCGTACTGGAACGCACCGAGCGGTGGCGCGCTGTTCCATCACGACGCCTTCGCCGAGGACTCGGTCGACGACGGCGCGTTCCGCCAATTCGGCGTGTGCTACGTGCAGCTCTCGGGGGAAACCGTGTGGCTCGCGTTGTCCACCGACGATCTGACAGCACGCGTGCGCGAGTTCACTGCGGCGCTCGCAGCCGGCGAGTCGCCGTGGGTACGCGCACAACTCTTCGAAGGTCGATCCGCACCGATCACGGGCGGATTCGAGCGATTCCGTGCCCTCATCGCCGACGACGCGCGCGTGCGCGTCGAACTCGCGCGGCCGGGCTGCGGCGTCCTCGGTCCACTCGTCGAACGCGCGCCTGAGTTCACTGCGACTCTCGCGAACGCCGGCCACGCGGTGGTGTTGCGCGCCGGCGACGCGATCCTCCTGCCGAACCACGGTTATCACAAGACCTGCATGCACTCCGTCTTCTGCGCCGGCGACGACGTCGCCTACTCGATCTCGCTCGCGATGCGCCCCGATCGCGAAGCCCCCGAAGCTCGCATCGTGGAGGACGCACGACGTCGCGAACGCTACGAAGCGAAGCGTGGCCGATTGGATGCCAAGCGCACCCGCAGCACGGGACGGAGCACGAAGCGATGAGCGGCACGGGCACGACACTCGATCCCGCGCGCATCGCGGCGATCCTCGCGGATCTCGGGATCGCGCCCGAATCCGTGCGTGCCGCCGGCGGAGGTGG
>Ga0163149_10002599_pt1 | contig 21496 bp, 22 predicted proteins | sample OliLakLV19MP5G1_FD_148604 | JGI IMG/M metagenome (GOLD analysis project Ga0163149, IMG submission 148604) | Freshwater microbial mat bacterial communities from Lake Vanda, McMurdo Dry Valleys, Antarctica - Oligotrophic Lake LV.19.MP5.G1 | ecosystem: Environmental > Aquatic > Freshwater > Lake >...
ATATAAAAATTGTATTGCTCTCTTTCGGTTTTAAAATGATCCATTATCAATTCGTACAATGCTGTTTTTGCATGTCCGTAACCAAAACCTCCACGTAAATAATTATTTCGCATTGTTTCTGTCTGCTCTTTTGTGCCAAGCAGTTTATACAAAGCAAAAACATTGCAGGTGTCCGGATTCTTAGGTTCTTCCAATGGGGTGCTATCCGTTACAACAGACATCAGCACTTTTTTTAATTCTTTTTCAGGTAGAAAAATGTTAATGTAATTATTGTAAGATTTACTCATCTTTTGTCCATCAGTTCCCGGAACGATCATTACACGCTCATCAATAAGAACTTCGGGTATTATAAATGTTTCACCATAAGTATTATTAAAAGCACTGGCAATATCTCTTGTTATTTCCAGGTGTTGTACCTGATCTTTTCCAACAGGCACAAAATGGGCATCATATAAAATAATATCCGCAGCCATCAAAACCGGGTACATAAATAATCCCGCATTTACGTCTGCCAGCCTGTTTGATTTATCCTTAAACGAATGTGCGTTGGCAAGCATTGGAAATGGAGTGAAACAGTTTAAGTACCATGCAAGCTCACATACCTCCGCTACATCCGACTGGCGGTATAAAAGATTTTTATCGGTATCAAAACCGCAAGCCAGCCACGTTGCAGCAACTGCTAATGTATTTTCTCTTCTTACATCAGCTTCTTTAAGGCTGGTAAGTGAATGCAGGTCGGCGATAAATAAAAGAGAATCATTTTCTTTTTTTTTCGATAACTCAATCGCGGGTTTAATAGCACCCAAAATGTTTCCTAAGTGTGGAACACCTGTGCTTTGTATGCCTGTTAAAATTCTTGCCATAATTTAATTCAATAGTCAAAAATAGTGTTTTATGCTTGAATCACGCATAACTTATGTTCAACTAATAACATTAACCAATAACGGACTTTATTGAGTATTTTTGATTATGCAAGTCCTGCTGGCAATACCCCGCGCCCTCTGGAAAACATTTTTCCTGCTCAACTTTGTTGTGGGGCTGTTGGTGTTGTTCCCCGTCTTTTATGTTTTATTATTGCGTGAAGAATGGTTTCCCCTGGTTTTTAAGCTAAAAAGATTTTGGGCAAGATGGATCATTACTATTCCGGGTATTTGGGTATCGGTAAAAAAAGATCCACAATTTTTAACAATAAAAACTCCCGTGGTTTTTTGTGCCAATCACGTTTCTTATCTCGATATCGTAATGAGTTATATCGTTGTTCCGCATTATTTTGTTTTCATGGGAAAACAGGAGCTTAATAAGGCACCGCTCTTCAATATCTTTTTTAAAAAAATGAATATTCTTGTTGACAGAAAAAGTCTGAAGGGTTCACATCGCGCTTTTATACAAGCAGGAGAGCAAATTGATAAAGGTAACAGTATGTTCCTTTTTCCGGAAGGCACTATCGCTAAGGATCCACAAATAGTAAAGGCTTTTAAGAATGGAACATTCAAGCTTGCTATTGATAGGCAGGTGCCCATAGTTCCAATTACTTTTTTAAACAACTGGAAAATGCTGCAGAATGGAGGGTTCTTTAAAGCTAATGGCGGGCCTGGCATTTCAAAAATAATTGTTCATGGCCCTATTGAAACAAAAGGAATGACAGAAGCAGATTTAGTATCTTTGAAGCAACAGGTACACAATATTATTCAACAAGACATTACAGAATATGAAAATAGATAAAGCTACCGTTGATCATATCGCTAACCTTGCCCGGCTTGAGTTTGAAAATGAAGCCAAGGATGAAATGGTAAAAGACATGAACAACATTGTTGCCTTCGTTGAAAAATTAAATGAACTGGATACAACAGGTGTTGAACCTTTGATCTATATGACCGACGAGTTGAATGTGTTACGCGAAGATGAAGTGAAACAAAACATCACCCAAAAAGAAGCGTTGTCAAATGCTCCAAAAAAGGACAGCGATTATTTTAAAGTTCCTACGGTAATATCGAAGAAATAGGCACCATTTAGTATGCAAAATTGCCAGCTGCAAATTACTTACCGCCCTACGAATTAAGAATACAAGTCATAAGTGTGTTGATTTTAATTTCTCTTTTCCCATAATTTTACTCTTCGTATTGTCGAACCTGCGGTACTGCAACCGAAATGGTTGAGAAATATAAAGTGGATATTTCCGAATATTTTGTACTTAAATGAATAAAATTATGGATAAATCGGATTAGGGCCCCCATTTGGAAATGCAATTTTAGAAAAAAAAATAATTTTGATCGGGGGTACTAACCTGTAATTTATAATTAGCATATGTGTTTTATTAAATTATAAATGATAAACCTCAATAAATGAAAATATTCTTCCTCTTTTTTTTATTACTTTTCTTTTCCGTTAATGCTTTTAGCGAAACTGATACGCAGAGAGGAAATGGTATGCTATTTACACCCAACAAAGGACAAGTAGCAGATATGAATGGCAATTACAGACCTGAGTTGCTTTATGTTGGAGATGGTGGTGGTTACAAAGTTTTTCTTGAAAAAAACAAAATCCATTATGTATTAAGTAAAACAATAGAAGGCAATAATGTAGAAACATCTGAGGGCATTGATTCTCGTGATAAATTAAAAATAGACCAGTCGAAAAAAATGTTAGTGAATATTCACAGATTCGATGTTGAATTTTTGAATTCAAACCCTAATGCTGAAGTTGTTGAAGACAATAAAGTGGAAGGCCATAAAAATTATTATTATCCACATTGCTCTAATGGAGTTACAAATGTAAACTCATTCAACAAATTGGTTTACAAAAACATGTACAACAACATTGATATCTTTTACTATGGAGGTAAAGAAAAAGGTTTAAAGTATGATATCATAGTAAATCCGAATGCAGATTACAAGCAAATAAAGTTAGGTCTCAGTGGAATTGATGGCGTTCAGTTACGTGATAATAGCTTAGTGATAGAAACGAGTGTTGGAGAATTCGTAGAATATATGCCCCGGGTTTATCAGCAGATAAATGGGAAAGTGGTTGATGTAAAAGCAACATACGTTTTAAACGATTTAAATGAAATTGAATTTAAAATTGAAAAATACAATACTTCCTTTCCTCTTGTTATAGATCCGGTTAATTACTGGATCACTTATTTAGGAGGTAGTGAATTTGATGCTAGTAACGACATTACTGCGGATGCCAACGGTAATATGATTGTTACAGGGTATACAGGTAGCGTCGCTTTTCCCGTTTCTGTTGGCAGTTTTCAAACTGCATTAAATGGTTTGTATAATGTAGTTGTGAGTAAATTTTCTGAAAGCGGTGCTATGGTCTGGTCTACCTATTACGGAGGCGGGCTGTTGGAATTGGCTAATGGTGTTACAGCGAATGCTGCGGGAGAGATCGCGGTTGTTGGAAAAACAACTTCCACCGATTTTCCAACGAGCACATCGTGTTTTCAATCTGCATTGAATGGAAGAGTTGATATGTTTGTGGTTAAGCTTACGTCGACTGGAGTCAGGGATTGGGCAACATTGCTAGGCGGTTCGGACCCAACAAATGGTTTTGGAACAGAAGAAGCACATTCGGTATGTTTTACAACAGCTAATGAGTTAGTTGTTTCCGGCTCAACAGAAAGTCCTGGTTTTCCCGTTACGGATGGAGGTGCTTTGAGAGGAAATAATGATATTGGAATTTCTAAATTTTCATCTACAGGCTCATTACTTGCATGCAAATACATTGGAGGGACCTCAAACGAGATGTCAGTTCCAACTTGGTATCCAAAAGGTTCAGATGTCGTAGCGGATCACAGTAACCATATTATTTTAGTTGCCAGTTCTCGTTCATACAATTTTCCTGTTACAACAGGTGCATTTCAAAGTGGTGTTTTCATTGGGACATACATATCGGAAGATGCGGTGTTGCTAAAGTTGGATAATTCATTAAATGCAATCTGGTCTACTTATTTTGGTGGTGCAGGCGACGAGAGTGGATTATCGGTTGATGTAGATGCAAACGATAATATATTCTTTGCCGGAGGTACAAATTCAATTAACCTTCCTGTACACAATGCAGCACAATCAAATCCAGGTGGAAATAGTGGTTGGGGAGTCCAGCTAACTGCCGATATATATGTAGTTAGTTTTACTCCTGGTGGCGCACAAAGGTGGGCGACATATAATGGTGGAATGGATTTTGAATATCACCCATCGATTGCTGTAGATGACAAAGGTGATGTTTATATGTTTGCCGGTATTGAAGATGGTGTTACGGCAATACCCATTTTTGCCTGTGCATTTCAGAAAAATTTTGCTGGGGTAGAAGACCAGTATTTTACTAAATATGATAATAACGGCTCATTGGTTTGTAATAGTTGGTTAGGAGGTACAAGTGAAGATGATCTGGATGCAGGAATGGGAGGTATTACAGAGTCAAAAGGATTTATTTATATCACCAGTGGAGCATGGGGGCCCGGATATCCTGTTACACCTGCATCGTATCAGTCAAATATGGCGGGAGGGGGTAGTGATATTACTTTAGTTAAGATTTGCGGAAAAAGCTGCGGCGATAATTCGTTTGCTACTGTTAATTTTAGCCAAACATATGAGCAGGTTACCATTTGTGATTCAGCATCGGTTGATTTCACCATTAATCATACACCATGCGATCCAAATGATATTAAATATGAGTGGACTTTCCCCGATGGAAGTGTTGCCACATCAACAATGGTTCACCCAACTGATATTCGTTTTGCTGATGGAACCCATCATGTTAAACTGAAAGTCATAACACTCTGTGGAACTGATTCAGTTGAGAATGTTGTAATAACTGATGTAAAGAAACCCCTTGATTACTATCTTGGTGACACCACAACCTGTATGATGGGACAAACCCAAATTACCATCAAGAATGCTCAAACTGCTCATTGGACACCATCTGACGGATTGAATGATCCTAATGCTATATCTGTTATAATAGCACCTATTAATTTTATCTCTACTTATACAATTACAGGCATCTCCAATATAGGTTGTACTTATTCCTTACCTATGACAATTACAGGAGGGGCTTCTTCGGGAACGCTCTTTTTTCCGAATACATTTACTCCGAACAATGATAACCTGAATGATATTTTTGAGGCTAAGGGTGAAGACATTACAAAATTTGATCTTAAAATTTACGACAGGTGGGGTGACTTAATATTTCACTCGCAAAATATAACGCAGGGTTGGGATGGAAAAATTAAAGGTACTGTTGCACAGGAAGACGTGTATGTTTGGATGGTGAATTTTAAAACACTTTGTACAGGTGAGGAAAACATTCTCAAAATTGGACATGTGATAGTTAGCAGATAACCCACCGTTTTGCCGAGACTGTAAAATGAACTGTGCTATTTAAAATTAAGAACAAAATCTTAACTTTAAATAACCACAGAAAAATGAAAGACAAAAATGAAGAGTACGAGGCACTCAAAAAGAAAGCTCTCCAACAGTTTAAAACTGGCCAGCCACTACTTGGCAAAGATGGTGCTTTTGCACCCCTACTCAAACAATTTTTAGAATCCGCTCTTGAATCTGAGATGGAAGAACATCTTGATGAAACAGAGCGGGTTAAAGGTAATCGCAGAAACGGGACCAGCAAAAAGCTTGTCAAGAGTTCCGATGGCAGTTTTGAACTGGAAACGCCACGTGACCGTGAAAGCTCCTTTGAGCCTGAAATTGTAAAAAAGCGAGAAACAATTCTTGCCGATAATTTGGAGAAAAAAATCATTGGCATGTACGGCCTGGGCATGAGCCTAAGGGACATCTCTGGCCATATTAAGGAGATGTACGATACAGATATTTCAGCGGCCACCCTAAGTGCCATCACCGATAGAGTTATTCCTCAGGTTAAAGAATGGCAATCAAGGCCATTGGAAGAGATGTATTGCATTGTTTGGATGGACGCCATGTTCTACAAGGTAAAAGGCGAAGGAGGTAAGGTTGAAAACAGGGCGGTGTACAATATTCTTGGAATTACTGCTGAAGGAAGAAAAGAACTTCTGGGCATGTATGTTTCAGAAAGTGAAGGGGCTAATTTTTGGCTAAGCGTATTAACCGACTTACAGAGCCGCGGAGTAAAGGATATACTCATTTCCTGCATAGATGGCCTGAAAGGCTTTTTGGAGGCCATTAACAGCATCTATCCTAAAACGGAAGTACAAAGTTGCATAGTTCATCAAATTCGTAATTCTCTGAAGTATGTTGCCAGTAAAAATCAAAAGGAATTCATTGCCGATTTAAAACATGTCTATAAGGCCACAAGCAAAGACTTTGCAGAGGAAAAACTCAAAGAACTTAGTGAAAAATGGGGTGCTAAATATCCTGTGGTAATTAACTCCTGGAACAACAACTGGCACAAGCTTTCCACATACTTTAAATACTCGGAAAGTATAAGAAGGGTAATTTATACAACTAATGCCATTGAAGGCTTCCACCGACAAGTAAGAAAAGTTACTAAAAACAAAACTGCTTTTACCTCCGACATGGCCCTATTGAAGCTGATTTACCTTGCTCAGAGGAACATCAGCAAAAAATGGACAGCTCCTTTGCAGAATTGGAGCTTAACAGTTTCTCAACTTTCTATTATCTTTGGCGACAGAATCAAATTAAAAATTCAGGGATAAAATCGGAGAATATGAGTTTTTTAAGGCATATTACCGAATGCATAGAAATAAAAAAAGAGGCTGAAAAATCAACCTCTCTCGATGCTATCGGATTAAGCTATTCCTTGTTGAGTTGCTCTCCAGCATTGCTCAACTACGCTTCGCTTAATAAGTCAAATATAATAAAACTAAATAGCACAGTTTAATTTACACTCCCTACAATTTAGCAGAGGAACACAGAGTTTATCCGCAGACTATGTGGCAAACCATTCTAAGAGCAAATCACCATAAGTTAAAGACAATTAATTTAGGGTACACCGCATCGCAAAACAAACGAAAGTTTGGAGCAAAGGTGTTAAAGAATGTCGCTTATATTCAAATGCGAGACAGTTTCAACGCTCAACTTATCTCTACAATTGCAAATAAAGAGTTGATAACAGTAAAGAAGTAAATGATTAAAAATAAAACTAACAGGTGTAACTGAAGTTACACCTGTTTTTTAGTTTTGAGGTGAGCAAGGAATATGAATGGTAAACGTTGTAATCAATTCCGGCAATTAAACCACAATAGTTTTCACTTGTTCTGTAACTGATAACGATACCAACCGCTTCCCGTTCCTGCCTGGGATCATACTCAGGTTTCAATTTGAGTTCAAGTAATTCCCATTGCGGATCCTTAATTACTTTCTCAAAGAATTTCCTGTTCGTATCAAAGACAGAAATTTCACTGTTCTTATTACTTACATTTTTATAAAGCTGATAATAATGGTCAAGCTCTTTACTTGAAGCATTCTCCACTATTCTGACTTCAAAACGATTTTCATATTCCAGGACTTTTCTTTTGATGTACTTGCGTTTATCGGTAGTCAGTTGATCTAAAAATTCATCAACGCCATTCCAAGCAAGTTCATCAATTATATGTCCGTCCGGAATATCCATTTTGATAAAGCTCTGCTCTAAGAAGAAGTCTTTCATCTCCTGATCGTTTGAATCAAAATCCCGCAAACTTAAAACAGTAGCTTTCTGGCGGTCTTGTTCTTTCCATACTTCATCGAGCAATAACATCACAACTTTCTTCCAGTCCTCACGGCTCTTGTCAATGTATAGATGCTCTCCGATTGAAAGCATACAGCCCATCATAAAGGTTGTAGAAGTCAGGTAGTAAGGATTGTCTTTGCGTTCATACTCTAATTGTTTTGAAACAGCAGACGGAGAAAACATATCGTCCTTGGCAATAGTTGTTGTGAAATAAGTTGCTAATACAGGCGTATTCTTATTATCACGAATGATGTAGTAATGAAAATTCCAGTTATGTTCCGGTAATTCATGGCCTGAAAAAGATTCCTCAAAAAATTTCATTTGATTCCAGTCATTCACACCTTTGCCTCCGATCAACTTATTCCATAGCTCCTTGTCAATTTTTTCTATGGTCGTTTCATGCTGAAGTGTATAACCGTCTCCAACAGATTTAGATTCCTCTATCTCCATTGGAAATTCCTTAAAGGTTGCAACTTTTCGGAATGCACGTTGTAGATCGGCAAATGTTCTGCCTTCTTCTTTCAGAGCCTTTGGAAAGTGGTAAGCTAATTTTGCAACCAGGTTATCTATATCTTCCTTTGTATGATGTAATGTAATAGTAAAACGAACGCCCGTGCAAATATCTGGTACAGCAGGAAACATGGCCAGATTAACATAGAAGCCGTCATTCATCATTCTTTTTACCATGTTAACACCAACCTTTGTAAGTCCGCATCCAACAAAATTTATTGGTGCATCTTGGTTTGATACTACTGGAAGATTGTGTTTTAATAATAACTCATGGCAGTAATGTAATTTTTCCTTCAGTTGCGCCTGGCGAACAATTATTTCATCGGACAAATGAATTTTTGCTGAAGCAATACCGGCTCCTATGGTTGCGTTTGCAATCGGACCGGAAAATATAAGTGGGCCACCGCAATTCATTACCTTTTTGCAAAGTTCCTCATCAGGGAATACAAATACGCCACCGCCACCAACCGCAAAAGCCTTGTTCAATGAAGTTGCAAGTATCATTTTTTTATGCAAATCTATTTGGCTCAACACAACTCCACGTCCATATTTACCGGCAATACTCATTCCATGAGCATCATCCACATACAGGTAAAATTGCTTGTACTTTTCCATAAGTTCAACAATTTTTTTCAAGGGAGGATAATCACCATACATGGAGTAAATACCATCGATCATATACCACACCTTATCATACTTCACAATCAATTCAATGATTTGGGCTTCCAGTTCCTCCATGCTACTGTGCCGGATTTTTGTTACATGAACACCTTTTGAAACCATCTTCAGAGCTGCATCCTGAATACTCGCATGAACCTGTTGATCGAGGATGATTGCGCTGCCTTCTTCAACTACTATTGGGATCACCGCATGATGTCCTAAAGAAGTTGTTGTCGTAAGGATAATTGGTGCGCCAAATAATTCTCGCATCAATCGTTCGTACTCGGCATGGGGGGTAGAGGAAATGTACGTCCTGGATGAGGAACATTGTATGCCATATTTTCTGATGGCCTCAATTGCTCCCTCTTTAATCCGTTCATCAACATCAAGCCCTAAATAGCTACATGAGCCAAAGTTGATGTGTTCCTTTCCTTTGATCCTAACGGTTCGTCCATTGTAGGATTCATCTTCGGCATAGAGATGTAAAACATCCCGTTCTCTACCGAAATTAATCATATCATTGATAGTCTCAATGATACTTGCGGTTTTGGTTTTTGTTCCCATAATTTTGCTTAATTTTGATGGTTTATAATTAATTTAATTGTTATATAAAGATACTCAGGCTGATTCCGCTATAAGGCTTCGTGATATCATTTATTATCACTAAAGCATCCCAATTTATTTATGAAAGAGAGATATTTAGAAAATGATTATGCGGAAATATGGTTTGAAAATGGCGTGGTACATATTGTTTACAAACCTGGTTGCGTATTAAACATCAACAATATTAAACCAATTGTTGAGGATAGAATAAAAGTTTCAGATGGAAAGATTAGTCCAATTTTAATTGACTTAAGAAACTTGGTTTCATCAGATAATGCCACACGTTCATATTTGGCAACTCCTGAAGCCGAGAAATATTTGAACGCTGGAGCGATGATTATTAATAATGAAATTCAAAGATTATTAATGAATCTTTATCTGAAAATTGACAAACCAAAACTTCCTGCAAAAGTGTTTACCAATAAAGAGAAGGCCCTGGAATGGCTGGAACAATTCAAATACCTCAATTAATGGAAAATGTAATGATTGACAACGACTACATAGAAATTTGGATGGAAGATGGAATTATTTTTAGTTCCTATAAGCCAAATCTTGTTATCAATCTTGAAATTGCCAAGCTCATGGTGAAGGAGAGGTTAAAGGTTACAAATGGAATCGAACGTCCATTGTTTATTGACATTAGTAACCTGATTTCCGTTGACCTGGAGGCGAGAGAATATTTATCAGGTGGCGATGCAATCAAATTTATTAAAGCTGGTGCTATTTATACCAAAAATCCTATTGCGAAATTTGCAGGGAAACTTTTCGTTGATGTGAACCAGCCACAAGCAACAACCAAGATTTTTACAAATAAAGATGAGGCAATCGAGTGGCTTCAGCAGTTCAAAAAATAATATTATAACCTATTATTAATCAAAAAGACCAGATAAGTAGCCTGGTCTTTTTGATTAAGGTTGTTGACAGATTTTTTAATGATCTTCTTTCTCCGAAGTTGGTTCAGATTTTTTAAGGAAATTCCCTTGCTCATCGAATATCGCATCAAAATGATCCTTTCCTTTTTCCATTTCCGCTTCAAACATTGTTTTATCGGAAGCATCTGTAATTTTTGATGCTTCTGATAGTTTATAGCCTGAAAAATTCTTTGTGCAATAGTCTGTAACTGCTTTCGGCAAACTGGAAGATTTTACTTCCTGCTCAAACTCTTTGAAGTTTCCGTTGGCATCAAATGTTGCAGACGATTCTACTTTGTTCCAGTCAAACTCCGCTTCATAATCTGCGTTTTCTTTTTCCCATTTTTCCGCTTTCGCACCGGGGTACTTTTTCGCAAATGTCTCTTTTACTTTTGCAGGAACATCTGCTTCATTCATTTTTTGAGCGTTGGCACAGCTAACTATTAGCACACTTGCCAGCATTATCATTGTTGTTTTCATTGTTTTTGTTTTTGAATTATAGAGTAAAATTAGTTCTCGATTCTAAAGCAAATCTTTAGTATCAAAACTTATAATTATATCCCACACGTATTACCTGCGTTTCGTAGTAATCATATCCTAAATAGTTAAATCCATTTCCTCGTATTTCTTCTTTCACAATCATAGTGTTAAGTAAATCGGTTGCATTCAGGAACAATTCTCCTTTGTCCTTTTGTATGGTTTTTTTGATACCAAAATCCAACGTAAACCGTTGTCCGATTTTTCCCTGCGGGATAAGATCAGCACCCAAGTAGATAGCAGATAGCTGTACCTCGTATTTCTTAGGTAGATGGAAGAACGTATTCAATTTTACATTCCCTGAAATAATCTCTTTTGCAGGAGAACTGTATGTATTGCTTTCAGGATATTTATTTAAAACCGTATAGGCATCAAACTTATTCTGATAACAGTTCACATTAAAGTTGAAGGAGAAAAGTTTGGTAATATCTTGTGAAAGTGTCATATCCAATCCGCTGGTATGACTGCTTCCTGCATTTTGCATGATGGAATAAATAACAGTACTGCCCGGTACAATGGTACGGATCCTGGTGAGCGTATTATATTTCTGACGGTAATAAGCTGCCGAATAAAAGTAACCGTTCTTCCAGCTGGTTTTATATCCAAGCTCATAGGTGTTGGTGTATTGTGGCCGTAATCCCGGATTACCGACTTTAATAATTTCTGCATCATCGTATTTAGGAAAGATCCGAATATCCACTTCGTTCGGTCTATCCACCCTGCGGTTATAGAAAAGCGATAATTTATTATTGTCATTGAGCTTATAAGCCAGTCTCGCATTCGGAAAAGGTTGGGTATAATTATAACCATCACTTTTGTAAGTGTTGTGGTTAGGATTAACCTGGTATTGCAGGTTCACATATTCCACACGTAATCCAAGCTCTGCTTCAATTTTTTTACTTTCGTACACGTAAGTGCCGTACACTGCCGGAATAATTTCTTTATAGTTCGCCCATCCTCCAGCATTGGTATCTAAAGGAGAGTTCAATCCGGGAAAAAATTGCATATTGGTTGGAATATCTCTTTTCCTGAACTTTAAACCTGTTTCAATTCGTCCGTATTTTAAAGGCTTGGTATAATCGAAATTGAAATCAGCTACGTGTTCATCGGAGAGCAATTTGAAAGCATCATGGCTGGTATAAGCAGGTAATATGTTGTCGAAAAAATACTGCTCATTTTCTCTGTGAAATGTATAGTTAAAACCAATGTTCAAAACGTGTCCCGGTTCTTTGAATTTATGCTGATAGGCAGCAGTGGCCATAGCAGTTGTCTTTAATTCATCTTCAAGGAATTGCCACAATCGAAGCCTGTTTGATAAATCTGAATTAAAGAATGGTTCATCTCCGTTATCAATTATCTTTTCGCTTCCGAACAATCCTGAAACAGTCAGCATATCATAATCGTTCATATACCAGTCTATACCCGTTTTAAGCGTTGTAAAATGTGTGTTCCGGTTTCTTTTGGTTTGTTGCTTAATGATTGTCCCATCGTCATAGGTTCTTGTAACAAATTCATTTTTGTTCAGGGTTTCTGTGTATAAATAATCTCCTTGGAAAAACGCATTGATTTTTTTCTTCCGGTAGTTTAGTGATAAAGAGGGATTGACTTTGGGCGTCATAGTATATTGTGGCCGTATAGTCGGTAAATTCTCTTTCTTTACCCACAGCGCACCTGCTCCGGTTGAAAGCCCTGCTTTCCCGTTAAAACCCTCCTTCTTTTCTTTTTTGTAAATGATATTGATAATCCCTGCATTACCGTTTGCATCGTATTTGGAAGAAGGGTTATTGATGATCTCAATTTTTTCAATGGCTGAAGCTGGAATATTATCTAAACCGGACTGATTACCAAAACCTGTCAATGCAGTTTGCTTTCCATCCACCAAAACAGTTATTTTATCACTTCCACGCAACTGTACTTTTCCGTCCTGTACAGTAACACCCGGCAGGTTTTGCATGGCCTGTAAAACAGATCCCCCACTTTGACTTACGTTGTCTTCGACAGAGAATGTTTTTTTATCCATCTTTCCACTTACTGCATCCATCTTTCCGGTTACCACTACTTCCTCCAATGTTTTTGTGTCTGCTTCCAGCTCGACCTCACCTAAGTCCAGGAATGCACTTAACTCGCCAACTAAAACACTTTGTTTGGTATTGAGATAGCCAATGTAAGAAACGAGCAATAAGTAGTTACCGGGTTTGATATTGGAAAGCGTAAACCGGCCTTCTTCATTGGTGATGCCTCCGGTTATGAATGCAGTGTCTTTTTCTGTTTTCAACACCACGCTTACATAAGGTAGTACCTCTTTTGTGGCTTTATCTTTTATCACTCCTGATAGAGTAACAGCCGTTTTTTGAGAAAAACTCTGAAAGGCAATAAGAAAACAAATGGAGAATAAAATAGAGCGCATACGATTGAATTTTTATTCAAACTTATGGTATGAATCTAAAGAGAATCTTTAGCCGAAAACGAGAACCAACGTTCCCGCAGTAATAAGACCTGCACCAAGCAATACTTTTGGGGATAGCGGTTCTTTGAGAAAGAAAAAGGCAAGTAAAATAGTAATCACTAAGCTGGCTTTATCAATGCTTGCTACAATTGATACGTCTCCTATTTTAATTGCACGGTAATAGAATATCCAGGAGAGCGTTGTTGTAATACCTGAAATACAAAGAAAGAGAATATCCTTTTTGGTAAAATTGCCTAACTGTTGAGTGTGTCTAAAGGCAATAGCATTTATCCATACCAGTACAAAGATCATGGTGGTGCGGATCGCTATTCCTAAATCTCCCGAAACATTTTTAAGACCAAATTTTGCAATGACCGAAGTTACTCCTGCAAAGAGCATTGAAGCGATTGCATATAAAATCCAGGTTGGCATTGTTTTAAAATTTTATAGTAAAAGTGTGCAAGGAATTTGAATAATCATAGTGTATTTCAAATCCATACAGATCAACGATACTTTTAACTATGGATAGTCCCAAGCCTAATGAATCTTTGGAGGCATCGTCCTTTTTAAATCGTACAAATAAATCTTCCTTGTTAACTGTTAATGGTTCTCCGCTGTTTGCTATGCACAGTTGTTTGTCCTTTATTGAAACTGTTATTTTTCCACCTTCCTTGTTGTGCCTGATTGCATTCTGAAACAAGTTCGATAGCAGTATATCTACCAGTGCAGGATCCATTTCAAGAACTGGCTTGCTTTCAAAGTTTGTTTCTATTTGAATATTTTTAGCCTGGATCAGATCGGCATAATTGCTCAATGTCTTGGTGATTGCTTCGTTTAAATGGATGTTTGCCTGTTCGTGGAATTGGTTGTTTTCGATTTTAGTTAGTAGTAGTAATGATTTATTTAAGGCGCTTAATTTCTTTAATGTGTTCTCCATTATCTGTAACTGATTCATTTCTTCTTCCTTCAGGTTGGGTGATTGCATGAGCAAAGAAAGATTAGCTTTTACAATTGCTAATGGTGTTTGCATTTCATGGGATGCGTTCTCGGTAAATTCTTTTTGCTGTAAAAAATCGGAGTGGATTTTTTCAGTCATTTTATTCAGCGCACTATTTAGTTGATTGAACTCACGGGTGGTGGCGGATTCAAACGTATGCAGCTCATGTTTTTTAATATCGTAAGTATTCAGCTCTGAAAGAGTTTTATGGAATGGCTTCCAAAGTGTTTTAGAAAGCAGCCAGTTCACGATGAAAAAAGCAATTACCAAAAGTCCAATAATAATTCCAAAAGAAAAAAAGATGCCTTCCAATAACTCGTCTTCCTCGATAGTGGTCTTTGAAACGGTTATCAGGTAGTAGTTATTATTGTAGCTATAATGGCTCTTTAAAAACCGGTAGGGTACATATTCTTTTTCTTCTCTATCGTAGATACTTGTATCGGTGAAAACCTCTCCTGTTCCCATTGCTACAACTCTAATTGTAGAAAGACTATCAAAACTTAAATTAACGTTGCGTGCCTCTGTAAAAGAATGAATGAGCTGTATTGCATTTGCTTTTTCTTTCTCCAAGGCTTCATCTGCTCCGTCTCTTAATTCTATGCGGATAAGAAAGTAAGAACAGAAGCCAGCCATGATAAGCAAAGGCAGACTTATCAGCAAATAGTAAATAATGGTTTTATTAATCAGTTTCATCCGTTCACTTTAAAATTATAACCTATTCCATAAATGGTTTGTACGTAATCATTGCATCCTTTTTCTGCTAATTTTTTGCGAAGGTTTCTTAAATGAACATAGATAAAATCGTGGCTGTCCATCTGGTCGCTGTCATCTCCCCACAAGTGTTCAGCGATAGCGTTTTTTGATACTACACGATTTTTATTCGTAATGAAAAACAAAAGAAGATCATATTCTTTGGCGGTCAGATTAACAGGATCATCATTGACTTTTACAATCCGCTGTTCGGGTAGGATGGTGATTTCATTTACTACAATAGAGGTATTACCGTCAAAATTTCTTCTTCGTATAACTGCCTTAACTCTTGAATTAAGTTCGGCCAGATCAAAAGGTTTAGATAAGTAATCATCGGCTCCTAAATCAAGTCCCGTAATTTTATCTCCTGATGAGTTCCGGGCTGATATGATGATGATACCTGCCTTTGAATGATTCTGTTTAAGTTGTTTGATAATATCAAGGCCACTGCCTTTGGGCAGGGTTATATCTACCAGCACACAATCGTAATCGTAGTCAGATGCTTTTTCTGATGCTTTAATGAAGTCGGCTGCGGATTCCACCAAATAGCCTTCCTGGTGCAGGTATTGTTTGATGGATTTTCGCAATTCGGGTTCGTCTTCTATCAGGAGAATTTTCATCCCCCAAATTTCGGAATAAATTCTAAAGCAATTCTAAGTTTTAACAGATTTATACAATTCCTGAATAAATCATTTTCTGCGGATCAACTTTTGCGCCTGAAGGATCTGTTAATGTGAAGTGTAAATGCGGACCAGTACTCTTTCCTGTATTACCTGACAATGCAATAACATCACCCTGTTTAATTTTATCCCCTTTCTTTACCATAGCCTTTGTTAAATGGGCATAGCCCGTTTTATATCCGTTCTCATGTTTTAAAATTACCTGATTGCCTCCATCTCCACCTGATGATACATTATCCACGATTCCAGGCATAGGGCTTTTAATAGGAGTATTTAAAGAAACAGCTAAATCAATTCCGTTATGAAAAGCATTTTGTTTTCCTGTTTTTGGATCTGTCCGATATCCAAACTTACTTGTGATTTTAGCAACAACAGGACGAAGCCAGTTCTGCGCTTTTTCGGCTGCATCTTCCGCAACTTCCTTGATTTTCTTTCTATTCTTATGAACCAGAACACCGAGCGTAATTAATCCCGCTGTGATACCAAGTCCCCAATAAATTTGTTTACGTGAAATTTTCATGTTACTTCAATTTGTTTTTACAATCACATTCTTTTTCTTGAGGCGTAAATCTGTCATACAATGCAATTACAGTCCTTGCAGTAATGGCAAGAAGAAACACCGCATAAAGTAACTTCATTCCTTTGCTTTGCTCATTCATGGTCGTGCGTTTTAGATAATTCTGTCAACTGATTTTTTAGTTGAACATTTTCCTTTTCTACCTTTTCAACTTTTCCTTCCAGCTCAACTATCCGCTCACGCTGGCTTTCAATTTGTTTTTTGAGACCATGATTTTCTTCAGCTACCGCTTCCAGTTCCTTTACTCTTGTTTCCAATTTCTGCGACCATTGCACCCAATTTTCTACTACGTGTCTTTCAGATTGGGCATTGAGATTCCTGATCTCTGCGGACTGCTTCCTTTTGTCAGAGCGAAACTTAACGATAAGCTCCACCAGCTTCCAAAAGCCGGTTGCACTAAATAATACTGCAATTAGTTTTAAATAATCCATTATGGTTCTATTATTGGTGGTTCAAATATTGGTGGTAATATGACCGGTGTTGGCAAATGAAATTTCGTTTGATAAATCTGTATGGCTGCGTGTACAAATAAGTTTTTACCTGCTATCGCCTGCACTGTGGGATTAATATTAGTTCCACTTATGACAAAAGAGATAGAAGGAATCAATCCAATATCATTCCTGATAAATATTTGAGAAGGGACTTTTCTCGGCACAGCGCTTATCCAGGACACTACCCCATTTACATTTTTTACTGCTCCCTGAAATGTTCCAATCCAGCTTTCACCAATCTGACCAATCGAACCTGAATTTTGCACAACATCAAAATAAATCTTAAAGTGCTGAAGGGAATTTAATGGTGCAGTCCATCTATTTGTTAAACCTCCGGTTCCATCAAGATTTATAATTACGGAACCCATCCCTGAATTAACCTGTCCCCAGGCTTGTATTAAAATTCGTTCAGCAGATCCTTTTACATTGAAAAAGCCTCCCGCTGAATGTGCAGCAGAACCATACATGAATGCATCGGCATATCGCCCTGATGCAATGCTCCAATCTTTATCCGCTTTGTTATGCTCTCCATTTAAAATAGTTGAATGTGATCCATTAGCGGAATTGTCAATTGCATATTTCGGAATAATCGAATTAGTACCTACTCCTTTTATCCATTGCAAAAGCGTATTGATGGAATTAGCGAGCTTCAATGGTGTTACAAAAGAATCATCATTTATTCCTTCTACTACCATTTGCTGAGTAGCTATTTTAGCAAAGCCAACAATTGATTCTGTCGCTTGTACCACGTTCACCTGTATAACATTCCAAAATGCACCAACAGCAGCTTCATTGCCTCCTGCATTATCAGCCATGCAATAGATCACATCTCTAACTTCTACCGCCTTGCCATTTACACCTCCTATTTTACCTGCTGTTTGAACGGTATAAGCATCGCACTTTTGTCCGACAGGGTAATTGGGATTCGTAAAACAATTCAACAATCCTTTATCTTCCCATAAACCGGTTATCTTATCCGAAACATATTGTGCGAGCTTTTGAGGGGTAATAGCTTTGCTATTATCCATCCCGGTGTTTGTTTCTGCCTGTGTCGCAAGCTGAATAATTCCTGCGTTACTTTCAGAAGCCGGTATTGGGTCGCTTTCATATCCATCTCCTGCCATGATCGTGATTTTTTTAAGATGGTGGTTGTGTTGGATGAAACTCTAAGGGAAATTTGGCAACATACGGATTGATATTGAAAAGCAACTCATCATTCGCATTGTTGAAAGTTCCAAATAAGGATACCCTGCCACTACTATCAATGCTATACATGAATCGTTCACCTACATTGCTAATAATTATTCCCGAAAAGCCAGCACCCTGGTACACCGGTTTTGGAAAATTCAAAACGTGAGTGCCAACAACAGCAGGAACAGCATTTGGTTTAAAACGAAAATCCCTTGCAACAAGCAAGTTTCCGTTAATTAAAGCAAGTTTGTTCCGTCCGGGAGTGCAATAGAAATTCGGATTGATATTTTCATTACCAAGTGCTAAAATAGATTCCCTGTTCAGGTAATTATTCAATCTTACCTGCAATTTAAGTGGTGTGATTATTCTGCTATCATCCACACCAGCATCGGTCTCTGCTTGCGTGGCAATTTCCGCAATACCTTTTATAGCTTCAGTAGCTTGTTGCACAACAACAGCTAAGTGCGTAGCGAGTTTAAGTGGTGATACATAGCGCACATCATCTGCTCCTGCATTTACTTCAGCCTGAGTTGCACGTTCTGAAATACCTGCCTGAACTTCCGTAGCGAGCTGTGATGCGAACCACGTAACTAACTTTAAAGGAGTGATATGTCTTAGATCATCCGCACCTGCATTTACTTCTGCCTGTGTCGCTCTTTCTGAAATTCCGGCCTGGGCTTCCGTAGCAAGTTGAGCTGCAAACCACGTTACAAGTTTTAAGGGAGTAAGAAATTTAGAATTATTTACTCCGGCATTCACTTCTGCCTGTGAAGCGATTTGAGCAAAGCCAGCAATCGCTTCAGTAGCCTGTACTAAATTGGATTGAATAATATTCCAGCTATTTCCAACAGCTGCTTTATCACCTCCAGGATTATTTGCAGTACAATAGATCACATCACGAACCTGTACATCATCACCAAGCACACCGCCTATCTTACCAGCCACACTGATTGTATAAGCATCCCCGATCTGGCCAGCCGGAAAGTTAGGATTGGTTGAAGCGTTTATCAATCCCTTATCTTCCCATAAACCTGTTAACTTATCTGCAACATAAGAAGCGAGTTTTGCAGGTGTAATAAATTTCGCATCATTTATTCCGCCAGCCACTTCTGCCTGACTTGCAATCATAGAGATACCCGGAGTGGCCTCTGTCGCTACTTTGGTTAAAAACCAATTGGTCAATTTTAGAGCGGTGATGTGTCTTTCATCATCTGCTCCAGCATTTACCTCTCCCTGTGTAGCTCTTTCTGTTACTCCAGCTGCAATCTCACTTGCTAATGCCAAAGGGGAATTGTCGTCAAGGTTCACTACCTGAAATACATTTCCGTCAAAAATTAAAATGTATTGCTGGTTTGCCTTTAGATCATTTGGCTCAACATCTACTAAATTATTATCCACTACTTTTTTAATAGGAATATTCCCTTTGCCATTCACATTGATAAGTGAAGCTCCGGTATTTGTATTTAGGAATTTGACTTCAAGCCTTTGTCCATCACGGTATTGAGATAATCCCGGATTGAGTGTAAGCACATAACCGTTTGTTCCTGTTGCAATGCCGTACCCTCCGAGTAAATGTTCGGCAGGGAAATCACCAACGTAATTAATATCGTTGAGATTTACATCACTTTGATAACCTCCAATGAAGCTCATGTATATTTGTATTAGTGTTAATGTTTATTTTAAAATGGCCAACGCTGCAAACAGAAATGTGCCGGCAGCAAATAATCTTTTCTGCCATCGTTCATTCCGGTATTTCTTTTCGGATCGTTTTAAATCTGTATTCAGATTTTGGATAGTACCGTCCTGATTTCCGATAAGGTATTGCTGGTTTTCTGCTTTCATTTTTAGTACCAGTATGGAACTATCATTAATAGCTTGCAACTGATTTAACAGTTCTACTTCATTTTCGGTTTGTATTAAAACAGAATCACAATAAGTACTGTTCTCCAAATGCTTTGCAATCACTTTGCTTTGCGGTATTGTAAAACAGAAAAGTGTATCCTTATTTTGTACTTGTACTTTCGGTATTAAACTTTGAGAAAAACCCGAAAAGCCCATCATTAGTGAGACCATCAATGACATTAATTTTTTCATGTTGTTTGTTTTTTAATTGAACTATGGTTTGTTTGGTAGTGGAAAGTTTTTCCTGAATGCTGTCTGCTTTCAATTCAAGTGCTTGGTATTTTTCATCCAGTACCAAATTGTTTTGTCGAAGCGAATCATTCTGTGCTTGCAGTCGCTTTGTGTTTTCTTCGCACTCTTTTTCTCCGTCCTTGCAGGGGGTTTTCAGCTCAATGGCTACATACAGCGCAAAGCAGATAAATAGCAGAATAGAGGTTATGATGTTAGTCCCTTTCATTAGCTGTTAATTTTTTTGATTTGTTCTTCGGTTAAAATATGCTTGCTGATAGATTCCGGTAGTGCGTGTTTAGCCAGCCAATACAAGAGTGCTTCCACAATGAACTTGTGAAACACCAAAGCGAAAATAAAGGACTGAAAAAGGTTTTCGATTTGCTTCAACTTATACCCCCGAAGGAAATACAACCCAATAGCATATACCACTCCGATAATAATTACACGGTAACGTGTGCGTGTCTGTGTTCCGGTTGCCTTCTGTAACCCTTCCTTTACCTTGTAATGGTTGATACCATAACAGATAATAATGAAGGTGATAATGTACTGCCAGTCAAGGGAAGTCATGTAGCTTTGAATGTGTGCGATAATTTCGGTTAAGGTTTCCATAGGTTATTTTTTTAATGATTATGTGCCGAAAAGAATTGTATCAACTGGTTTTAAGTCGGCCCTTTCCAGTATCTTTTTTTCTTTGAGTTTCGCAATCATCGGTGAAATCTCTTTTTCAGGCGCACGTAGAATTGCTTTTTCAGAATAGTTGGCAAGCAGCTTTACTTCCCATAAGTAGAGCTTGTCCAGTTCTTCTTTGAGCTGCTTTATTTGTTCTTCATTCAATTCCTTGTCTTGCTTTTTCGCTTCCTCTGTCCAGGACTTCACCAGTTTTTTAATTAAATAGTCCTTCAACTGTGAATAGGTCAGGTAAAGCGTTCCGGCTGTTACTGAAATTGAAAAAATGGCTATCAATGCTTTTTTCATTTTTTTATTTGTTTTTATTCTTCAGTACTTCAATAAAATCACACTTTGTGTGTGAACATTGATTTTATCATGTAATAAGCAACGGTACTTAATGTGGTGGCTCCAACTACCGCAGCCACGAACTTGAAAATCGTATCATTGGTAAGCGTGATTTTCACATCCGTTCTTAAACCTTCATCTCCGAAAGTGTTATCCAGGTACTTTTTTAATAATCCCTTTTTTTGTTCTTTATCTTGTGTTGTTTCTGCCATCGCTTATTTCTTTTTTGGTGGTTCAGCTACTCTGTACTGTGGAAGTTTTTTTGTGATCTCCAGTATTTCTCCAACTTCATCCTTGCTTAACCTGCTTTTCAGATCATCAATCAGAT
>Ga0163149_10002600_pt1 | contig 21484 bp, 16 predicted proteins | sample OliLakLV19MP5G1_FD_148604 | JGI IMG/M metagenome (GOLD analysis project Ga0163149, IMG submission 148604) | Freshwater microbial mat bacterial communities from Lake Vanda, McMurdo Dry Valleys, Antarctica - Oligotrophic Lake LV.19.MP5.G1 | ecosystem: Environmental > Aquatic > Freshwater > Lake >...
CGATCGAGAAGGTCGCGAAGATCCTGGGAGCGGTGCGATGAAAACGTACGAGACGTACTTGCTCGACCGCGCGAAGGTCGAGGGCGCGCACCAGTTGGCGACCTACAAGAAGCTCGGCGGCTACAAGGGCCTCGAGAAGACCCTGAAGAGCGGCCTCACGCCGGCAGCCGTCGTCGACGAGATGAAGAAGTCGGGCCTGCGCGGCCGAGGCGGCGCGGGCTTCTCGACCGGCATGAAGTGGAGCTTCATGCCCGACATCACGAAGGACCCGCGCACGCGCTACCTCGCGATCAATGCCGACGAGTCCGAGCCGGGCACGTGCAAGGACCGCGTGCTGATGGAGGGTGACCCGCACGGCGTGATCGAAGGCTCGCTGATCGCGGCGTACGCGATTCGCGCGTCGGCGGTCTACATCTACGTGCGCGGGGAGTACCGCCTCTCGCACGACCGCATAGCGGCCGCGGTGAAGGAAGCGCGAGCGGCGAACCTCGTCGGCAAGAACATCCTCGGCTCGGACTACTCGTGCGAAGTGTTCATGCACAAGGGCGCTGGCGCGTACATCTGCGGCGAGGAGACGGGGCTCATGGAGAGCCTCGAGGGCAAGCGCGGTCACCCGCGTCAAAAGCCGCCTTTTCCTGCGCAATCGGGCCTGTGGAACTCCCCCACGACGGTCAACAACGTCGAGACGGTCTTCAACGCCCCGTTCATCGTCGAACGCGGTGCCGCGTGGCACGCCGCGATCGGCACGCAGAACAGCAAGGGCAACTTCCTCGTCTGCATCTCGGGCCACGTGAACAAGCCCGGCGTGTACGAACTGCCGTTCGGCGTGACCGCGCAGGAGATCCTCGAGGAGAAGGCCGGCGGCGTCTGGAAGGGTCGCAAGCTGAAGGCCTGGTTCCCCGGCGGCAGCTCGTGCGCGCTCCTCCTCGGGCGTGACGTCGACGTCGTGCTCGACCACGATTCGTTGCGCACGCGCGGCAGCTCACTCGGCACCGCCGCGATGGTGATGATGGACGACCACACGTCGATGGCGCGCGTGATGGAAGTCATCGCGCGCTTCTACGAGCACGAGAGCTGCGGTCAGTGCAGTCAGTGCCGCGAAGGCACGCAGTGGCTCAGCCAGATCTTTCACCGCATCGCGCACGGTCTCGGCCAGGACGACGACGTCGCGACGCTCGAAGCTCTCGCCAAGGGCATGGCACCGGCCAAGACGATTTGCGCGCTGTCCGATGCGGCGGCGATCCCGACGCTGTCGGCCGTCAAGCTCTTCAAGGACGAACTCATGCAGTGCATCCGCGAAAAGCGCGATCCGCTGGGAATTCCGGCCCCGAAGTACGCCACCGTGGGAGCGCACTGAGTTGGTCAAGATCACCGTGAACGGCCGCGTCGTCGACGCGGATCCGAAGCTTCCGCTCATCCGCGCCTGCCACGACAACGACGTCGATGTGCCGATGTACTGCTACCACCCGGGCCTCTCGCCCGTCGGCAGTTGCCGCATCTGCCAAGTCGAGGTCAAGCAAGGCGACACGCCCGGCCGTGTGATGGTCGCGTGCCGCACGACGCCCGTCGAAGGGATGATCGTCGACACCGAGAGCCCGAAGGCGCACGACACGCGCCGCGAGTGCCTCGAGTTCCTGCTGAAGAACCACCCGCTCGACTGCCCGATCTGCGACAAGGCCGGCGAGTGCGACCTCCAGGACTACACCTACGACGAAGGCCAGTCGGCCGGGCGATCGAACGAACCGCGTCGTCCGCTGGAGAAGCGCAAGTCGCTCGGCGAAGTCATCGTCCTCGACGAGGAGCGCTGCATCCTGTGCAGCCGCTGCGTGCGCTTCTTCGAGGAAGTGCCCAAGAAGGCGCAGCTCACGATCAGCGACCTCGGTTCGCGCTCGATCATCTCGACGTTCATGGATCGTCCGCTGACGGGCAATTACCAGGGCAACATCGCGGACCTGTGCCCCGTCGGCGCACTCACGCTGAAGAACTTCCGCTTCCAGGCGCGCGTCTGGAACCTCGTGAAGATGGCTTCGACTTGCGTCGAGTGCAGCCGCGGTTGCTCGATCCAGGTCGAGACGCTGCGCAACTCGGACGTGAAGCGCTTCCGTCCGCGCGCGAACCTGAAGGTCAACGGCCACTGGATGTGTGACGTCGGTCGCTTCGCGGTCGAGCACGCGAATGCGGACGGGCGCTTGGAGGGAGCGCGCGTTCTCGAAGGCGTGCAGATGCTCCAGTCGCCGATCGAGGACGGGCTGTGCGTCGTGCGTGATGCGCTCATGGCTTCGAAGGGCGCCCTGCTCGTCCTCTCGCCGTTCTGCACGGTGGAAGAAGGCCGAGCGTTTCAGGAGCTCGCGAAGCGCCACCAAGCGGACATCGCTTTCGTGTCGCCCGCGCCGAATGCGTTGAAGGACGACTTGCTGCACACGGGCGATCCGTGTCCGAACCGGCGCGGCCTGACGGACCTCGGAATCGTCGGTGATTCGCCGGCGAATCTGTTGAAGCGGCTCGCTGCGTCGAAAGTCGCCGTCATCGCCGGCGAGCGCGTCGTCGAACTCCTCGGGACGAGCGGCGTGAAGGACCTGCCGTCGACGCTCGCCTTGTTCGCGTTCGAGTGTCACCCGGTCGAGTCGAAATCCCTGCGCGCCGAGATCGGCATCGCGAACCACGTCGAGCGCATCGGGACGATCGTCAACGTGAACGGCGAACGCGGCCCACTCGCGGCCGCGAAGCCGGCACCGCGCAGCGTGCGCGCGCTGACACGTCACCTCGAGGACCTCGCGCGTCTGTCGCCCAAGAAGGAGACGGCGACGCGATGAGCACGTTCGAGGGCTTCCTGATCGCGCTGGTCAAGACCGTCGTCATCTTCGGCACGGTCGTGCAGGTCGCGGCGCTCATGACGCTCGCCGAGCGCCGCTTCTCGGCCTGGATGCAGTACCGCATCGGACCGAACCGCGTCGGACCGTTCGGCTTGCTGCAACCGCTCGCCGACGGCGTGAAGTTCATCTTCAAGGAAGAGCTCACGCCCGACGGCGCGAACAAGTGGATATTCCGCGCCGCGCCGGTCCTGGCTGCGCTGCCGGCGATGATGACGATCGCCGTCATCCCATTCGCCTCGCACGTGACCATCGGCGGGCGGGACTTCGGGACGCTCTCCGTCACCGATCTCGACGTCGGGATCCTCTACATCCTCGCCCTCGGTGGACTCTCCATCTACGGCGTTATCCTCGGCGGTTGGGCCAGCAACTCGAAGTACTCGCTGATGGGCGCCCTGCGCGCGTCGGCACAGATGATCAGCTACGAGCTCACGCTGATCCTCACGATCCTCGCGATCGTGCTCATGGCGGGTTCGCTCAACCTGCGCGAGATCGTCGAGGCGCAATCCTCGGTCGGCTCTTGGCACATCCTGTCTCAGCCGCTGGCCTTCGTGATGTTCGTCGTCGCGACCTTCGCCGAAACGAACCGCCACCCGTTCGACTTCTCCGAGTGCGAGCCGGAACTCGTCGCCGGCTTCCACACCGAGTACTCGGCGATGAAGTGGGCGATGTTCTACATCGGCGAGTACTCGGCGATGACGATGATGGCCTGCCTCACCGTCGTCCTCTTCCTCGGCGGTTGGTCGGTGCCGTTCTGGGAGAGCGCGCCGTGGTACGTCGGGCTCGCCGCATTCCTGGCGAAGACGAGCTTCTTCCTCTTCCTCTTTGTGTGGGTGCGCTGGTCGCTACCGCGATTCCGCTTCGACCAGCTCATGCGCCTCGGTTGGAAGGTCTTCCTGCCGCTCTCGCTCGTGAACCTGCTCGTGACGGGTGCGTTCAAGACCTTCGGCTGGAACCTGTTCCCATGGTGATCGTCAAACGCAAAGAGCTGTCGCTCCTCGAGCGCCTGTACCTCCCCGCGGTGATGCGCGGCTTGAGCATCACGTTCCTGAAGATGTTCGAGCCGAAGATCACGCGGCAATACCCCGAGGAGCCGCTCGTGAAGACCGACGTGACGCGCGGCCAACCGCGTCTCGTGGTGCTCGAGAACGACGCGATCGCGTGCGTCTCGTGCGGCCTCTGCGAAGCTGCCTGTCCCGCCTATGCGATCACGATCGACGGCCACGAGACGGATCGCACGATCGAGCGCGAGCCGAAGCGGTTCGACATCGACATGCTGCGCTGCATCCTGTGCGGCTTCTGCGAAGAAGCCTGTCCCGCGGACGCGATCTACATGTCGGACGAGCTCGAGCTGGCCGACTACTCGCGCGAGTCGCAGATCTACGACATCGAGAAGTTGAAGCGTCCGAAGGCCGCGCTCCAAAAGCGCATCGACTACGTGAACCGGATCAACCAACGATGGCAGACGCCCTCTTCTACGTGATGGCGATCGCGGCCGTCCTGGCCGCGCTCGGCGTCGTGCTGGCGAAGAACCCGATGCAGTGCGTCTTGTCGCTGCTCGCGTGCTTCTTCGCGCTCGCGATCATCTACCTGCTCGCGGGATTCCAGTTCCTAGCGGCGGCACAGATCCTCGTTTACGCCGGCGCCATCATGGTGCTGTTCCTGTTCGTCATCATGCTCCTGAACCTGGGTGCGCCGGGCGCGGAGGATCCGACGGACACGCGCATGTTCTCGCGCGCCAACTCAGCGCTCATGGTCGTCGTCGCGGCGGCACTGCTCTTCGTGGGAGCTCTCGCGGTCCGCCGCGCCGGCCCGATGCCGGTCACCCGCGAGCTCCCCGCGGAAGGCCTCGATCCCATCCCCGGCCTCGCGGGCGAGATGTTCGGCCGCTACTTGCTGCCGTTCGAAGCGATCTCGGTGCTCTTGCTCGCGACCGCAGTCGCCGTCGTCGTGCTCGCCAAGCGCGACGGCCGCGCGAAGAGCGGAGGTAACGCGTGAGCGTCCCCTCCGAACACCTGTTCATCCTCGCCGTCGTGCTCTTCGCGATCGGTGCGGCAGGTTTCTTCCTGCGCCGCAACGTGATCGTCGTCCTCATGTGCGTCGAGCTCATGCTCAACGCGGCGAACCTGTCGTTCCTCGCCGCGAGTCGCATGCACTCGCTGGCCGCCGGCGCGACGAAGCCGAGCCTCGAAGGCCCGACGTTCGCGATCTTCGTGATCGTCGTGGCCGCGATCGAGGCCGCCGTCGGCCTTGCACTCGTCATCGCGCTCTATCGAACCCGCCAAACGGTCTCGCTCGACGCGGTGACCGACTTGAAGGACTGAGGGACGCATGTTCGAACAAGCCCCCCTGATCCTCGCCGGGTCGTCCGAGTACGACTGGCTGTGGCTGATTCCCGCGCTGCCGCTGGGTGCGGCCGCGTTGGCCGGCGTGCTGCACTTCCTCACGCTGCGTTCGCGCGGCGCGTGGAAGGAGAAGCCCGCGAGTCACGGCCACGATGCGCACGGCCACGCCGATCCGGCGCACGGAGCGCACGGACAAGCGGCGCACGGACAAGCGGCGCACGGTGCGGCACACGAGGCGACGCACGGTGCGGCACACGGTGCGGCACACGAGGCGACGCACGGTGCGCACGGCCATGCGCACGGAGACCACGAAGTGCACGCCGATCACGGCCACACGAAGGTCCCCGCCGGCATCGGCGCGCTCGCGCCCGTCCTCGCCGCTCTCTCGATGTATGCGGCGTTCGCTCTCGCGCTGAAGGGTTTCTTCGCGCTGAAGGAGCTGGGCGAAGGCGCGCGCGTCCTGCGCTCGACCGCTTGGGCCTGGATCGACACCGGCACCTTCGGCATCGACATCGCGATGCACCTCGATCCGCTGTCGAGCGTGATGACGCTCGTCGTCACCGGCATCGGTGCGCTGATTTTCACGTACGCCGCCGGCTACATGAAGGGCGACCCGGGCTACGCCAAGTTCTTCGGGTACTTGGCGCTGTTCGCGTTCTCGATGCTCATGCTCGTCCTGTCGTCGAGCCTCATCGGGCTCTTCGTCGGATGGGAAGGCGTCGGCCTGTGCTCGTACCTCCTGATCGGCTTCTGGTACCAGAAGAACGGTCCGGCGGAAGCGGGGCAGAAGGCCTTCGTCATGAACCGGATCGGGGACGCCAGCTTCCTGCTCGGCACGTTCCTCTTGGCGCAGATGTTCAGATCGCTCGACATGGCCGCGATCAACGCGGGCGTCCCGGGATCGATCGCAGCGCACGCGCCGGAACTGTTCCTCGCGGGTCTTTTCCTCTTCGGCGGCGCGTGCGGCAAGTCGGCGCAGATCCCGCTCTTCACGTGGTTGCCCGACGCCATGGCCGGTCCGACGCCGGTGTCGGCGCTGATCCACGCGGCGACCATGGTCACGGCCGGCGTCTACCTCGTCGTGCGCATGAACCCCTTGTTCGCGGCGAGCCCGACGCTGCTCGCGATCATCGGCATCGTCGCCGCACTGACGGCGTTCGTCGCCGGCACGACGGCGCTCGTGCAGCGCGACATCAAGAAGGTGCTCGCGTACTCGACCGTTTCGCAGCTCGGCTTCATGTTCCTCGGGCTCGCGACCGGCGCGTGGGCCGCGGCCGTCTTCCACCTCGTCACGCACGCCTTCTTCAAGGCGCTCCTCTTCCTCGGTGCCGGATCGGTGATCCACGGCATGCACGAGGAACAGGACATGCACAAGATGGGTGGGCTCAAGCGCTACATGCCCATCACCTTCGCGACGTTCATCGCGGGCGCGGCAGCGTTGTCCGGGTTGCCGCTCCTGTCAGGCTTCTTCTCGAAGGACGAGATCCTGGCGCACACGTTCGCGCAGCGCTCGCCGCTCTTCTACGCGTTGTGGGCCGTCGGTTTGCTCACGGCGATGCTCACGGCGTTCTACACGTGGCGCATGGTCGCGTTGACCTTCTTCGGGAAGGAACGCTTCGACGCAGCCAAGGTCCATCCGCACGAGTCGCCGGCGTTGATGACGCTGCCGCTCGTCGTGCTGGCGATCCTATCGGTCGTCGGTGGCGCGCTCGGCCTGCCGATCGTCTTCGGAGCGCCGCACTTGCTCGCCGAGTGGCTCGAGCCGGTCACGCGCAGCGGCACGGCGATCCTCCGGGCAAGCCACGGCGAGCACGAGCCGCTGCCGCACACGACGGAGTGGATCCTGCTCGGCGTCGGCGCGCTCATCGCGATCGTCTTCGCCGTGCGCGGCTTCCGCGCGTACGTCGGCGGCACGGCACGCGACCTCGAGCGCGAAGCGAAGAGCCCGCGTCTCGCCGCGTTCCTGGGCGACGCGTGGACGATCGACACGAAGTACACGAGCTTCGTCGTCGGCCCGGTGAAGCTCCTCGCCTTCGTCATCGCCGTCGTCATCGACGCGTTCGCGATCGACGGACTCGTGAACGGTATCGCGGCACTCACGCGCGGCATCGGTGGGCGCGTCCGCAAGATGGCGGACGGCAGCATCGCGACCTACGGCCTGTGGATGGGCGCGGTCACCGCCCTCATGGCCTTCCTGTTCCTGTGGAAGCGCTGATCCCATGGCAATCAACGTGATGACCCTGTCGGTCCTCGTCTTCCTGCCGCTCGTCGGCGCGCTGCTCATCGCGGCGACCCCGAAGAAGGCCGTGGGAATGCAGCGCGGCATCGCGCTCCTAACGACGCTCGCGGTCGCAGCGATCGGCATCGTTGTGTGCCTGCGCTTCGACGGTTCCAGCGCCGCGATGCAGTTCACGGAGACCGCGGCGTGGTTCACGCTCCCCGGCGGAATCGACGTCCATTATCGACTGGGCATGGACGGCATCTCCGTCCTGCTCGTCGGCTTGACCGCGATACTCGGACCGATCGTCGTGCTCTCGACGTGGGGCCACATCAACGTTCGCGTCAAAGAGTTCATGGTCTGGCTGCTCGCGATGCAGACGGGCATGCTCGGCGTGTTCCTCAGCCTCGACCTGATCCTCTTCTACGTGTTCTGGGAGACGAGCCTCGTCCCGCTGTACTTCATCCTCGGCATCTGGGGCGGCGAGCGACGGCTGTACGCGACGATCAAGTTCTTCCTCTACACCTTCGCCGGCAGCGTGGTGATGCTCGTCGCTGCGATCTGGTTGATCTGGACCGCGGGCATCACAGACGTCGTGCGCTTGCTCGACATCGCCGGCCAGATGCCCGTCGAGACGCAGACCTGGCTCTTCGCCGCGTTCGCCTTGGCGTTCGCGATCAAAGTGCCGCTGATGCCGTTCCACACTTGGCTGCCCGACGCGCACACCGAAGCACCGACTTCGGGCTCGGTGATCCTGGCGGGCGTGCTGCTCAAGATGGGCACGTACGGTCTGCTGCGTTACGGCATCCAGATGTTCCCCGGCGCCGCGTTGGAGGCCGCCCCCTGGATGATGGCGCTCGGCGTCCTCGGCATCGTTTACGGCGCGTTCCTCGCGATGGCGCAGACGGACGTGAAGCGGCTCATCGCGTGCTCGTCGGTCAGCCACCTCGGTTACGTCGTGCTGGGTCTCTTCGCGCTGACGGAAGCGGGTCTGCGCGGCAGCTTGCTCCAGATGGTGAACCACGGTCTCTCGACGGGACTGCTCTTCCTCTTGATCGGGATGATCTACGAGCGCCGCCACACGCGTGCGCTCGACCAATACGGCGGCATCGCCGGCGTGATGCCGATCTTCGCGCTGTTCCTCGTCTTCGCGGTCCTGTCGAGCGTCGGCCTGCCCGGCCTCAACGGTTTCGTCGGCGAATACTTGATCCTCCTGGGCACATGGCAAGCTTCGCCCTGGCTCGCCGCGATCGCGGTGACCGGCGTGATCTTCGGCGCGATCTACTTGCTCATGGCGACGCGCAAGATGCTCTTCGGGCCACTCGTTCACTCGGAGAACAAGTCGCTGTCGGACCTCAACGGCCGTGAAGTCGCATTGATGCTCCCGATCGTCGTCTTGTGCGTCTGGATCGGCGTGCAGCCCAACGCATTCCTGGATCGCACGGATGCGTCGTTGCGCGGCGTCACCGACCGCATCGAAAGCGCACGCAAGGTCCGCACGGCCAGCGTCGAAGCGACACCGGTTCACCGCCTGGAGATCGAAGCTCGATGAACTCCGATATCGCCAGCCGGATCCTGTCGCAGACGACGCTCGACGCGAGTGGGCCGTTCTTGGCTCTCGCGATCGGCGTCCTCCTGCTCGTCTTCGTCGAGCTGTTCAGGGCGCTCCAGCCCCTGCGTAGCGTCGTCTTCCTGGCCACGCTCGCGGCGACAGCATGGGCCGCGACGCGCACCATGTTCGGGCCGGAACTGTCGGTTTTCGAAGGCACTTACGTGGCGAACAGCACGACGAGCTCGTGGTCGCTGCTCTTCGTCGCCACGACCTTGATCGCTTGGGCCTTCGGTCGGAAGTACTACCGCGAGGAAGCGCACCTCGAGGGCGAGCACGACATCCTCTTGCTCACCGCGGCCTCAGGGATGGTGCTCATGGCGGGCTCGCGCGACCTGCTCGTCTTCTTCGTCGGCCTCGAGACACTTTCCGTTCCGCTCTACGCCTTGGCCGGTTTCCGCCGCTCAAGGCGCGAATCCGTCGAAGCCGGCCTCAAGTATTTCGTCCTCGGCGCCTTCGCGGCCGCGATCTACTTGATGGGCGCGGCGTTCGTGTACGCCGGCACCGGCACGCTGCAATTGTCGGGGATCCAAGCGCGCAGCGACCTGCTCGAGCAACCGCTCGCGGTCACCGGCGTCGCGATGCTCGTCGCCGCGATCTTCTTCAAGATCAGCGTGTTCCCGTTCCACCTGTGGGTTCCCGACGTCTACCAAGGCGCGCCGAGCCCGGTGACGACGTTCATGGCGACCGGCACGAAGGCCGCCGCGTTCGCGTTCCTCTTGCCGCTCGCTTTCGCGCTGCCGGTGCAGAGCGCGGGCCTCATCGCCGCGATCGCGCTGCTCACGATGGCCGCGGGAAATCTCGCGGCACTCGTGCAGACGGACATGAAGCGTCTGCTCGCGTACTCCGGCATCGCGCACGCGGGGACGATGCTGCTCGCGATCGCGGGGATCTTCACCGATCCCGAGACGGGCTCGGCGAGCCAAGCGATCCTCTTCTACATGGCCGCGTACACGTTCACGGCGGGTGGCGCGTTCGGCCTCCTCACGATGCTCGAAGCGCAAACGGGCAAGCCGGTGACGATCGAGTCCCTGCGCGGCCTCGCGCAGAAGCGCCCGGGCATCGCCGCGGCACTGACCCTGTTCATGCTGTCGCTCGGCGGCATCCCCGCGACCGGCGGATTCCTCGGGAAGTACCTGATCTTCTCCGTCGCGGTGCGCGGGGACATGATCCCTGCTGCGATCATCGGGATCCTGCTCTCGGTCGTGGCGCTCGGGTACTACCTGCGCATCGTTGTCGCGATGTACATGCAACCCGAGAGCGAGACGCATCCGATCCCCGCCGAGTCGCGACCGCTCGCGTCCGCGATGGCGCTCGTGTGCGTGGCGATGGTTCTCGTGCTCGGAGTGCTGCCGGGCTGGTTCCTCACGAACGTGCGCTGATTGGGGTTCGGGCTCGCGGAGTCGAGCTATGGAATGCGCCGCGTGGCGCTGAGGTGCGTGGCACTGGGGTGCGTCCACGGAGGCGCGACGACTGAGGCGCGCGGATTCGGGTGAGCGGACTTGGGTGAGCGGACTTGGGTGAGCGGACTTGGGCGCGCGGACTTGGGCGCGCGGACACGGGGCGCGCGGACTTGGGCGCGCGGACACGGGGCGCGCGGACACGGGGCTCGCGGACACGGGGCTCGGGGACACGGGGCTCGGGGCTGAGCCTGGCGACTGTCGGTCGCAATACTGGTGGCACCGCGCGCAGGCGCGCGGTGCTGTTAGTCGAACTCGACAGCCCAACCAAATCGATCGCCGCGCATGCGCTGCGCACGGACGAGACGACCAGATCGCTTCTCGAGCGTGCCGTTCGCCTCGACCTCGACGGTGACGCGCAGATCACCTTCGCTGAAGAAGAGCACGCCCGACTGCGAGACGTTGTCAGCGCGGCCTTCGAGCTCCAACGTGTCGATCTTGAGCTTGACGCGGCCGCGATTCGTCAGGCGTCGTGCGCGTCGGCGCTCACCGGTTTCCGTGGCGAACTCTTCGCCGGCGCGAGGCTGGAAAGGATCCATGCGGGGGTGCTCCAGGGAGATCGAGGAAGATTCCTCAGGCTCCAGAGGGGAGCTATCGACGTCGCGCGCGAGCAGGCTTGAGAGCGCTCACTCGTGAATGGGAGTCCGGCGCGCGGGCGGCGATCGCATCGATTTCACCAGGGTCGGCGGCCCGAGACGGCCACGGACCCCGCGCCCTCAAGGCGTCTCGGGCTCGTAGTTCTCCTGCAACCACTCCATCTCGCGCTTCATTTCGGCCGCTAACTCGGCGGAATTCTTGGAGCCGGCTTCGAGTTCGAGGTCCACGGCCGCGCGCAAGGATTCGAACGCCTGGACCCGCGTGGCCCGCGACGAATCGCGGTACTTGTCCATGTAGTACTGCTTGTCCGCCACCAAAGGCTTCGTACCCACCGCATCCATGGTGACGCCGTCCACGAACGTGGGCTCTTTCGAGGGCTCGGGACCGACGACTTCGGGCGCGGCGACGACCGTGCCGGCACCGGGAAGTGCTGCGGCGGGGGTTGCCTCGCCGGCGGGGGCCGCCGTGCGAGAGACCTCTGTGGGTCCGCGCTCGAGCTCCAGCGGAGCCCGGGCGCCGCTGACCGTTGCCTCTCGGTTGGCCGGTCCCGTTCCCGTCGAGGTGGGTTCGGCGTCCCGTCGGAACGCGAGATAGCCGACGCCCAGGCCGGCGAGGAGGAGGATCGGAATCAGTAGGCGCATGCGGGTGGAGGCAGGGGTCCCGGACGCCGGGAAGACCCTGCCCTTGGAGTGTACCGCGCCCCCTCGTTGCGGGGTCGCGCCAGGGTCTCGACGGGTTTGATGGAATGTTTTTCCGCTCCCGACGCGCGCTTTCCATCTGCGGAACACCTTGCCGGGTTTGCAACTCTCGGGGGATACTTCGAGTTGCCACGGGTTCCCGTCCTCAGGTCCCGGCCCGTTCGAACCGGGCCACGCGGGGATTCCGTGCCACCCTCCCATTTGGAGAATCGCTTCATGGTCCCCCCTCGTTTGTCGTGTACGACGCAACTGCGTCGCACACTCGCCCTCGGCTCGCTGTTCCTGGGACTCGCCGCGTCGGCGAGCGCTCAGGGCTCCGATGACTGTACGACCGCTCAAAACATCGGCAGTGCGTTTGGCACGTTCGCTGTCAACACGACCGCCGCAACAGGCTCGCAGGCGACGACCTGCGCCACGGTTCAAAAGGACGTCTGGTACACATGGCAGTCGCCGGTCAGCGGAACGGTCGTCGTTTCGCTCTGCACGCAGACGACCACCGACACGGTGATGGGCATCTGGGCCTCGGGCGTGTGCCCGCCCACGACGGAGATCGCTTGCAGTGACGACGACTGCGGCACGCAATCGACAGCCTCGTTCGCGGCCGTTTCCGGCACGTCGTACCTGATCCAGCTGGGCGCGTTCAGCGTGAGCGGCAGCTACAACACGAACTTCACGATCAGCGGCCCGCCGGTTCCGCCGGCGAACGACGATTGCGCAGCCGCGACGCCGATCTCGGGCACGGGTCTCTTCCCGTTCACGACCGTGAACGCTTCGACGGGGACCCAGGGCCAAGCGGAAGCAAGCTGCCTCTTCTTCGGCTTCACGGGCATCGCGCGCGACGTCTGGTACAACTGGACCGCGCCGTCGACGGGAATCGCGACGGTCGAGACCTGCGGGCAGACCTCGCTCGACTCGAAGCTCGCGGCCTACACGGGCACCGGCTGCCCGACGGGATCCGCACTAGCCTGCAATGACGACGCTTGCGCCCTTCAATCGCGCATCCAGTTCGCCTGCACGGCCGGACAGGTCTACGCGATCCAGCTCGGCTCGTATCCGGATGGTGGCGGAACCAGCGGCGCGGGCAATCTGAACATCACCGTCGGCGCGCCGCAGGTGAAGCTGAGCCAGATCTACGGTGCGGGCGGCAACGGCCAAGCCCCGATCCTCAACGACTACATCGAGATCTACAACGCCGGTCCCGTGGGTCAGCCGTTGGGTGGATGGTCGGTGCAGTACGCCTCCGCCGCAGGCGCGTTCAACGCGGGCGGCACGGTCGCACTCCCGAACGTCACGCTCGCCCCGGGCAAGTACCTGCTCGTGAACCAAGGCACGGGCGGCACGCTCAACGCGACGCAAGTCGCCGCGAACCCGACCGGCGACGCGACGGGCACCGTCGCGATGTCCGGAACGGACATGAAGGTGGCGCTCGTCAGCTCGACCGCGTTCATCCCGACCGCGCTGGGTCAGCCGACCTACGCCGCCGTGCCCACGCTGATCGACTTCGTCGGCATCGGCACCGCGAACTGGAACGACACGGCCGCGGCCGGTGGTGCGAACCTGGCGGTGAACAACGCTCCGGCGATCACGACGTCGGTTGCTTCTTACCGCCAGACGTGCGGTGCGACGGACACCAACTCGAGCATCCAAGACTGGTCGAACGGTTTCCCGGGTCCGCGCAATAACGCCACGGTCGCCACGACCGGCTTGGGTGTCATCGGCGCGGCTCTGCCGATCACGCCGCAGGCCGGCCAAGCGCTGCGCCTGACGGCCACGCCGTTCCGTTGCACGACGAACGACTTGGCCGCGGGCACGACGATGAGCGCGGATCTCACGCTCATCGGCGGCTCGGCCACCGCGACGCTCTTCGACAACGCCACGAACGGTGACGAACTCGCGAACGACGGTGTCTACACCCTCGTCACGACCGTCGGTGCCGTCGCGAGCGCCAGCTACAGCCTCCCGATCCGCGCCACGAACGGCGCGGCGACCGGTGGCAGCTTCATCAACGTGCTCGTCGCAGCGCCCGCGGGCCCTGCGAACGACAACTGCTCGTCGGCCGCGGCTATCGCGGTTCCGAGCACGACGAGCGGCGTCTTCACCGGCGCCATCGTCGAATCGAACCCGATGGCCAACTCGAACCCGAACCCGACGTCGGGCATGAGCACGCGTCGCGGTCTGTGGTACGCGGTCACGGGAACGGGCAACACGATGACGGCGTCGTTGTGCGCGACGCTCCCGGCACTCGACTCGGTGATGTTCGTCCTCGCCGGCACCTGCGACGGCTTCACGGCCATCGCGGCTGGCGACGACAACGGCCCGGCCTGTGCGGGTACGGCGGCCTCGGCCGCGTGGTGCTCGACGTTGGGTCAGACCTACTGGGTCTGGATCGCGCCGTTCTCGACGGCGGCGTCGACGGCGGCCTTCACCTTGAACATGACCGACAGCGGTACGGCGTGCACGGGAGCGTTCCCGGTCACGGTGTGCACCGGCGTCGCCGGTCCGTACACGGAGAAGGAAGCGGGCTACGGCGCCGCTCAGAACGAAGGCTGCTTCACGAACGCAGCTCGCTTCACCGACATCCCGATGCCCGGCGCGACGCCGGTCGTTCTCCGCGGCCAAGCGCGCGGCTTGATCAACACTCGTGACATCGACGGCTATCGCTTCCAAGCGACGACGACGGGTCCGATCTCGATCACGCTCGACACGTTCGGTTCGGCCGCGCAGGCGCAGTTCGTTTCGCTCGGCGCCGGCGGCATCTGCCCGGCGACCCAGATCGGCCTCACGCCGCTCTTCGTGACGCGCTGCGCGACGGGGATCCAAACCCTGTCGAGCAACGTCATCTCGGGCACTTGGTACGCCATCAACGTCATCGGGGGCATCGGCCTCCATGTGACGCCGCTCGCTACGTTCTTCGGTGGACAGATGCCCGGTGGAACCACGTTCCAGTACGGGCTGACTGTCGCCGTGGGCGGCCCGCCCGCGAATGACAACTGTGCGTCGGCGGCAACGCTGACGGCGGGCCCGACCTACACGGCGGGTCTCCTGACGACCGACGCGACGAACGACGGTACGTCGTCCTGCGACGTGGCCGGTCGTGACGTCTGGTACAGCCTGACGCTGGCCACGACGAGTGATGTCACCATCGACACGTGCACGTCCGCGATCGACACGGTCGTGAGCGTGTACAGCGTGTGCGGCGGTGCCGAGCTCGCTTGCAACGACGACTGCGGTGGCACGCCGTGCGGCGCGACGTCGTCCTGCGTGACCCTCACGGGTCTCGCGGCGGGCAACTACCGGATCCGAGTTTCCGACAAGAACCTCGGCGCCGGCGGCTCCTTCAACATTCGTGCGGTCGTGACGTTGGCGAACGACAACTGCGCGGGCGCTCAGCTCGTGACGTGTGGTTCGACGACGACGGGCACGACGGTCGGAGCGACGCTGGAGAACGTCAGCGTTCCGACGATCTGCACCGGTCCGGGCGCAGCCGAAGGCGGTCAGAACCTGGTCGTGAACTCGGCTGGCGTCTGGTACCGCACCGTCGGTACGGGTGCCACCGTGTACGCGGACACGCTGACGGCGTCCTACGACACGAGCATCACGGTCTACACCGGCACGTGCGCGGCGCTCACGTGTGTCACGGTGAACGACGACGTCCAGGGCACGCCCTTCCACTCGAAGGTCGGGTTCCAGACGGTCCCGGGTCAGGACTACTACATCCTGGTGCACGGCTTCGGTGCGGCGGATGTCGGCACGTTCACGCTCAACGTGACGTGCACGGCGACGCCGTCGAACGATCTGTGCGGCAGCCCGGCGAACCTGCCGGGTACGAGCGGCTCGTTGGCCACCACGAACGCAGGTTCGACCGGTGACAACTCGACGCTCACGTCGGCCGCTCTGGCGACCTGCGCGACGACGTACTCGCACTACGATACGTGGTACTCGTTCACGGCCGTCTGCTCCGGCAGCGCGACGTTCACGACGTGCGGCACCTTCGACACGATCGCGTCGGTGCACACGGCTTGCCCGTCGGGCGCGCTCTCCAACCAGCTGACGCCGACGGCGTCGAGCTGCAACAACGACGGTGGCGTCGGCTGCACGCCGGGCTCGTCGGTGACCGTGGCCGTGGTCGGCGGCTCGACGTATCTCGTCCGTGTCGCCACGGCGGGTGCGCAAACGACGGCAGCGGGCGGCGGACAGCCGTACACGCTGACGTGGAGCTTGCCGCTCGTGGATACGGACTCCGACGGTACGGCGGACTGCCTTGACGGCTGCCCGCTCGATCCGTTGAAGATCGCGCCCGGTATCTGCGGTTGCGGCGTCTCCGACGTCGACACCGACGGTGACGGCACGGCGGATTGCATCGATGGTTGCCCGGCCGATCCGTTGAAGATCGCGCCCGGTATCTGCGGATGCGGCGTCTCCGACGTCGCCTCCGACGGTGACGGCACGGCGGACTGCCTCGACGGCTGCCCGGCGGATCCGTTGAAGATCGCGCCCGGTATCTGCGGTTGCGGCGTCTCCGACGTCGACACCGACGGTGACGGCAGCGCGGACTGCATCGACGGCTGCCCGGCCGATCCGTTGAAGACGGCCCCGGGTCAGTGTGGATGCGGTGTGGCGGACGTCGACACGGACAGTGACTCGGTCGCCAACTGCATCGACAACTGCGACACGATCGCGAACCTTGGCCAGGCCGACCTCGACGGAGATGCCGTGGGCGATGCCTGCGACAACTGCGTCAACGTGTCGAACCCGACTCAGGGCGACTGCAACGGTGACCTGATCGGCGACGCCTGCGAGATCTTCTTCGGCGTCCCGGATTGCAACCTGAACGGCATCCCGGATACGTGCGACATCGCCAACGCGACCAGCGCGGATCTGAACGCCAACAACATCCCGGACGAGTGCGAAGTGAACGGCGGAACGCCGTACTGCTTCGGCTACGCGGCCTGCCCGTGCGGCAACAACTCGCTCCCGGGCTCTGGCCAGGGTTGCATGAACTCGACCGGTCAGGGCGCGATGCTGCTCGGTTCCGGCCTCACCTCGCTCAGCGCGGACGGTCTCGTGCTGAACGTGTCGAACCTTCCGATCCCGGGCTCCGGCACGGGCTTCGCATTGTTCTTCCAGGGTGATGCGGCGACGAACGTGCCGTTCCAAGACGGCCGCCGTTGCGTCTCGGGTGCGCAAGTCCGCCTCGCGACGAAGTCGCACACGGGCGGAATGACGAGCTTCCCGCAGGGCGGAGACAACTCCGTCAGCGTCGAAGGCTTCGTCGGTGGCCCCGGTGCGCGGTACTACCAAGTCTGGTACCGCAACGTGATCGGTCCCTGCGGCACGGGTTCGAACGTGTCGAACGGCCTGTCCGTGATCTGGGTCCCGTGATCTGACGGAGTGAGTTCGCGGCGATCCTAGGGATCGCCGCGACTCGAACAACCGACGGGCGGCAGCGCGAAGAGCGCTGCCGCCCGTCGGCCTTTTCGGTGAGCCGTGCTGCGGGAGGACAGCGTCCTCATGCCGTGGCGATCACTCGGGCGCTGTGAGCACGCTCGCACGTCGACTTCGCGTCGGCGCGAACCTCGAACCTCACGTCGTGGGCGTCTCGCCCTCGCGCTTCTCGGTGAGAGCGCGCGCCAACTCCTCGTAGGCGCGTCGCTCGACCTCACTCGGCTGAGCAGGCACGACGATCTCGACGTCGAGCAAGAGGTCACCGCGCGAACCACCCGGCATGGGCACTCCGCGACCGCGCAATCGCAGCGATCGCCCGCTCGAGGATCCAGCGGGCACGGTGACGAGACCCTCGACGCCATCGGGCCCACGGACGAGGACGCGTGCGCCTAGCACGGCTTGGTACGGCGCGATGCGTAACTTCCCGCGCAGTTCCCCATCCTCCGCGCCGAGCTCGAAGCCCGGCGGCAGTTCGACGGCGAGGCGCAGCAAGAGGTCGCCATCCGAACCCGATCCGTGTGCGTTGCGACCTTGGCCGCGCAAACGCAGCACAGTGCCGCTGAACGAGCTCGCGGGGATGCGCACTTCGATCTCGCGCGGGGAGCCCGACCCATCGTCGAGTTGGAAGGCACGCTTGCCGCCGACGAGCGCGACCTCGAACGGCACGGCCAGTTCGGCCTCGACATCGCGACTGACGCGCTCTTGCGCGGATCGCGCGCGGCGACCGCGGCGCGCGAGGTCTTCGTCGGCGCCGTCGAACCCGCCACCGCTGAACAAGCTCTCGAAGAACGAGCTGAAGTCGCCGGCCGACGTTCCCGATCCCGCCGCGCGCGATGCCCCGCTCGGACGCCAACCCGGCGGCGGCGTGAAGGTCTGGCCTTCTTTCCAATCGGCGCCGAGCGTGTCGAACCGCTGGCGCGTCTTCGGGTCCTTGAGAACCTCGTACGCCTCCGTGATCTGCTGGAAGCGCTGCGTGGAGCCGGGGCTCTTGTCGACGTCGGGGTGATGCTTGCGCGCGAGGAGACGGTAGGCGCGGCGCACCTCGTCCTGGGTGGCCGTGCGCGGGACGCCGAGCACGGCGTAGTAGTCCTGGTAGCGGATGCTCATGGAGGTGGGGGTCGATCCGAAGGCTCTCCGACCCAGGCGACGGCTACAACAGCCATTCCAGAGACTGACCCAGTTGGCTGTCCGTTGCCTTGGCGTGGCCACCGAACCGGGGTCGAACCGACGATCGGCGGGCGCGGACTGCGGCGGACAGCCCACCGGGTCAGCTGCGGGATTCGAGAGACTGACCCAGTTGGCTGGCCCATCCGATTCCAGGGGCAGCTGCGTGAGCTGGAGACCATCGCGTGACCCTGCCGCCATTTCGACCGGTTCCATGCCGTTTTGGCGCTAGGCCCCGCTCCGGCAGGTCTCCAGGGCCGCTCCTGGACCGCTTGCAGGGTTTCCACGAGCTGGCATCGAGATTGCATTTCGGCCCCCCGACCCCGGCGTAGTGCCGGTCAGACGAGGACCGAAAAGCATGTACAGCATCCGACACTTGCGCGTCCGGAACCCGAGTTCCTGGAGCCCCTTCGAAGAGTTCGAGCGACTGCACGCGCGCCGGGAACGAGACGGCGTGTCGCTTCCGAGCGCACCCCCCACGCCGACGATTCACCTCTGGACCGAGGGCGACGGCTTGCGCCTCGCCGCGCTGGTCCCGGGCATGAAGCCCGAGGAGTTGGAGATCAACATTCAGAGCGACGCGCTGACGATCCGCGGCACTCGCCCGTCGTCCGGACCCGAGGGTGACGGGCGCTGGATACGCCACGAGCGCGACACCGGCGCCTTCGCGCACTCGCTGCACTTGCCGTTCGCCATCGACGCGGCCGGCGTGAAGGCGCGCCTCGCGAACGGTTTGCTCGAGATCGAACTTCCGCGGTCGCCGGCCGAAGCGCCGCGCCGCATTCCCGTCCAAGACAGTTGAAGGAACCCGCGAACATGAATTGCACGACGAAGAACACTGGCACCCCGACGACAGACAGCACGGTCGCTGAACCCGCCATCTCGCGGGCGATACCGGCCTGTGATGTCTGGGAAGCCGGCGACGGGGTTCACATCGTGGCCGAGATGCCCGGCGTCGAGCCCGGTGCGATCGAGGTCACGATCGAACGCGATGTCCTCACCCTGCGCGGCAAGGCCGCGCGGTTGCCTGCGTCGGTGTCGTCGCCGGCGCAGATGGTCGAATACGTCCGCAAGTTCCAGCTGTCGGACGCGGTCGAGGCAGACGCTACTCGAGCGTCCTGCAAGAACGGGCTCGTGAGCGTGCTCGTGCCGAAGAAGCACCCGACACAGCGGAAGATCGCGGTCTCGGCGGGTTGAGCGGGCGGGGCTGGTTCCACGCGAAGTGAGGCGCGCGGGATCAGGCTCGCAAGCGTGACAGCAAGTCGGGACTGAGAGCGTCGTTCGTCTCGCCGTGTCGCGGGACGACGACGCTCTCGCCGTTCTTCAGGTTCTTCACTTGGCACATGCCCGATTGCCATTCGTCGCTGCCGATGACGATCGCGAAGGTGAATCCGCGACGGTCGGCGTACTGCAACTGAGTCTTCAACTTCTTCGCGTCGGGGTAGAGCTCGACGCCGAGTCCGCTCGCCCGGAGTTTTGCCGCGAATGCGACGTATTCGTTGAAGCGCGCCTCGTCGAAGTACGCGACGAAGATCGGGGCGGTGGCACGCGACGTCGGGAGCAACTTCAACTCCTCCATTGCCGAGAGGAGTCGGTCGAGTCCGAGCGACGCACCGATGCCGGGCAGACGCTCCTTCGTGTAGAGGTTCGCGAGGTCGTCGTAGCGACCACCCGAGCACACGCTGCCGATGCCCGGCAACTCGGCCAGCGAGGTCTCGAGAACCGTCCCCGTGTAGTAGTCGAGGCCGCGCGCGATGGCGACGTCTATCTGCACCGCGTCCTCACGAAGACCCGCGGCGCGGGCACCTTCGAGGACGCGCGCGAGTTCGCCGTGACCGGCACGACCGCGTTCACTGGCGCGGGCCACGACCTCGAGTCGCGCGAGCACCTCGTCACTCGAACCCCGGACCTGCGCCAGGGAGAGGATCGCGGCGCACTGGCTCGGACTCGCCGATGCCGTTCGTGCCATTTCCTCGGCCACTTTCTCCGGACCGATCTTGTCGAGCTTGTCGAGCGCACGCAGCACGTGGGTCGCGTTGTGGCTGAGTTCCAGCGACTCGAGTAGCCCCGTGAGGAGCTTGCGGTTGTTCACCCGGACCACCGACGTCTCGAAACCGATCGCCCGCATCAAGTCGTGAACGACGAGCACCGTCTCGACGTCCGCCGCGATGCTCTCCGTGCCGATCGTGTCGAAGTCGCACTGCATGAACTCGCGATAACGACCGCGCTGCGTGTTCTCGCCGCGCCAAACCGACGCGACGTGGTACCGCTTGAACGGCATCCCGAGCACGTTCGAGTGTTGCGCCACGAAGCGCGCGAGCGGCACCGTGAGATCGAACCGCAAAGCCACGCGGCGACCGCCGTGGTCCTCGAAGCGGTACATCTGCTTGTCGCTCTCCTCGCCGCCCTTCCCGGCCAGGATCTCCTCGTACTCCAACGCCGGCGTGTCGATCGGCAGGAATCCGTACGAGCGATAGACGCGCTTCGCCGTGTCGATCAACCATTCGCGCGGGATCTGAGCCTCGGGCAAATAGTCACGGAAGCCCTTCAGCGTGCGCGGTTCGATGAGAGCCATCGCGGCATCGTACGGAGCACATGTCCGTGCGTCGACGCAGACGAACGGCACGGATATCCTCCCGTGGATGTCGTCGAGCCTTTGGATCCTGGCACTGGGCCTGGTGTCGGTGCTGGTCCATGCCGGATGCGGGAACGACGAGAACTCGAGCGTCATGAGCACGCACGGGTTCCGCCCGAACGTCCTCGTCCTGACGCTCGACACGACGCGGCCGGACCACTTGGGTTGTTACGGACACGCAGCGGCGGTCACGCCCGTGATCGACGCGCTCGCGAAGCGCGGCACACGCTTCGAGCACGCCTACGCGCCGGTCCCGCTCACGCTGCCCTCCCACGCCACGATCTGGACCGGACTCCAACCGCCCGAGCACGGGATCCACGACAACGGACGCAATGCGTTGGCCGCGGACGTGCCGCACGCCGCCGAGATCCTGCGATCGGCGGGTTGGAGCACGGGCGCATTCCTCTCGACAGCGGTTCTCGACACGACGTTCGGGCTCGCGC
>Ga0163149_10002601_pt1 | contig 21481 bp, 14 predicted proteins | sample OliLakLV19MP5G1_FD_148604 | JGI IMG/M metagenome (GOLD analysis project Ga0163149, IMG submission 148604) | Freshwater microbial mat bacterial communities from Lake Vanda, McMurdo Dry Valleys, Antarctica - Oligotrophic Lake LV.19.MP5.G1 | ecosystem: Environmental > Aquatic > Freshwater > Lake >...
AGGAACTCTCAAAAACCTAGTACACCTACATCAAGAATGCCACAAATCGGTGCATGGAAAGCAAAACCGAAAGGTTGAGGATGCTTGAGCCGTATGATGGGTAACTGTCAAGTACGGTTCTTAGGGGGGAAGGATACGGTGACGTATGCCTTCCTACCCGACAAAAAGACACTACCACAACTCAAAAAGACACATCCCTGGTACAAGGAAATATATTCCCAAGTGCTTCAGGATGTAGTTAAGCGAGTGAAGGTAACGTTTGACAGATTCCTCAAAGGTGATAGCAACGGAAAGCGTAGCGGTAGACCTCGATTTAAACCGTGTAATCGTTATCGCACTTTCACTTATCCTCAAATAAAAAATCGGTGTTGGCAAGGTAATCAGATCAACTTGCCGATGTTCGGGAAAGTTAAAGTTGTCCTGCATCGCCCTGTCCCTGATGGATTTACAATTAAAACCGTATCTGTCACAAAAAAAGCTGATGGTTTTTACCTAACTCTTTCCCTGGAAGATTTGACAGTTCCTGAAATTAAGCCAGAATTTAACCCAGATTCAATCACCGGAATTGATGTTGGTTTGAAGGACTTTCTCACAACTTCTGAAGGAGAAACAGTTGCTATCCCTCAGTATTATCGTAAAGCTCAAAAACGGCTACGGGTTATCCTTCATCGGGTATCACGTCGCGAAAAAGGTAGTAATCGCAGACAAAAAGCGGTTAAGCAACTTGGGAAGCAACACAAGAAAGTCGCAGATAGACGAAAAGACTTTCATTTCAAAACAGCTAACTATCTATTGTCAAAATACGACGTAATCGCCCATGAAGATTTAAACGTCAAAGGACTTGCTCGTACAAAATTGGCAAAATCTGTATTGGATGCTGGGTGGTCAAGCTTTCTGTTGATTCTCGCAAACAAAGCCGCAAATGCTGGTTTGTTGGCAGTCCCAGTCAGCGCCCACAACACCTCACAAGATTGCTCTAATTGCGGCGAGAAAGTGCCAAAAAAGCTGCATATCCGGTGGCATGACTGCCCTCATTGTGGGTGTAGTCTCGATCGCGATCGCAATGCAGCGATTAATATAAAAAACAGGGCGGTGGGTCATCCCGTTCTTAAAGCTCAGTTAATGTCCGACGGGATACCGGGAGTCGCTGAGAAGCCTACACCATACTGTACTCAGTTGGTGTAGGAGTATGTCACAATGCTAAAAGCTAAACTCCAAGGCAAAGCAATATGGCGCCGATCGGCTGGAGCGACTTGATATATTTAGGTATGGGACTGGGGCTGGGTTTGGGAAGCAGTTTGATTTGGCGCCTGCGGCAAAAAAGCTCGCAACCGCCCGAACCAGCGCCCAAAGTGCCACCTCCTCCTCAAGAAATTCACTTAGAGAAGTTTGATGCCCTTTCTGAGCAACTTAAGCAAACTCAATTGGCTTATCAGATGGCATCGGAGATGAGCCAATTTAAGGCGGGTTTTTTGGCTCGAACTTCTCACGAGTTGCGATCGCCCCTGAGCACTATGATTGGTACGCTCCAATTAATTCTGTCGGATTTGTGCGACGATCCTGCTGAGGAACGAGAGTTTGTCGAACAAGCTCACGTTGCAGCCCTCAAGCTGGTGAAATTGATAGATGAAATTATCTCTGTTGCTAAAACTGAACACGGTACTGACACGATGGATATTGAGCCGATTCAGTTAGCTAAGGTTTTTGATGAAGTTGATGATTTAACTTACTTGCAAGCTGCTAATCGCAGCATTCGTTTGGAGATATTGCCGCCCGATCCGGGGATTTATGTATTGGCAGATTTGCCGAGGTTTAGACAAGTTTTAGTCAATTTGGTAGATACTGCTGTGGCTCAGATGGAGGAGGGGAGTATTTCTGTGTCTGCCCATGCTTCGCCGGAATCTGGATGCGTTCACATTTGGGTGGACGATCAGCGTTCAGTGAGTGCTTGGAGCGAGTCTTGGGATTTGCTGAAGCACGATTTGGAGTGTGATGCTACTAAGAACAGCGATAATTCTCAGGTGTCTTCTGGAATGAGGTTATTGATGAATCAGACTCTTTTAAGTTTGATGAGCGGAAAGTTGGAGGTTCTGGCTGTGCCTTCTGAGTCCGAAGAGTGCAATTTTAACCGGACTCAGTGTTCTATTCCTTTGGCAACTTTGTGATGAAGAAAGTTGGGCTACGGGCATCTCAATGAAAGCACCCAAGCTAGAAATTGGAGACAGGAGTTAGGAGGCAGGAGGCAGGAGGAAAGATGAAGAAGGAAGGAGCCAGAAGAAGTGTTTTTACAAATATGAGATGCTCCCGTTCGGCCACGAGCAATGTACGGGATGTAACTGATATCTTGCACCATTGTCAGCAACAGGCAAGATGCTTGTTCCACAAGAGATGAATTTTCTTGTGGAACAGGCCCGAAAGCGCAACAGGCAAGATGCCTGTTCCACAAGAGATGAATTTTATTTATGAACAGGCATCTTACCTGTTCATAAAAGGCTATCGAGAATGGTGCAACCTATGAAATGTAACGGAGGTGGGGAAGAGGGCAAAGGATTTAACAGATTTAAGGGAGGGCGGGAAGAGGTTAAAGGGAAGATGAAACAAGGAAATTATTTATAGGGAGTAAGGTGCGTCCTTACGCACCCTACCTATTATAGATTTTGATGCCAATCTGATGATTATTTAACAATTAGCAGTTAGCAATTCGCCGTTGCTAATTTCTAATTCGAGATTCTCTTCTAGAAGCTGATTTTCAAGTACCATGGTGGTGCTAGCGTTTTGCTGAAAACCGATGCGCTCGTAGAAGCTTTGTTTGTAAGTTGTCATCAGGTAAACTCGCTCTACTCGGCACATCCGAGGGTGACTCAAGACGGTTTGCACTAATTTGCGACCGAGTCCTGCACCTTGGTAATCCGGGTGAATGGCGACATCCCAGATGGTAGCTCGATAGATCCCGTCTGAGGTGGCTCTGGCAAAGCCGATCGCCCGTGAGCCGTCCCAAACTGTAACAACTGGTTCGCTGTTGGCGATCGCAATTTCCCAATCTTCTATCTTGCGTTCCCTCGCCCAAAAGGCGGCGGCTTTAAATAGTTCTTGGATCTGTACGATGTCTGCGCGATCGCGCTCTATACAAAATTGAATGTGACTGGAATCCCTAGTCGTTGATGTCATGCTCAATGCGCCTTTAAGTTGTATCTAAACTGTGTTACTTTTACTGTCTTACAGGACTGAGAGTTGATTTTGCTTGGGAACGAGCAATGGTTGAATTCCCGATTTACAAAACCATTACTATTGATACATATTCTGTAAGTAATTTCGGTGATTATTAATACTTTTTTGTATAAAGTTGGTGAAAAAGTTTTTGACTCAAAATTCGCCAGACGGCGGTTGAAACCGCTTCTAGACAAGCGAAGTCCGCCTCCGCGGACTGAAGAAGATCGCGTAATTTTTACCTCCTTGTCTTCAACCCGCGCACCATCCGGGTTTTGTTTGTATAGAAGCGGTTTCAACCGCCCGGTATTCCGATCCCAAACCTATTGCGGCATCACGAGTGAATCAGTTTTGCAGCCAGCGGGCCGCGTCTTTGGCGTGATAAGTCAAAATCAAATCAGTACCAGCACGCTTGAATCCTGTCAAGGTTTCCATCACCACTCTTTCTTCGTCAATCCAACCGTTGAGGGCGGCGGCTTTCACCATCGCATATTCCCCAGAAACGTTGTAAGCAGCAACTGGCAGGTTAGTTGCTTCCTTGACGCGCCAGATGATATCCATATAAGCTAAAGCGGGTTTAACCATGAGCATATCTGCGCCTTCGGCAATGTCGAGAGCTATTTCTTTGAGAGCTTCGCGGCCGTTTCCTGGGTCCATTTGATAGGTGCGTCGATCGCCAAATTGCGGAGCAGAATCAGCCGCATCCCGGAACGGGCCATAATAAGCTGAGGCATATTTTGCCGCGTAAGACATGATGGGAATATCTTCAAATCCAGCACTGTCCAATCCTTCACGAATTGCTCCCACAAAACCGTCCATCATTCCCGAAGGTGCGATAATATCTGCACCGGCTTTAGCTTGAGCCACTGCGGTTTTCTTCAGCAATTCTAGTGTGGGATCGTTCAAGACGCGGCCGCTTAAATCTCCGACTTCCAAATAGCCGCAGTGACCGTGACTGGTATATTCGCACAGACAAGTATCGACCATGACGATTAAATCTGGTACGGCTTTTTTAACGGCTTCCGTCGCTTTTTGGACGATGCCGCAGTCGTGCCAAGCGCCTGTCGCGTCTGTGTCTTTATCTGCGGGAATGCCGAATAAAATAATAGCCGGAATGCCGAGGTCGTAGACTTCTTTTGCTTCTTCTACTATTTTGTCTACCGATAGCTGGTAAACTCCCGGCATCGATGTGACTTCTTTAGCAAAAGCTTCCCCCGGTACGGCAAATAGAGGGTAAATTAAATCGCTGGTTGTCAAGATATTTTCGCGTACCATCCGGCGGAGTTGGGGATGGTTGCGGAGGCGGCGGGGGCGGTGAGTTGGAAACATAATGTTTTTTTTACGGTAGATAAAGCCCTGTTTTTGAGGACTCGCGGCGTTTCTTTAAAAGTCTAGAGCTTATTGTTGGCCGATCGCCCTCAAACTACGTAAAGTTCTGTAAAAGCCAGGATGTCGATTGTTTGTAGTAACTGAGATGTTGCACCATTCTCAATAACCATTTTATGGGCGGGCTAGGAGCTCCCAACCCGTACTCCCCACAGGAAATTCAGTCTTTGTGGAACAGGCCGGAAAGCCGGCTCTTGAAAATGGTGCAAGAATTAAGTAGTAAGGAATGCAAGTCCTTTCTAGCTTTTCTCGTTTGCAGGCTCAGGCCTAACTGTGGTTGGATGGGTTGGTACGGATATCTCGCTGGCTTCATACCTATAACCAGGCTGCCCAGAAGCGAGGATAGACTGTAAATTATAAATGTATCGAATCGTAACGGTCTTATGTACAAGCAACTAATTTCAAAGATCAAACCGCTTTTGAAATCACTATTTGCGATCGGTCTGGTACTGACGCTAGCCCTCGGTAACGCTGATGGAGCTCTGGCTGCCCGCAGCGGAGGACGTATCGGTGGCGGATCTTTTAGAGCTCCGGCGCGCAGTTACTCGTCTCCTAGTCGCACTTACGCGCCGTCTGGAGGAGGCTACTACCCAGGTGGTGGCTTTGGAGGTGGCTTCGGTTTCCCGTTCTTGCTGCCGTTTTTTGGCTTTGGGGGCGGGTTTGGCGGCCTGTTCTCGATTTTGATTTTTATCTCGATTGCTAATTTCCTCGTCCAAAGCTTCCGCCGCGCCGGGGGCGGAACTGACGAACTCGGCAACAGCGCCCCCACTACCACCGTATCTGTCGCCCGCTTGCAAGTTGGTTTGCTAGCAGAGGCCCGCGGTTTGCAAGCCGAACTCGACTCCCTAGCGCGAAAAGCGGATACCGATACAGCGGCCGGTCGCGCTCAAGTGCTACAAGAATCAACTCTGGCGCTGCTGCGGCATCCTGAATACTGGGTTTACGCGGGCGCTGAATCTGTGCAAACTCGTTTGGAAGCAGCCGAAGCTAAGTTTAATCAATTTTCTTTGGCAGAACGCAGTAAATTTACTGAAGAAACGCTCTCGAATTATAACAATCAGCTCCGGCAAGCAGGGAGCAGCAATATCCTGCCAGGTTTGCAGGAAAATGGGGCGCTGGTTGCTTCTGATTTGAATTCAGATCCCGGGGAATTTATTGTGGTGACGGTGATTGTCGGTACTCAAGGTAAATTGCAATTGCCAGCCGTGAAAAACTCTGAAGATTTGCGCCAAGCTTTGCGTCAGATTGGGGGAGTATCGAGCGAGCAGTTGTTGGCGGTTGAGGTGCTGTGGACTCCTCAAGCGAACGGGGACACTCTGACTGCTGACGATATGTTGGCGGGCTATCCTGATTTGCGATCGATTTAGTGAGCAAGACTGGGCGCGGAGCATGGTTTTCCGCGCCCGATCCCGTACCAAAGCTGTGCGGAGGAACCAAATTGCTTTTGAGACGGGCATTTCGCGGGATGTTAGGAAGGTCGATCGAGTTAAAGAAGATTGTTTAACAAATGCTAGTATTGAGAGATTATGATTCAGCGTGATTCATCTGCTATGGGCAAAGCCTGCCCGATACGGGTTTTGCGAAGAAGTTAGGCAGGATAAAAAAACTGTATTGAGCGAGGACTGCTTCGGAAGAAGTTGCGATCGCGCGCCATCTAAATTTTATATAGAGAAGAAGCGATCGAGAGCGAAAACTTATGGCCGACAGCAGCAGAAAAAAAGCACTTTTTATTTTGAGCCAGTTAAATAATGACGATATCAACTGGATCGTCCAAAAAGGCAAAAAGGAAGTTCTAGATCCGGGCGGGATTTTGATCCATGAAGGGAGACAGATAGATGCGCTATACATTGTTTTGAATGGGAGTTTGAGCGTTTTGATCGAGGCTGAGCGGACTAAAGAACTCGCTAGAATAGCCAGCGGAGAACTGGTGGGAGAAGTCTCTTTCATTGATGCTCGCCCTCCTTTGGCAACGGTGAAGGCGATCGAAGAAACTCACTTGCTGGCAATTCCTAGGCGGCAGTTAGTAATCAAACTTCAAAACGATATGGGCTTTGCTTCCCGGTTTTATTATGGAATTTCACTGTGTCTGGCAGACAGGATGCGCGGTACGATCAGACATATAGAATACGGTCGCAATATAGAATTAGATCAACCAGAATTTGAACGAGAGGATATCAATCCTAACGTCCTGGAAAATTTGGCGCTAGCTGAGGCTAAGTTTAATTGGCTGAGGGAAAATGTTAAACCTTGAGTAATTTAAAGGCGTTTTTGAGCAGGGTCTGAAAACTTGCCGATTGATACGGTAATTGAGAGATATACGATGTAACCTCTCAACTCAAAAAACAGATGTGAAAACAAAATAGGGGCGGGTTGTACCGGAAATATCGATCGATAACTGCCGGAACTATAAAAACCCGCCCCTGTGGTTTGCCGTTGCAACCTCGCGCGCCCAAATGCAACTACCAACCACACAATCTAGATAATTCCCGGCCCTTTGCCGCGGGTGTCTGAATCCATTGTCAGTTTTCCTTCCTCGCCTTTTTTATCTTTGACTTCTGCGAGAATGCGAGCGCGTTCTGCGGCTTCGGCTTCTTCTTTTTGTCTCAAATCGCCCGGTTCGTTGATGTACATTTCGGGTTCGATCGCGTAATTGTTAACCAGACCTTCTTGGTCTACTGTATAACCATCTGTGGTGTGAATGCTTTCGTCATCCGTTTGGTCGTCTGTTTTGGCACTTTTCTGCCTTGCTTCGGTGGTTGCGTGCATGAAGTTAGAGCCTTCGCGCTCTTGCCGCGCTGCTGTCTCAGCAGGAGTAATGCCCCTGTCGTAGTGGGGGGCTTCCATCTTAGCTTCCATTTGTTCGTCGGTTGGTGTTGATTTGCTAACTTCACTCTCGGGCGGTGTTGGTTGGCGATTAGTCATGATTTTTTCCTGAGTTATCTTTTCAAAAAGGTCTTTGCGTTATGTTTAAATATTAGGCCAAAGCTAACTCATTCACAAACTATCTTTGGTTATAGTTGGCTAAAAATTGCTGTTAGGGAAAATACCTTGATTGAGTCTTCCTGAAGACTGATCAAATTGTGTTTTTACTTAACTTTTTACTATCTGCGACTATTTGGCATCTATCTAAAGATAGGGAATTGGCAATTGCCGGTTGAGGATTGGGAATTGGACTAATGACTAATGATAGCAGTTTAGAGCCAGAATTTTACGGTAGACCAGTTCTCAAGCCAGATAGTCATCAGTCATTCCCAATTATTCAATTCTTTAATCTAAAATCGTCTGAGTTTACGATTCTTTAAAGAAGCGGATGATTTCGCGGACGTGGTTGAGAAATTGTCCGTCATCGGTGAGTTGGGCGATCGCACTTTCTGCATTTCTTGCCAGTGTAGTGTGTTCGGCCTGATTTGTCGATCGTAAATTTTCCAGAGATGCTGCTAGTCGAGTTAATTCTCTTCTAGTCGCTTCCTCCTGCCGCTCTTGTACAGCTACCCAAGAATTCGGATCGTGAGAACTGAATCTAGCTTCTAAATTTTGAAGGGTAGATTCTAAGTTGGCGAAGCGGGTGCGGAGTTCGAGAATATCTTCGCGGGGATGCAAAAGTTGACGGCGAATCATTGTCAGCCGCTGGGCTAAATACTGATAACCTCGGATAGCTGGACGCATTACAGTTAACAGCAGTGCAGCACCGGAACTGAGATAGCCCACAGCACTAATTCCAGTGGCGGCTAAGGCGTAAAGTGCGATCGCGCTTCCCAGATGAAGGGCGATCGCCACAAAGAGCGATCGGCTAACTAATACAGTAACGTATTTGACTTGTTCCTGATCGACAGCAATGTTTTTTTTTGTCGATTCTGCGGCTTGCGCTAAAACTTCTTTAGCTTCAAAATGGATATTCCAGGGAACTGTAACTATCAACAACAGCCATTCAAAACTAGCAATGGCAATTACCCAATCAATAAAACTGCCGGCGGGGATGTGCAGCCATTGCAGAATGGCAAAAAATAGCAGCAAAAATATACCTGTGACGGCACCAAAACCTGCGAAAGTGTAAGACATGGCGATTGCCTTGGTGAAATGTTGTTTTGATTGTGGGTAGGTTGTTTAGGTGTGGAGTAATAAACTGTGACAGTTAAGTAATCGTCCTCTTAATCCTGGTTCATTAGTTATGAGTAATAGTGCCGATAAAGGCTTGCTATAAACCTGGTTTTTTCCCACAAATAATTGCTCTACCTGAATCGTGGAAGGTTGTGCTGATTTGTGGGTAGGTGGTTTAGGTGTGCAGGAATAAGCTGTGACAGTTAAGTAATCGTCCTATTAAACCCAGTTTATTAGTGATTAGTAATACTCCGGGACACTAGGGTTTCCAGACCCCTGGTTTGTTTCAGGAAAATACACCGACTTTAACCCATCAATAAGAGTTAAATGAAACGGTTTGTTTTTTGGGAGTGCGTAAATCCTGAATAATGACTCATTAGCGATTAAGTATATCTACCGAAAAAACTTTACCATGTAACAAAATGTAAACGCATCAGAACCTCTGCGAAAGCTAACGTTTCACTCGCTTTTGACTACTTATGCTTTTCGCAGTTCATCTACTTAGCGATCGGGATGAAGTCACTTTCTCCCCAACTCATACCATTTGAGATGTGAAATTTAAGATTTGAGATGGGGAATGGCTTATTATGTATGGGTTTACAGCTTGTCTACAGTTGCATTAATCTTTTGAACTCGTATCACTAACGGCGTTAGGCGGTGCTAGTGCTAGAAAAGCCGGAATCTCCAAACGCTCCCCTCTATCCATTTTTATTTTCCAGAGCTGCTAAATCACCTGTAGCTGAGATAAACTGATTTGGAAGTAGAGCGCGCGTTTTGCAAGTTGCCTCGGTGTAACCGAGACACTGCTACTGCAACCTGTCATCAGCCACAGCAAAATAGATGCCAAAATTAACTCTACAGTCTCCGATTTCCATTAACAGCGCGTCTACAATCTAAAATCAAAAGTGAGCAGCAAGGACAAAGCGATGGCGAACTCAACTCTTGGCCTAGAAAATCAACTTTACGATTATCTGTTATCTATTTCTCTGCGGGAGCCAGATATTCTCGCTGCACTGCGGGAAGAAACGGCTCAGCATCCTATGGGTATGATGCAAATAGCTCCCGAACAAGGTCAGTTTATGGAGATGCTGGTGCAGCTTATGGGAGCAACAAAAACCTTAGAAATTGGCGTTTTTACTGGTTATAGCTCGCTGTGTGTAGCTTTAGCGCTGCCTTCTAACGGTAAAATTATTGCTTGCGATGTCAGCGAGGAATATACTGCGATCGCACGACGCTATTGGGAAGCTGCGGGCGTTGCTAATAAGATTTCTTTGCAGTTGGGCCCAGCAATAAATACTCTCGACAAACTAATAGCCGAGGGACAAGCAGGAACCTTTGATTTTGCCTTCATCGACGCCGATAAAGAAAATTATGAGGCTTATTTTGAGCGATCGCTCCAACTTGTACGCAATGGCGGTTTAATTGTAATTGACAATGTTCTGTGGTCGGGACGAGTTGCCGATCCTGAAGTACAAGACACAAGTACCACCGCCCTTCGTAGTTTCAACAACAAATTGCGTAACGATCCGAGAATTACTCTTAGTGTTGTCCCCATTGCTGACGGACTGACTTTAGCCCTGAAACGCCGCTGGGCGACTATGATGCAGCCGGAACATCACAATTAAAGAGTTCTAGTTGCTGGGAACTTCATTAAGGCCAAAGAAACCAGGTTTTTATCTGTATTTAAGGCTGCGATACAGTATTTTCGTGAAAAACCCGGTTTCTGCCTGCACGCGCATCTAGGACTATATCAATTACCGATGATAAATTATAATTAATCAAAATCCTCAACAAATATTATTAATTTAAAGTGAAAATGTTGGCATCAAATTTACAAATAAAATTACCGATTCACGAAACTTTTCAGTGCACTGTTCAAGGCGAAGGTTATTGGACAGGTACTTTAGTTGATTTTATTAGATTGGCCGGTTGTCCCGTGGGGTGTCCTTGGTGCGATACAGGCTACGGAAATGGTGGCAAAGGTTTGCCGTCGGTGCCGAGGTCGATCGCACAATTGCTAGATCAATTACAGTCTCCGAGGGTTGTGATTACTGGCGGCGAGCCTTTTATTCACCAGAATTTACCGGAGTTAGTGCGAGCTTTGTTACAAGCTGAAAAACAGGTAAGTATTGAAACTTCTGGCGCTTATTGGCAAGATGTTTCGCCGCTCGCTTGGATTACTCTTTCTCCTAAAGAACACGTCAATCCTCAATATCCGGTGCAAGAGCGTTTCTGGACAAGAGCTGATGAGATTAAGTTGGTGGTTAGCACTGGCGAAGAAGTTGATTTTTACAGAAAATATTTTGTTGAAAATATGAATATTCCTGTATTTTTGCAGCCGGAATGGGAAAAGCGCGATCGGGCGATTCCGATTATTTTGGAGTTGTTGAAACAGCATCCTAGTTATAGGTTATCTTTGCAAACTCACAAGTTTATTGGTGTCCAATAAACATCCCAAAATCCTGTAGGGGCGGGTTCACCAACTATCTATGAAACCCACAAATTATCTCATAAACCCGCCCTCTCCCCCGCCATGATTCACATCAACGTCTTACTCAATAAATTAATGTACTTTTTTATTGTTTGTTGGTGGGGGCGGGTTTACAATATTATTCATTTTTATCGTAAATGGTTGGTGAACCCGCCCCTACAAGCGATGAATTTTGGAATGATTTATTTCAGTTTTTGAACATCGCACAAATCGGCGATCGCCCTTTCTTCAGGATGGTTAGCAATATAATTGCCCAGCCATAAATTATTTATTTACATATTTTGCTAAATTTTCTCGCCTCTTCAGGATGGGAAGCAAAGTAATCTTCCAACCACAAGCAACCTTGCCTGATAAAATGATCTAAATCAAATTCTAAGTTCCACAACTTGATAGTATTGTCAAGCCCACTAGAAGCCAGTGTTTTGCCATCTGGACTAAACATCACGCTGGTAACGCTGCCAAGGTGTCCTTCTAAAGTTGATATTTCCAGACCATTTTCTACATTCCATATCCTCACTGTACCGTCATCGCTAGAGGAAGCTAAAGTCTTGCCATCTGGACTAAAACTGATATTGGTTATATCAGATAAATGTCCTTCTAGGGTGAACAATAATCGGCCATTTTCTGCATTCCATAGTTTGACTATACTGTCCGAACCACCAGAAGCAAAAATTTTACCATTTGGGCTAAAGCTAATGGTAGCTACCCAACCGCTATGGGCGGGAAAACTCTGCATTAAAGTCGTTGTTTTTAAATTTAATAGCTGTATATCACCGTCAGAACAAGCCACAGCTAGAGCTTTTCCATCTGGACTAAAACTTAAATCGGTTACAATACTGCGAGGTTCTTTAAAGGTTTGCAGTAACCTCATATCTGCTACATTCCAAAGTTTTACCGTACTATCAGAACTGCCAGAAACAAAAGTCTTTCCATCTGGACTAAAGCGAACGCTTCTCACCCAAGCGCTATGACCGTTTAGAGTTTTTAGTAGTCTACCATCTTGCACATTCCACAACTTAATTGTTTTGTCAACACTGCCGGAAGCTAATATATTACCATCGGGACTAAAACTAACACTTAGCACCCGACCTTGATGACCGCTGAGAGTTTGGAGTAAAGTACCATTTTTCTTATTCCATAACTTTATTTTAAAGTCGTCGCTACCGGAAGCTAACATCTTACCGTCGGGACTAAAACTTACAGCTCGAACATTAGTGCTATTTCCTTTAATGGTTTGCGGTTCCCTCACCTCTAAATTCCAGAGCTTAATTGCACTATCAAAACTTCCAGAAACCAGAGTTTTGCCATCTGGACTAAAACCAATACTCAAAATTCTGCCACGATGTCCTTTAAGAAGTTGCGGTTCAGTTGTATTGTCGTTTATATCCTCTAAATTCCACAATTTGACTGTACTATCGGAACTGATAGTGGCTAGAGTATTGCCATCTGGACTAAAAATTGCACTCCAGACAGCCCTGCGATGGGTTGGAAGGTTTTGCAGTAAAGTTCCATCTACTACATTCCACAGTTTTACTATGCCGTCTTGGTCGGTAGAAGCTAAGGTTTTACCATCGGGACTGAAACTGACACTTCTGGTGTTACTTTTATGATCTTCCAGAGTATTTATGAGAGATCCATCGCCAATATTCCAAAGCTTCACGGTTGTATCAAAACTTGCAGAAGCGAGAGTTTTACCATCGGGACTAAAACTAATATGGGTAACGCTCTGGGTATGTCCTTTCAGGGTTTTTAATAATGTAGCGTCGGCTGTTTTCCACAAATTGATAAAACCAGCGGAACTACAGGAAGCGAAAATTTGACCGTCAGGACTAAAACTGACACTTCTCACCCAGCTATGATGAGCCTTAATAGTTTTAATTAAAGTGCTGCGCGTTACATCCCACAACTTGACAGTACCATCTTCACTTCCAGAAGCCAAAATCTTGCCTTGAGGATGAAAACTCACACTCGTAACTCTACCAGTATGTCCTGTCAGGGTTGATATTAATGTAGCTGGTCTAGCATTCCAGAGTTTTACTGTACCATCCTCGCTAGCAGAAGCAAAAATTTTGCCATCGGGACTGAAAGTTACACTTCTGATAGCGCCACGATGACCGATGACGTGATCGCGTTCTCTAACATGATAAATTGCCTGTTGTAGCCCCCTCGTTACTTGTATCTGTGTCTCATTGCTGGCTGATTTTTCTAATCCTTTGATCTGTTGTGCTGCTTGTAATGCTTTCAGCAGCGCCTCAAAAGGATCGGAAACCAAAGCTGCTTTAGAGAATGAAGTTTGCAAGACTACTTGTTGTTCTGCTAGTTGCTGTTGGGCTTTTTTTACTTGTAATTGGATTGAGATTGCTGTGATGATAGAAACTGCCAAAACTATAGAACCGATAGCCACAATCCGGGTAGCCCTCCGCTGGGCTTGAGTTAATTTTAGTTTTGCTTGTTGTTGAGCCAAAACTAAAATTTCATTCGCCTCTGCTAATATCTGACCTTCTTCTTCTTTGACGGCTAAAGCCTGTTGAACTTCTCGCTTTTCCCAATTCTGAGCCGCCGCTAAAAAGCGGTAGTCCAGAGGACTTAAACTTTGATTTTTTGCCCAATCCAAAGCTTCTTGTAGGGCATTTCCCCGCAGCAGCCGCGAATTATCCTCAAAATTGGCCGCATTCCAAGCATTAAAATTTTCCGCATAAGGGCGAAGCTTGCCCAACTGTTTATCCACCCATTCAAGATTGAAAATTTCGGCATAAATTCGGTTGTAAACTTTTAATTTGCCTTGATGCAGAACCACCAAACCTGAGAGGCGCAATTCTGTTTGTTCGTGACTGCCATCAGCAAGAACCCCCCCCAGCCCCCCCTTGCTAAGGGGGGGAGTAAGAATAGCATTTAGCTTTTCTTTGCGAAGGGAGGATTCTTGAGTATTTAGCCCCCCCTTAGCAAGGGGGGGTTGGGGGGGTTTTGCGGATTGCAAGATTTGCTGGTAAAGCCCCAATAACTGCCCTGCTTTTTGCTGATTTCTCAAAATGCGATCGCGAATAGTTTTCAAATGTTCAGGCTCATCCTGAGACTCCCAATTCTCCACAATCCGCAACTGCACCACCTCTTCAACCGATCGCGAATTTCCCCATGCTGATTCCTCAAGCATCAGTTTGCACAGCTTTTGCGTTAAAAAAGGTTGTCCGCCCGTCCAATCTAGAATTTGGGCGATCGCACTTTCAGCATTACCAACCAGCCCCTGCCAACCATCAATCAAAGGCTGCACTTCATCGATCGCAAAACCGCCTAAATTTATCGCCTTACCAATATTAAAAGGAGTTTGAGTTTTATCAGCAATCAAATCCGTAGGTGTCGCCACCCCCAACAGCGCAAAAGTCAAACGTTGGTATAGGGGATTGTCAACTCTTTGATTGTAAAACCAGCGAATCAGAGCAAAAAACTCATCCGTAGAAAAATTCATGCTCAAAACGCGATCGATCTCGTCAACAAAAATAACAATATTTGATTCTATTTCAACTAAAACAACTTCTTCAATAAACAAACTAAACCGCTGGAGAGGCGAAAACAAATCCCGGCGATCGCGCCACCAATTCCGCCAATTAATTTGACTGCCTAGCTGACAGCTACTAACCAAAGAATTAACAATACCAGCATACCACTTTTCGGGAGTTACATCCTCCTTACCAATCCCAGTTAAATCGATAAAAGCGCAAACAGTACCTTCAGCTTGCAACCTTTGCATTGCCCGCACCCGCAAACTAGACTTACCCATTTGCCGGGAATTCAAAACGTAACAAAACTCACCAGCTTTCAAACTTTCGTAAAAGTCCAAGTCGGCTTGCCGCGTCACGTAACTAGACGCATCTGCTGGGAGACTCCCGCCAATCTGATATTCATAATTAACTGGAAATTCTTTAATCATTGCTTGCACCAAAATCTTGACTTGATTATACGATAGCTAACATGACTATTTAGATATTTAGCAATAAACCTGACTTTTTCAGATTTGGACGACTTGCGAATCGGCAGTCAGAAACCGGGTTTTTTGGGCAAATCCTTCGTTGTAGCTGAAAAATTAGGCAAAAACCAGGTGATGAAGGTTTGATGCCTACATCCTGATTTTGATGATGCTTTGTCAGGGTGCACCTGATTTTTTCCTATAACTTCAGATACTCAAGTGATTGAGAGGTTCCTATAATACCTGATTTTATCACCATTGCAGTTCGTAAGTTTTAGAACGAAACTGATAACAGGAAGCAAAAGGTGCAGCCCGAAAAATACAAGCAGCAACCATTACTCCTAAATAAATCAATTAGTTTGAAATACAAAGGAAAAACTGAAATGGCTAATATCAACCGCACCAAATTCATCGACACAAATATTGGCGATGCCGAAACAGTTGATTTGATTGACAATGACAGCGATGATTCGGGAAGTGTCGATTTGATTGACCGTGACAGTGATGATTCGGGAAGTGTTGATTTGATTGACCGTGACAGAAATGTTAACGAAAATGAAACTACTCGCACCCTAAATTCTGTCGAAATTGTTCGCACTCTTGACAGTCTTGGCCCGGTTGCTACCGCTGGCATTGTTGACATCATTGATAATTTGGGTACTCCAGAACTGATTAAAGCCGTTAACAGTTTTATCGGCACAATTGACAAGATTGGCACTGAACCGAAGACAGAAATTCAGTGGGGTACTCAAGGGGATGATTTCCTAAATGGAAAGTATTTAAATCAGTCGAACCACATTTCTGCTCTGGGTGGCAATGATAACGTATATGGCGGCTATGACAATGATGTGATTTATGGCGGTGCTGGCAAAGACACGATAGATGGGTTGGATGGTGACGATTATTTGATTGGCGGCACTAACAATGACGTGCTGTATGGCAACGGTGGTTATGACTTGCTCGAAGGCGGCAGTGGCAATGATTACCTTAATGGTAACAAAAATGGCGGACCGGGGGGCTACCCTTACGAAATTGACACCCTTATTGGCGGTTTAGGAGCCGATACATTCGCAATTTTCGAGAAAGGCCCGGAGTTTAAAATTCCTTACTTAGATGGCTTAGGCGAGCACTCATATGCGATTATTCGGGACTTTAAAAAAGCAGATGGAGATGCAATCTTGATGGTGGGTAAAAAGAAGGATTACGAATTTGTATCTGGTTCCTATGATTACGGCAACAAGTCACTAGCAGACACTCAAATATTTTATAAAGGTGACATGATTGCGGTAGTTGCAGACACGATGGATTCGGATTTAACTCTCTCTTTTGTTTGAAATTGAAGGAGAAAATATATTGATTCGGCAGTCCGCAAGTCCGCAAGTCCGGCAGGGGTTTAAACCCCTGCCGAAAAAGCGAAAATCGTCTTTTATAGGGTTGGTATTGATGATAATTTAATTGATTTTGCCAGTCGGTTTCAACCGACTTTCGCTATGAGACGGGGAATTGATTCCCGGCGGATTTGTGGGTGAATGCCAAAACTATTGAATGCCAAAGATTTTCGGTAAGTTCGCAAGTCCAGCAGGGGTTTAAACCCCTGCCTCAAAGCGAAAGTCCTCTAAAAGAGGACTAAAGAGTTTTTACTGATTGACTCGTTTTATTTGATTAGTCCGCGCAGGCGGACTTGGTGTGTATAGATGCGGTTTTAACCGCCGATTCCGGGCGATTCCGACTGATTGTGGTCGATTCCGATCGCCCTTTTCACCCCAAAACACGGCAGAAATACTCGCGGTACAAATTGCAGCGCGGTATCACATAATTATTTTGCCGCCGCACAATTCCCATGCTGTGCAACTTATAAATTTGCATTGAATCCAATTCAACTGCTTCCGGGGAATTAACAACTTTTTTCAAAGCTAAAGCTAATTCAGGATTTTGTTGCAGAATTTCTAAATGTCTCCGCAAATGATTGCTGTAGATTCCAGATTCTGACGCCGCATTTTCTAATAGCTGAGTTAATGAGATTTTGCCACAACTTACCTCGTACATTGCCAATCTTACTAAATAAGGATGTCCGCCGATCGCACTTATCAACTCTTGCAACTGTCCATCACCCCAATCCAAACCGTGCAAACGAGCTAAATCATAAATTTGCTGGCTCTCAAACTCCTGCAACTCAACGGGAACTCCAGCATTAAACGGAGATTGATTCATATCCAAAGGAATATAAACCTCCGTAGAATGCGCCATTACCAACCGTAATTTTTTCCAAACATCAGAAATTTTGGCTTTTTCGTGCCAGCTTCGCAGCATCCCCAGAAAATCTTCAACTACTTCTGTGTAAGGAAATATACGATCGACTTCATCCAATCCCAACACTAGAGGAGTTGCTATTTCTGCCAGCAAATACTCTTCAAAGTATACCGTACAGTTATCGTTGCTGCCCAAAATATCCGTATCCCAATATTCATTTAACTTATTTTCTAACTTTAACTGTCGGCTTACCATCAAGCACAACCAGCGCAGAAATTTATCAAGATTTGTTAAGATTCCTCGGTCGGCGGCGCTCAAATCCAAATAAACTGCGTGATAATTTTCCCGGACAGCGCTAGCTAAAATCCGGTTCATCAGTGAAGTTTTACCCATCATCTCCGGTGCCTTAATCCGAATCAGAGAACCGGGTTTGACAACCGTTTCCTCACAGAGAGAGTCGATGCTGGAACGCTCTATATAAAAAGGTGAATCTAATGCTACTGAACCTTCGGGAAATTGCAATATTGCCGCGGCTAATGTTGGTAAAGGCAGGTTTCTGTGCAGAGATTGACTTGGTTCTGCTTCATAAGCTCTCCTCAGCGCTTCTTTGAAATTTTTCTTAGTAATTCTTTCTCCCAAAGCTTCAGAAAGCTTGTGCCACAATTTGTTACCGACATCTTTGTTAAGGTATTCAGCACTGTAGCCGTAAGTTTTGGCGATTTCATCGTAACTTTTGCCCTCCCAAGAACCTTGAAGGACTTTCATTTCGATATCGCTGAGGTATTTGCCCGTGTTTTGAGCAAAAATGCGATCGGCAGATTCTTTGGTTTTGCTCCAAGAGAATTCTAATTCTGAGTTCATGGGATCGGCCGTGAGTACGTATATACGTAAGTATGCAGACTCTTGCCAGAGATATATTGTTCCTGAATGGAAAAATTTATGATTCGGCGGTTGAAACCGCGTCTACACAAACAAAGTCTGCCTCCGCAGACTAAAGAATAAATGGGTATTTAAGCCGGGTTTGGGATGACCCTGACTTTTCCCTATTTTAACTGATTTAATCTGAGTTTTTACTGTAAATCATTGCTGAAATACCTGATTTTATTCCCCTAGTCGATTTTATTATTAGAAAATAAGCTGGTTTTGAAGCAAGTTGATTGTCGATCGCAATTACAGAAACCAGATCGCACTAACCAAAGCCAAACCTCGCAAACACCAGGGTATCAGGAGAAAAATTATGGCTGCTACCATTACCGTTAATAGCACAGATGACTTGAATACCAGGAATGCCGTCATCTCGCTCAGAGAGGCAATTCTGGTTGCTAATGGTACTCTGAATTTTGCTGCTTTGACAGTGGCAGAACAAGCGCAAATTAACGGTACTGTCGGTACTGGTGCCGATCGCGACACGATCGCGTTTAATATCGGGGCGATCGGTTCTCAGCAATTAATTCAGCCTTTATCCGCACTGCCGACGATCTCCGATCGAGTTGTCCTCGATGGCTGGAGTCAAGGCGGCGCGGGCTATAACGGTTTGCCACTGGTGGAAATCAGCGGCAACCTCGCTGGAATAGGGATTGCCGGACTTAATATCACTGCTGGGAACAGTACCGTGCAAGGTTTAGCGATCAACAGATTTATTAGCTTGGAAGGCATCCGCTTGCAAACCAATGGCGGCAACGAGATCCTCAGCAACCACATCGGCACGGATCTCGCGGGTACGGTCGATCGGGGCAACGCCCGAGGGATCTTGATTGATGGCGTTCCAGATAATCGGATCGAGAACAACTTAATCTCTGGCAACAACAATTCTGATTTCGGGTTTGGCATCGATATTTCCGGCATCGCTGCGCGCAACAACCAAGTAATCGGCAACCGTATTGGCACTGATGTTACTGGTACTGTTGCGATCGCCAACACCAGTGGCATCAGCATCCGCAATGCACCTGAAAACTTGATTCAGGACAACCTGATTTCTGGCAATGTGGGCATCGGTAGCGGAATTTTGATTAACGGCCCAACTGCCAATCAAAATCGAGTTGTCGGCAACCTCATCGGCACTGATATCACGGGTAATGTACCGCTAGGAAACAGTATCTATGGCATCGCTATTGGCAGCGCTTCTAACAATATTATCGGCGGCACAACGCCTCAAGAACGCAATATCATTTCTGGCAGTCAGACTGCGGGTATTTTTTTTGCAATAGCGCCCACAGTTTTAAACGAACCTTCAGGCGGTGTACCTGCGACAAACCGAGTTGTCGGCAACTATATCGGCACAAATATCAGCGGTACTGCCGCTTTGGGAAATCCGATCGGCGTCTTTATCGCTGTTGGCGAAAGCAACACCATCGGCGGCACGACACCGCAAGAAGGCAATGTCATTTCCGGCAATCAAATGGGCGTCTTATTGCTTGGCAACCAGACAACTGGCAACCGCGTTATCGGCAATTATATCGGCACGCAAGCTGACGGCAGCACTCCTTTACCCAATACTTTGTACAGCAACGTCGTAGCTTTAGATGCTGGTGTGAATAACCGCATCGGCGGCACCGCAGCAGGGGAAGGCAACACGATCGCATTTAGCGGTAGCAACGGCATTCAAGTGACCGGTGGCAACGGCGTAGCAATTTTAGGCAATTCTATTTTTTCTAATAATGGTTTAGGCATCGATCTCGATAACGATGCCGATCCCCTAACTAGCGACGGCGTTACCCCAAACGAATTGGGAGACGGAGATACAGGCGGCAACGGCTTGCAAAATTTTCCTATTTTAAACTCCGCAACTGCTAGCAACGGCAACATTACTATTAGCGGCACTCTCAACAGCATTCCCAGTACGACTTTCCGCGTCGAATTTTTTGATAATACTGTTTTAGATCCCAGCGGTAACGGCGAAGGAAAAACTTACCTCAACTTTGTTAATGTCACGACTGATGCTGCTGGCAATGCTAATTTTACATCGCCGGCGTTAACTGCAACAGGGGCGATTGTGACTACTGCAACTAACTTAACAACTAACGATACTTCCGAATTTTCTCAACCTTCCCCCGGCTTATTGCAATTGAGCAATCCGGCTTACACGGTGAATGAAAACGGTACAGTGGTAGGTGCAGCAATTACTGTCGATCGCATTGCTGGTAACAAAGGTGCAGTTGGCGCAACATTGACGCTGGCGGATGGTACTGCTGTTGCTGCTGACTACACCAATACGCCGATCGCGATTAACTTTGCCGCTGGCGATACGACACCAAAAGTTGTTAGTATTCCGATCGCCGATGATGCGATCGATGAAGCTGACGAAACGGTTAATTTATCTCTGACTAATCCTACTGGAAATGCTACGGTGGGCGATCGATATAACAATGCAGTTTTGACGATCGCAGATAATGACAATCCTCCAACTATCAGCATCGCCCCCGCCACGATTAACCAAGCTGAAGGCAATACAGGAACAACCGCCTACAACTATACAGTTAGCCTCTCCAATGCTTCTGGTTTGCCCGTTACGGTTAACTACAAGACAGATGATGGCACTGCTACTACGGCAGATCTCGACTACGAAGATAATGACGGTAATCTCATCTTTAATCCAGGAGAAGCGCTAACAAAGGCGATCGTTGTACTTGCTAAGGGCGACGGCAAAATCGAGGTGGATGAAACTTTCAGCGTCATCCTCAATAATGCTACCAACGGCGCGATCGATCCCGCCGCCAACCAAAGTACGGGCATCATTCTCAATGATGATAATGCCCCAACTCCAACTCCAACTCCAACACCAACTCCAACACCAACTCCGGCAGAAACGCCAACACCAACTCCAACACCAATTCCGACAGAAACGCCAACACCAACTCCAACACCAATTCCGACAGAAACGCCAACACCAACACCGACACCAATTCCGACAGAAACGCCAACACCAACACCGACACCAATTTTAACACCGACACCAACGCCAATTCCGGCAGAAATTCCGACAGAAACGCCAACACCAACTCCGACACCGATTCCGACAGAAATTCCGACAGAAACGCCAACACCAATTCCCACAGAAACGCCAACAGAAACGCCAACAGAAACACCAA
>Ga0163149_10002603_pt1 | contig 21472 bp, 31 predicted proteins | sample OliLakLV19MP5G1_FD_148604 | JGI IMG/M metagenome (GOLD analysis project Ga0163149, IMG submission 148604) | Freshwater microbial mat bacterial communities from Lake Vanda, McMurdo Dry Valleys, Antarctica - Oligotrophic Lake LV.19.MP5.G1 | ecosystem: Environmental > Aquatic > Freshwater > Lake >...
TTAGTTTTTAGATTCTTATAGTCTAACTTCATGATGTTAAACTATACTTTCAAAGAACGCTTTCCTCAAACAGTTCAAACTTTTTTCTAACTTTATGTTCTTAATATCTTATTCGGTATAAACTCTATTGTAAGGAACAAAATCATTTGGATCTAATACCTGATTTGATGATGAAAACAGAAAACATATTTAAGCTGGCATATAAAGAATTAGAAGAGGAACTAAAAAATTCTCACTTGTGACATTAAGGTCCAAACTTTTTGGACGATTTCGCCTCATGCTAAACAACCGATATTCGGTGAGTTTGTAAAATTGCACCTTTTGGGCATCTGTGATATCTGTAATAATTTCTCGTTGTTATGCAACATGCTAAAGTTTAATCTATTCATCTTTGGCCTCAGATACAATTCAATAACATTTCAACAATACAAAAATCTAAACCAAACAAAACCATGAAAAATTTATTTAAATACGCTTGTATTTTCATTTGCACAGGCATCTTGTTTACTTCCTGCAGCCATGAATCAAGTATCTCTCTAACTAAACGACATTACAGAAATGGTTATTATGTTGAGCGCACCAGCAAGTCAAATGCCAAGCAAAATGAACAAGAAAAAGTATATTCAAAACAATCTGTTTTCGTTTCGCCAAAAATTGACCAACCTGTAATTACAGATGATGTACTTGCAAATGCGGATAAAATAAGCGAAAATAAACAAGGCGATGCCAATCATACTACATCATTTAGAATCAAACAAGTCGATCGCAAGGCAGTTATAAAAGCAATCCTTCCTGGTTTTTCAAAAATAAAGACTCAGCTAAATACAGTTAAATCACTGTTGGAAAATAAAAATAAAATTAAAAAAATACAAGACACTCCAGGCGATGATGCTCGAAGTTTTTTCTGGATTGTAATAACCGTACTATTGATTTTATGGCTATTGGGTTTTATTGCTGGAGGATGGGGATTGGGAAATCTGATAAACTTATTGCTTGCAATTGCATTAATCCTTTTTATTCTTTGGTTACTAAGAATAGTTTAAAGCGTTTATATCATTTTTCCTCGAAGAAGGGCGTTTAAGCGCCTTTCTTCATTTTCAGTAGCTGGAAAAAAGTGTGATACATGTAAGATTATTGACTGAGCGTGTAACACTTTGACGGCTTAAAATTTTCATTTTTGCCTTATCAATAAACTTTCAACAATGAAAACGAAAATTACTTTACCTCTAAAAAATAACAAGCAAATGTCCAGGCAAAAAAAATATTTTAACTCATTCAATACCACTTGGCTGGTAATGTTTTTGCTTGCCATTTTTACGTGGCAATGCAAAAAGGATCCTCTTAAAGGGGAAGTCGGTACTTGTCCATCCATTCTTTCCACTGATCCATCAAGCGGCGACACCAATGTAGTTACCAGTATAAAGATTACTGCTATTTTCAATGAAGCCATGGATGCTGCAACGGTCAACGAAACAACATTTGTATTGTACCAGGGAGCGAATCAGGTTTCAGGAACAGTTACTTATTCTGGAAATACTGCAACTTTTACCCCTGCGGGTTATCTCGCAATAAATACTTATTATACTGCTACTGTTACAACCGGAACGCAAGATCCTTATGGAAATGCGTTACCTGCAAATTATGTTTGGAGTTTTAAGACAGGCGTAATTTCAATCGATAACCAACCTCGTGTCATCTTAACAGATCCTTCCAACGGATCCATTGGAGTTGCAGTAAATAAAAAAATTACTGCAGACTTTAATAAAGTAATGGATCCCTTAACGATCAATACAATGACCTTTTTATTAAAGCAAGGAAGCAACCAGATTACGGGAGTCGTTGCTTACTCAGGCACAACGGCTACTTTCACCCCGGTAACCGATCTGACATCAAACACTGTTTATGTTGGTACAATAACTACGGGAGCAAAGGATACTGCAGATAACGCCTTAGCTAATGACTATACCTGGAGTTTTACAACTGGTACTACTTTAGATACGATCCGCCCAACAGTAACTTCCACTGATCCCGCTAATGGAGCTACTCTTGTAATACTTAACAAAATAATTACCGCCAACTTCAGCAAGTCAATGGATCCTTTAACGATTGATTCGACAACCTATATGTTAAAACAAGGATTGACAAAAGTTCCAGGGCTTGTTAGTTATTCAGGCAATAAAGTGTCTTATACCCCATCAAGTGATCTGATGCCGAGCACTACATATAACGTAAGAGTTACAACAGGCGCAAAGGATCTCGCTGGTAACGCACTTGCAAATGATTATACCTGGACTTTTACAACAGGGACCACTGCAGGACAAGCTACTGTAAATCTCCAATCAGCAGGAAATTTCGTGGTACTTTCAGGTTCGGGAATAACTAATACCGGGCTTACCATTATTAACGGAGATATTGGAACAAGTCCTACCGGTACAATAAATGGGTTTCCTCCGGGAACAGTGAATGGAACAATTCATGCTGCAGATCCAGTAGCTGCTCAAGCTAAATTAGACTTAACCTCTGCTTACAATAATGCGCAGGGAAGATCAACAGGAGCAATCAGTTTACCTGGCGACCTGAGCGGACTTACATTCACTCCGGGGCTTTATTCCAATTCCACTTCGGTTATGTTGTCAGCAGGAAATGTAACTCTTGACGCACTTGGAGATGTAAACGCTGTGTTTATTTTTAAAATGGGATCTACACTAACCACGTTATCTGGTACAGGAGTTATTTTAAGCGGGGGCGCACAGGCAAAAAATATTTTCTGGTCGGTTGGTACTTCTGCAACACTGGGGACCAATTCAGTGTTTTATGGGAACATTCTTGCGGACCAATCTATTTCACTAAATACAGGCGCTGTATTGAACGGAAGAGCATTAACAAGAATTGCTGCAGTTACAATGCAATCTAACATCGTAAACAAACCTTAAAGATAAAACGCAAAAACTAAAATACTTTAAATAACAAACAATGACCCGACAATTATTTAGCTATTTATTGATGTTGATTGGCTTTACAATAACATCGCAGGCGCAGGAGGCTCAAAAACTACGGCCAAAATTTTGGTATGGTGTTTCTACAGCTGCAAATTTTAATTTTTATTCTGGTACAACTCAACGATTAAACACTACATTAAGAGCCCCTGAAGCTTTTCATAAAGGATTTGGTGTTGCGCCCTATGGTTCTGTCCTATTTGAATACCGGCCCGATGGTATGTTGGGATTAATGTTAAACCTTGCATATGATGGTCGTGGTGGTTCATTTAAAGGAGTGACTGCACCGTGCAATTGCCCGGCATCTTTAAATACAAAATTGAGTTACATTACTATTGAACCTAGTTTACGTATCACTCCGTTCTCTTCCGATCTTTATTTATTTATCGGTGGAGCATATAGTTACAATGTTGACAAATCATTTACGTATACACAAAGATTAAAACCAGATACAAAAGCAGACTTCAGTAACATAGCAACATCTGTGTTTTCCGGACAGGTTGGGGTTGGTTATGAAATACTACTTTCGTCTACAATTAATCCAAACCAGGTATATCTGTCGCCGTTTATTTCATACCATCCATATTTTGGACAAGCACCTCGTACAACGGAAAGTTGGTCATTAACAACACTTCGCGTTGGAACCGCATTGAAATTTGGAAGGGCTCATTGATATTGTTCCTAATACCAATGTCTGTTCTAAAGGATACAATCGCATTAGAACAAATACATTGGTACATGCCGATAGCTTAATGTTTATCTTTATTTAAAAGATATTACAGAAAGCTAATCGGTATAATAAATAAAACAGGAAAAAGTATATCTTTCTTTTTCTATGATTGATCTTTGGAATTCTTTTTGGAATTCCAAAGATCTTTTTAATTTTCAAAACATTTTAGTTAGTACTTACTATGTGTGATCTATATAAGATTTTCCTCCGGATATGCAACACTTTATGAGTTGAGTGTTCTCACATTTGTACTCTAATACCAAACCGCTCACAAGAATGCCAAAATACGCGGCATAACACCAACTAAGCCAACAAGATCAGCGCACAAATCTGTCAGTCTTGTTAGCAAGTTTGTATAATAATTTAAAACAAAAAAATATGGAAACTGCACAAAACAAAACCGAAAAAAAAGAACAACAAAACCCAGCTACTACAACTGTTGAAAAACAAAATGACGGTAAGCAACCTCAAACCACTCAAAATGGCAAAAATGATTCATCAAAAGAGTCAACAATTGCTAAAAATGAGGTTACAAGCGAAGATAGAACTGAGGAGAATGAGAATAAAAAAACGGAGATTAACCCTAACGATCCTCAAGCTACTCAACCTACAGAGAAAGCTACAGCTTAACAAATAATCACAAACACGGAACCCTATTCAATAAGCATTGGATAGGGTTCCGTGTTTTATTTAAAGACGAGACACATAATGCGTGAATGATGTAATTTATCTCAAAAGCGATGTAACATTTATTGGCCTTTGATGTCTCACCTTTACAATAAAATTAATTCATTTTTAAAAATAAAAAATTATGAAAAACGCAATTGAAATAAAAGGAAATTGGAACGAAACAAAAGGAAAATTAAAACAAAAATTCGCCGTATTAACGGATAGCGATGTGTTATTTGTAGAAGGCAAACAAGAAGAATTGTTGGGCAGGCTTCAGATTAAGTTAGGTAAAACAAAAGAAGAATTGCAAAAACTCATCTCAGAATTATAGTATTTGAAAAGCGTTAAATAAACTCATTGCTAAATTAAAGAATATGAAAAAGGCAACTATTATAATCAGTTTAATCTCTTTGTGTGTTTCTGCATTAAAAGCACAGGATACTCCTGAGACTCCTTCCGTGCCGCCGGATTTGCATAGAATAGAATTAGGGATTCGTTTTATGCCAACATTTTCTTCCTTTGATATGAAGACTTCTTCTGGTGGCACTGTAAAAGGTGAAGTAACACTTGGCTATGGAGGCGGAGTATTGTTGGGAGTTAATTTTTCCGACCATATTGGAATGCAAGGGGAAGTAATTTATAATTCTCTTTCACAAAAATATAAAGACCAGGAGTTGGAACGCGAAATAAATGTTCGTTATGTCAATATTCCATTATTGATGACGCTGAATACGGGAAAATCAAGACCGGTTAATTTAACAATAGTTGCAGGCCCGCAGCTTGGATTTAATATGGGATCAAGCATTAAATCTTCCAGTGGTTCATCATCAGATACGTTAACAACTGTTCTGGCAATAAAGAAAAGCGATTTTGGATTTGCTTATGGGGCAGGCCTTGGCTTTGCACTCAATGAAACCAGAACCATTCGTCTTGATTTGGGGTTTCGCGGCGTTTATGGATTTGTAAATGTCAGCAATACAAATCAAACAACTGAGACCAACTCCTATTATATTCTTGATCGTGCTACAGTTAGAACAAAATCAGCTTATATAGGATTTACATTGCTATTTTAATTAACACAATGGTAACGATTATATATATCGCTTTAGGAATGGTATTATTAATTGGACTTGATTATCTAATCACATATTTTGATGACATTCAAATTAAGTGGAAGCAACGGTTAAGCAGAATCAGGCGATTGGAAAGACGACTATTTCGTAATGAAAAAAATCGCAAAAAAATAGAACACAGAACCCCGCGTTTTAAACTGGACCTCTTTTCATAATACTTTGTAGCAATACGAAAATCAAGTGTTAAAATTTTAATCAAAATACTGTTTATGGAAACTGAGAAAGAATTAAATGAGCAGATTCTCCAAATTACGATGAGAATAACAAATCATTATCCTGCATTGTCAAAATATTTAGAAGAAATGAAGGTAACTATCCCTAACGAAAACAAGCCAAAGATAGATACCACTAATTTAATATCTTATCGCGACTCCTTAAATTCTATATTAGATAAATACATATTAGAACATCCAACAGCCGGAACAAAAGCGTAAACAGTGTAACTTATTTATTAAGTTATGTAACATGAGAAGTGACAGCATTAAGCATCTTTGTCTTATAAATTAAACCAATTAAAATCTAAAAAATGACAACTCAAACTATTCAAAACCAAACAGAAACAACAAATGTATCTACTGCTGAAAATTCAAAAACAGAGAAAACAAATGTAACAACTGCTCAAAACAAAGAAGCAGAAAAAGTTAATACTACTCCTACTGAAAAGCAAAAAGAGAATGCGGACAACAAAAACAACGCAACTCAAATTCAGGAAGTAACGAAACAACACCAGGTTGGGGATCAGGAAATTACTAAAGAGCCAGTTGCAGGGCAAGAAAATCCTAATACTGTGACTCAAGCTTAAATAGCTAACTGATACTTTTGTTAAAAGCTATAATTTGATTCAGTAGCTCAAATTTTGAAAAGCACTCGTAGAAAATCGGGATGCTTTTTATCATTAATACACATTTATGAATTATAAAAATGTCAAAATTAAAATACAAAAAAGCTTTTTTTATTACAGGCGCTCTGATAGTAGCTGTGATTTTTCTTGTTATAGTGTTTATTTCCCCTATCACAAAACACCTGATCGAAAAATACGATGAAAAATATAGTGGGCGTAAAATAACCATGAGTTGGGCCTATGTGAACCCATTCACAGGATATGTTCATTTCAGGGATCTCAAAATTTATGAATCAAAAAGCGACAGTATATTCTTTTCAGCGAAGGGTCTAAGTGCAAATTTTGAGATGTATAAATTGCTTTCAAAAACATACGAAATAAGTGAACTTGTGGTGGATGATCCTAAAGGTGTAATAATCCAGCATGAAAAGCAATTGAATTTTGATGACCTGATCGATCTTTTCAATTCCCCAGAAAAAAAATCCAACAAACCTCCGGTACATCTCAGCATTCTTCGCATAAAAATAAATAATGGAGAATTTTATTATAGGGAAAATGTAACTCCTGTTAATTACTATATCAAAAAAGTAAACTGCGAGAGCTCCGGATTTTATTGGAACAAGGATACAATTGCAGGCAATTTCTCCCTTGTTGCGGGAAAATCAGGCAGTGATCTAAAAGCTAATTTTACGATCAATTATAAAACCTTAGCATATGAGTTTGCAGCGATAGCTACTAAGTTTGATCTTGAGATAATCGATCAATATCTAAAAAATCTGGTTAATTATGGAACCTTTCGTGCAAATATAGATGCTGATTTAAAAGCAACCGGATATTTTAATGATAAGGAAAACATAACGATCAAAGGACTAGTATCGGTTAATGATATGCATTTTGGGAAGGATTCAACAGAGGATTATACATCCTTTAAACAGCTAGTCTTAGATATTAATGAGTTAAGTCCAAAATATCATAAATATGAGTTTGACTCCCTACGGCTCACCAGTCCATATTTTAAATATGAACGCTACGACAATTTGGATAATTTGCAAACAATGTTTGGAAAAATGGGGACTAACATTACTGCTGCTAACGCCGATCCGGAAAAATTCAATCTTGTTATTGAGCTGGCCCGTTATGTAAAGGTGTTATCTAAGAACTTTTTCAAAAGTGTCTATAAAATAAATAAACTTGCGATCATTGATGCAGATCTAAAATTTAATGATTATTCTCTTAATGAAAAATTTAGCTTTGGTACAAATTCGCTTTATATCCAAGCCGATTCGATCAATAAAAATCAAAAAAGAGTCGAGGTATTTCTAAAATCTACCTTGCATCCCTATGGAAATTTAGCGATCAATTTAAGCATTAATCCAAATGACAGCTCGGATTTCGACCTGAATTGCCATTTGCAAAAAATCCCGGCTACATTATTTAATCCTTACCTGGTAACATATACTTCTTTTCCTTTAGACAGGGGGAGTCTTGAATTTAAAGCGGATTGGCATGTAAGAAATGGAAATATTCAAAGCACTAATCATTTATTGATCATGGACCCACATTTAAGTACACGAATAAAAAAGAAAGATATGAAGAGGGTTTCCATGCCTTTATTGATGGCACTTATTCGCGAGCGCGGAAACGTGATCGACTACGAAATTCCTATAACAGGAAATCTGAATGACCCAAAATTCCATTTGCAGGATGCTATCATTGATCTGTTGGGAAACATATTTATTAAACCTCCAACCACAGGTTATGGGGTACGTGTATCAAATACCGAAAATGAGATCGAAAAATTACTAAGCTTAAAATGGGAGATGCGGAGCGCCTTATTGGGGTCTGACCAGGAAAATTTTATTCAGAAAATAGCAAAATTTTTAAAGGATAATCACGATGCGTCGCTTTCTATTTATCCGGTAACCTATCTTGAAAAAGAAAAAGAGCAGATCCTCTTTTTCGAAGCGAAAAAGAAATATTTTTTGCGGAACCATAATAATTTATCTTTAAATGAAGGTGACTCTATAGCCATTGATAAAATATCAATAAAGGACTCTTTGTTTGTAAAATTTTTAGATAAAAACATCGATAATAAAATGATGTTTACTATTCAGGAAAAGTGCCGGGCTTTTATTGATCCCAATATCCTTATTGGCAAACTCAACCAATTGCTTAGGCATCGTGAAAATACCTTTCGTTCTTATTTTAAAGCGAATAATACTGATAGCCAAATACATATTCACCTGAATGAAAATGGTATTCCATATAATGGTTTCTCCTACTATAAAATAAAATACAAAGGTGAGATCCCTGAATCTCTTCTTTCTGCCTTTATCTCCATGAATGAAATGAATGGTGAAATACCAAGAAAAAAATACCTCAAGGAGCGGAAGCAAAATTACCATTTATCAGAACAATCAAAAAAATAGGAAATGATACGAGATTGCTTAGAAATACCGTGAATAATGTAACTCCTTCCCATGTTATGTAACAGTAACCGGGGCAGAACAAGTCAACTTTGTTCTGTAGCGAAAATTCGTTCGCAGCATAAAAGAAGATGAAACACAAATTACTCCATATTGTAACAGCAGTTACCCTATTGCCCTTTCCCAATGTAAATTTTGCACAAGCGCCTACTTTAGGCACAGCAGCGAATTTTGTTCTCTTCTCCACAAATGGCGCAGCAACTCAGGCATTTCACAGTTTACAGGCAATGTTGGAACTAACAACGGCTCCAGCACTGCTTTTGGTAATGTAAACGGGCAGATGCACGATGCTGATGGTGCAAGCGCACAATGTTCAACAGATCTGCTGATCGCCTACAACCAACTCAAGAACGCTGTTCCAACTTTTTTTCCTGCAGCACTTTTAGGTAATGGGGCTACGCTTACTGCAGGAGTGTATTCTATTTCTTCGGCAGCGACCCTGAACTCAGTTCTTACTTTAAATGCACAAGGTAATTCGAATGCGGTATTTATTTTTAAGATTCAGGGCCCTTTTTCCACAAACGCTAATTCAAAAGTTAAATTGATCAATGGGGCATTAGCCTGCAATGTATTTTGGAAAGTGGAAGGCATGGTAAGTATGGCTTCAGGGACTTCGATGAAAGGTACTGTTATTGCGAATAATGCAGCAATTAACATGAGCACAGGCGATACGCTTGAGGGAAGAGCACTTTCTACTACCGGAGCTGTTACGGCTGGCGGAGTGTTGGCATATATACCCATCGGGTGCGGAAGTCCTGTTCTTACCGGACCCGCAGCTCCCACACTTGCTTCTACAGAATGTTATTCAATATTTTCTTCCAGCGGAAGCGTTTCAAATTCAGGTATAACAACAATTACGGGTGATGTCGGAACAAATTCCGATTTAACTACAGGCTTCGATTCATCATTGGTGACGGGGACGATTCATCCTATTCCTGATGCTTCTACAGCGCAATGCGCAGCTGATTTGCTGACTGTCTATTCTTATCTGAATCTACTATACTACCTGTTGATATTGAATTGTTGTATCCTGCTCAGTTTGGAAACAACCTGGTTTTGACACCACATACTTATCTCCTAAATGCAGCTACGGTATTTACAGATTCACTTTTACCTGAATACAAGACAATGCAAATGCTGTGTTTGTTATCAAAATAAATGGGGCTCTCTCAACAAGCACTTATTCAAAAGTTCTTTTAATTAATGGAGCACAGGCAAAAAACGTCTATTGGAAGATCGAAGGAGCTGTAAGTATAAACAACTATTCTACTTTCTGCGGAACGATCATCTGTAATAATGGTGCTTTAGGCGCATTAAATACAGGGGTTGTACTTAATGGCAGAGCGCTCACAACTAATGGCGCTTTAACAACCACTGCGACTACTACCACTATCATTTCAGTTTGTACCCCAGCGAGCATTTATTCTTTTGATATCGAAAATGCAACTGAAGCAATTCACATTTATCCCAATCCTTTTATCACTTCAATAAATATCTTGTTGAATAGACAACCAAACAGCACATATGAATTGAAAATATATGATGTTTTAGGAGCAGAAATAATAAATACAAATATTATTAATCAACTGACAACCCTTGAAACAAGTGAACTTCCTTCGGGAATTTATTTCTACAAAGTGATTAGCAATAACAAAATAATACAATCAGGCACACTAGTTTCACAGAAGTAAATAAATCATTCTTTTATAAAAATCTCTGCATGGTAATTATCTTGCATAGATTTTTTATTAAATAAAACGCGAAAGTACTCATGAGTGAATAATATAACTTATTACAATCATTCTATAACAGTAATACTCCTTTACTGGTTCACCTTCGTATCAAGAAATTATTAAACTAAAGCAAAATAATATGGACACCCTAAAAATAATTATTATTGGAATAACAATGCTTGCAGCTAGTGCAATCAAAGCTCAAATATCAGTTAATGTAAACATCGGAACGCCTCCACAATGGGGACCGGTAGGATATACTGAAGAGCGGTATTACTATTTACCCGATGTAGAAGCTTATTATGATGTTCAAACGTCTTCCTTTATTTATTACGAAACAAATGTCTGGGTACACAGAACATACCTTCCTCGAAGATATAGTAATTATGATCTCTACAACGGCTATAAGGTGGTGATTGTTAATTATAAAGGTAATTCGCCATACGATAATTTTAAGGGCCATAAAACAAAATATGCAAAAGGCTACCGTGGCCCGGCTCAGAAAACCATTGGTGCAAAACCGGGAAAAGGTCCAAGTCAAAAAGCTTATTCAGGTAATCAGCCAGCCAAAAAAGAAAACAAATCATCGAATGGAAATACAGGATATAACAAGGGCAAGAGCAATTCACAGGGCAATGGCGGCGGGAATAAAAAAAGGAAATGATAAAGCGATGTGTGAATAATGTAACATATTATCATTATTCCGTAACATATCAGGGTATTCAATCGCCCACCTTTGCAGGGTAAAAATTAATTTACATTTAAAAATTCACAAAATTAAACACACATTTTTTTTAATTACCGGATAATCTAAATCATTTATATTTTTTATAACATGAGCTAATTTTGTTTTAGAAACTAATCACAAAAAAATGCAAACTATCCTTCAGCATCACGAAATAGCAGCAGCATTTATAGCAAGAGTATTTCTTGGATTACTATTTTTCTTCCAGGGATACGATGCGGTGTTTAAGATTAAAGTTGGCAATATTATTAAAACATATCAAACATCGTTTGAGGAAAAGGGAATTCCAAAAATTATTACAACCTTAGGGTCGTATTTTACATCCTACGTTGAGTTAATAGGTGGATTGTTTCTTGTACTCGGTTTTTTCAAATATTCTATTCTTTACTTATTAGGAATTGATTTAATTCTCGCGTCTATCGCATTCGGAATTCATACACCTCTTTGGGATACGCGGTTTGTTTTTCCGAGACTGATTTTACTTCTTTTTCTTTTGGCCATTCCAACTTATTGGGATAATTATTCATTGGATATTTTAGTATTCAAATCATAGAAATATATAATTATAGAAACACTAACTAGAAATTACCTACAGACTTCGTCGCTTGGTTTAAAAGAATAGAAACAAAATCGCTTTCAACATTTAGAAAAAGTTCCATACTCCTTTTAAACATTTTATAATATGAAAACAATTCTTGTCCCAACTGACTTTTCTGAGACATCCATCAATGCTCTTGACTACGCAATTGAAATTTCGGAAGTTATGAAAGCGAAACTTATTCTGTTTCATGCGTATCATATGCCGGCTACTCAGGTAGAAGCCCAGGTTGTAATATCCTGGGATAAAATAGAAGAAGATTCCATGAACGCATTAAAGGAAATAGAAAAAAATATTTACCGGAAACATGGAGATCAACTGAATATTGAATGCATATGCAGTTGTGGATTTGCGGTCGAAGAGATTAAATTTATTGCAAAGGAACAAAACGTTGATTTGATAATAATGGGCATGCAGGGAGCGGGATATTTAACGGAAAAATTAGTTGGTAGTAATACCACTTCGTTAATGGGAGAAATAAAATGTCCCCTTTTGGCAATTGACAGACATGTAAAATTTAGAACCATAAGGAAGATTGTTTTAGCTTGTGATTACAATGAAGTAAACAATAAATCTGTATTTGATCCAATAAAGGAATTTATTCGCTCTTTTAAATCCCATTTATCCATTTTGAATGTAGTTCCTGAATTGGAGCTAGCTCCATCTGTTGACAAGGCTAGGGAAGGGATTAAGCTTGATCGTTTTTTTGACGATGTGAATCATAGTTTCCATTGCCTTGAAAGCGAAGACATAGTAGATGGAATTAATGGTTTTGTAATTCAACATAAAATGGACATGGTAGTTATGATGCCTCACAAACATTCCATTATTAAGAATATTTTTCACCGTTCTGCTACTAAACACATGGCATTTCATGCGAATGTTCCATTACTTGTACTACATGAATAAATATGGATATTCAAACATGAAAGCAAAAGATCGCCGATGATCAAATGAGTAGGAAAGAACGGGCAATTCTTGTCACAAATGCTAACAGGATATTTTACGGGCGTTCCAGGAATTTATTTCAACAACAAGAATTTTCATATGTGTGAATAATGTAACATATTATCATTGTTCCGTAACACCCCAGGGTATTCAATTGTTCACCTTTGTAGGGTAAAAATTAATTTTCACTTAAAATTCACAAAATGAAAAACACAAATTTTTTAATTACAGGATGCTTATTTTTTGCGGTGACTATTATAACAAGTTGTAATAGTCCAGCTGAAAAAGTAGAAAATGCACAAGATAAAGTTACTGAAGCAAATGGTGATCTGAAAACGGCCAATGAAGAATACCTGAAGGATGTTGAGAATTATAAAGCTGAAGTAAAACAAAAAGTGGAAACCAACGAAAGAAATATTGCCGAATTAAAGGAACAACTGAAAAATGAAAAGAAGGAAGCTAAAGCTGACTACGAAAAAAAGGTGGCGGAATTAGAAGTAAAAAATAGAAATATGGAAGATAAAATGAATGATTATAAAGAGAGTGGTAAAGAAAAGTGGGAAGTGTTTAAAAAAGAATTTAGTCATGATATGGATGAGCTTGGTTCTGCATTCAAAGATCTGACTGTTAAAAATGTAAAATAATCGAAGCTCAGGTCGATAATGTAACGTAAATCTAACCAAATGAACACTCAAGAATTTAACCTGTTTATAGTAGACGATAATCCATTGCTCGTAACGCGCCTTCGCAGTTATCTTGATGCAAGATTTGGTAGTAGTCTCAATATTTCATCTTTTTACACAGCTCAAAGTATTTTGGAAGAAGTGGATGAGGATACTAACATTGTTATCCTGGATTATGACCTTGGAGGGAAGAGCGGTAATGATATATTGAAGTCGATAAAAAAAATCAATCCTAAAACAGAAGTAATCATGCTTACCTCCAATGAGGAAATAAGCGCGGCTATTGATTCATTTCAGAATGGCGCATCTGATTATGTTATTAAGGGGTTAAATTCAGGAAAGCAAATAACATCTCTTATTTATAATATTATTACTTATCCCGTGAAACTGATGGGAAAAGAATTCGGTATTAATAAATATGTTGTCATATTTCTATTTATTTTCCTTGTCCTGGGAGTTGGCGCATATTTTACATTGAAATATTTACCATAAAACTTTTGTAATTATTAAAGGAGCGCCTCTGGAAGTGGGGGCGCTTTTTTTGTTTCGCATTTTTGACGCGTTTTCCAGAAATATACTCCAAAAACAAGCATTTTCAAATGTGTGATAGATGTAACATATTAAAACCGTTCTGTAACACTTATACTTGCTTAGTTCATCACCTTTGTCCTATAGAAATCACCTCACATTTAAATAATAGACCATGAAAAAAATAATTATACTAATTGGTTTGCTCTATTTGCCTTTTCAAACAACATTAAAGGCGCAAGATAGCGATACTGATCCAAGAGGAAATGTAGCGTTTGGAATAAAAGCAGGATTAAATATTTCTAATGTTTGGGACGAAAAAGGACAGGATTTCAAGGCTGATGCAAAGGCGGGGTTCGCAGGAGGAGTTTATCTTGGAATTCCGGTCGGTAAATTTTTAGGCATTCAGCCTGAAGTCTTGATTTCTCAAAAAGGTTTTCAGGGATCTGGAACTTTATTTGGAACTCCTTATTCCTTCTCAAGAACCACAACATATATCGATATCCCGGTTCAGGTTGCAATAAAACCTCTTGAGGTACTTACAATTGTTGCTGGTCCGCAATACTCTTACCTCATGAACCAAAAGGACAATTATACTTTTGGGGTAAACAGCACTGAACAAGAGCAGGAATTTGAAAATGATAATATTCGAAAGAATGTACTGGGTTTTGTAGCAGGTGCCGACATTATTATTTCGCATGTTGTTGTCTCGGGAAGAATGGGATGGGACTTTCAAACTAATAACGGAGATGGATCTTCTTCTACCCCGCGTTATAAAAACCAATGGATGCAGTTAACTCTCGGTTTCAAAATTTAAGATAAAAATTATTTGCAAATAAAAATCATAAAATGAAAACAACAACTTTAATTTTATTATTCGCTCTCATTATATCAACGGGGTCTAGTTTATCCGCACAGGTGACAAATCCCGAAAGCAGTACTTTCGAAAAATTTGGAAACACATTGAATCTTGGAGTGGGGATAGGCTATTATGGATACATAGGACATACAACTCCTGTTGTTCACGCTGATTATGAGTTTGACGTAGCGAAAAACTTTACACTTGCACCATTTATTACTTACTATAGCTATCAAAACTATTATTACTGGGGAAATAAAAACTATCCATATAGAGAATACTCATACCGTCAAACGTCCATTCCGATAGGAGTTAAAGGTTCGTATTATTTTGATCAATTTCTTAAGGCCGGATCCAAATGGGATTTTTACCTCGGAGGTTCTTTGGGTTTTGCAATTCGTAAAACAACCTGGGAAAATGGATATTATGGAGAAACTGCTGTTCAGCGCGGTTCAAGCGGATTATATTTTGACGGACACATTGGTACCGAGTATCACATGGGCAAGAAAGCGGGATTGTTTCTGGACCTATCTTCAGGTATTTCGACTTTTGGCTTGGCATTGCACTTGTAAAATACAGGACATAAATAGAGTTTAACATATTTTGAAAACAACAATGAAAAATAAACGACCAAGAATTAATAGACCTCTGCCTTCGCAAACAGATGATATCACAAGCCCGGATAATGATGCCGACAAAACAGGAACAGACGTAAGCTCTGATAGCACTGAAGAAAGAAACGATACACATAGATTCGATAAACCCAAGAGAGAAGTTCACCCTGATCGAACAGGCATAGATGTTAACTCAGACAAAACTAAAAGGAGCAATTAAAATAATTTTACAATAAAAATAAATAAGAACCATGGGAAACTTACTTTATATAATAGCGGTTATTTTAATCATTGGCTGGCTAATTGGATTCATTGGATATAACGTTGGCGGAATTATTCATGTGCTTCTTATCATTGCAGTAATAGCTATACTTCTGAGAGTCATTCAGGGAAAAAAGCCTCTTTAATACTCTAAAAGAATTCTATGAAAAAAACTACACTTTTTTTGCTAATTACATGTTTATCATTATCGTTCTGGCCGATTAAATCAATCGCTGTAAATAGTTCAACTAAGGTTGCGGCAGTTGCTTCGAAATCAAAAGAGGCTGCCGAAGCCAAAACCTTGTTGACAAGGTTGGACGAAATAAATACAATTACTAAAACAGATTTAAATCCCATTGAAAAAAAACGTCTGCGAAAAGAAGTACGCTCTATCAGGCACAGGCTAAATGATCTGGGAAACGGTATATACATTTCCGCGGGCGGGTTAATTCTTATCCTTATTCTGCTTATCATTTTACTATAAATCATAATTATAAACCGCGCTTAGCATGTTTTTTCAGCAAGCAAGCCATTAAAATCAAAACAAAAAATGGAAAATTCAAACAACACAGGAAAACTTATTGGTGCATTATTAGTAGGAGCTGCAATAGGTGGAATTCTAGGAATTCTTTTTGCTCCGGACAAAGGTAGTGAGACAAGAAAAAAACTTTCATCTAAAGGCGACGACTTTACAGATGCATTGAAAGAAAAGTTTAATCATTTTATCGACGAAGCAAAAAAAGAAGTTGAAAACGCCAACAAAAAAGCAACTGATGTTGCAGAGAATGGAATTGCAAAAGTGGATAAAATAAAAGTGAACTAGTCGATCCTATTTCATAACAAATTCAGCAGCCGGAATACCTCCGGCTGCTATAAACAAAGGAGAATGGAAATTAAAGAAACATTATTTGAGCCACTTTTGGAAAAGGCCGAGCAGTATGGTAAAACAAGTATTGAATTGCTAAAGTTAAAATCCATTGACAAGGCCGCAGATGTTACATCTACCTTGACTTCAAGATTATTATTAGTGATTGTCTTTTCGCTTTTCGCGCTTACTTCAACTATAGCGCTTTCCCTTTGGCTTGGCGATTTACTAGGAAAAAATTATTACGGCTTTTTAGTGGTTGCAGCATTCTATGGTCTTGCCGCGGTCGTTTTATTCTATATCCATCCATTGATCAAAACGCGTGTAAATAATATGATAATAACACAACTGCTTAATTAATATTTCATGCCAAAAATTACAAATGCAATTGATTTGAAAAACACCATTCGGCAACTGGAAAACAAACAGGCTGAAGAATGGCCTTTACTGAAAGAACAATTTTTAACTAGTTGCGAGAGTTTAAAGCCTATTAATCTTCTGAAGAATACGCTTAATGAACTGACAAAGGCTCCTGATTTCCAAGGTAATTTATTGGATACGTCAATAAGTCTTGCGGCAGGCTATTTAACCAAAAAAATAGTTGTAGGTATATCACATAATCCATTAAAGCAAATACTCGGATCCCTTTTACAAATGGGAGTTACAAGTATTGCTTCAAAAAATACTGATGTAATAAAATCTACAGTAGCGACTCTTGTAAATAAATTTTTTAGCAAGAAAGACATTTCCGAATAAATGATCCAAGATTCTAAATTTCCTTTTTATGCAAAAGCAACACTTGTCTTTATTGGCTTATTTGCTTTTGTTAGCACTTTATATATCATCCAGGAAATTATCCTTCCTTTAATTTATTCTACCATCATTGCAATTGTATTAAGTCCGATTGTGAATTTTTTCGTGAGAAAAAGGATGAACCGAGCTATAGCGATTACAATTACTTTGTTACTCTTGGTCATGACAACTATTCTGATTGTCATATTACTTTCCTCTCAACTAATGCAATTCAGTGATACTTTTCCAATACTACTTAAAAAAATTAATCAGTTGTCAGATCAGTCTGTAAGGTGGGTTTCGAATACTTTTAATATAAGTACATATAAAATAAATAGATGGGTCACTGAAAAAAATATAGATTCTCTTGGCAAAATAAATTCAGCTATCGGCCAGACAATTATTAATACAGGAAGTGCCTTGATAGTTTTGGTATTAATACCGGTATATACTTTTATGATATTATTTTATCAGCCCTTATTATTGGAATTCATTCATAAGCTTTTTAATGCTAATAAACATACAGACGTAAATAATGTTCTGACTGCTACAAAAAAAATTGTTCAAAGTTACTTAGTTGGTCTTTTACTCGAAGCCCTTATTGTAGCTATATTAAATTCTACAAGCTTATTGATACTTGGAATTGACTATGCCATTTTATTAGGAGTGGTTGGGGCGATACTAAATGTTATCCCTTATATAGGTGGAATCATCGCGGTTGCATTGCCGATGCTTATTGCACTTGCAACAAAATCTCCCACTTACGCATTGCTTGTATTGGCATCTTATGCGCTAATTCAGTTAATAGACAATAATTACATCATACCAAAAGTAGTTTCTTCTAAGGTGCAGATAAATGCACTTGTATCAATTGTTGTTGTAATAGCAGGAGGAGCATTATGGGGAATTCCCGGAATGTTCCTCTCTATTCCTTTAACTGCGATAATAAAAGTCATCTTTGATCATATTGATGGCTTAAAGCCATGGGGATATTTATTAGGAGATATTACTCCAACCTCGAAAAAATTTTCTTCATTAAAAGCAAGGCTTAAACAAATAAATAAACCATAAAAAATGAAACCTAATATTGGGATTGCCGAAAAAAAATTAAAAAATTCATCTCATATTTTAGCTGAAGTCCTTGCAAATGAAATGACATTATATGTAAAAACCAGAAAGTCACATTGGAACGTGACAGGAGAAAGCTTTATGGAACTTCATAAATTATATGAAGATCAATATAAACAACTAGAGGAATTTATTGACGAAACTGCTGAACGCATTGGGAAGTTAGGGCAAAAAACCATTGGCACTATGAATGAATTTCAGAAACTGTCGTCTCTAAAAGAACATCCGGGCAAATATAGTTCTACAAAGGATACACTCAAGGAATTACTAAAGGATCATGAAACTGTTATTATCCAATTGAGAAAGGGGATTGAAGAATGTGCAGAAAAAAATAACGATGCAGGTACTGCCGACTTCCTAACTTATCTTATGGAGCAACACGAAACAATAGCCTGGATACTCAGAAGATACCTGAATTAATATTTATCGGCCAGACAATGGATAAGACAGCTTTAGAAAAATTAGCTCCGCACCCGTATTTGAAAAAGATAAAAGTTTTTTTTGAAGAGATCGCGCAGCTAACACTGTTCGCATTGCGGTTTTTTAAAGAAATGATTAGGCCTCCGTATGAATTCAATGAACTTGTTAAGCAATCTTATTTAATAGGTTATAAATCATTCCCATTGGTAGCAATTACCGGATTTATTATGGGGCTTGTATTGACAATACAATCACGCCCTACACTTGTTGAATTCGGAGCAGAGTCCTGGTTGCCTGCAATGGTAGCCGTTTCCATCATTCGCGAAATCGGGCCTGTGATCACTGCACTGATATTTGCTGGGAAAGTTGGGTCAAGCATAGGGGCAGAATTGGCTTCGATGAAAGTAACTGAACAGATTGATGCAATGGAGGTATCAGGGACAAACCCATTTAAATACATTGTAGTTACACGAATTTTATCGGCTACACTGATGCTGCCTTTATTGGTAATTGTAGCAGATGCAATTGCTTTATATGGTGCGTACGTGGGTGTTAACCTGAAAGGGGACGTTAGTTTCCCTTTATTCTCTTTGCAGGTTTTTGGAGCATTATCCTTTATGGACGTTTTCCCTGCTATTATCAAAACATTCTTCTTTGGATTTATGATTGCATTGATCGGTTGTTATAAAGGTTATAACGCTGGTAAGGGAACTGAGAGTGTTGGGGAAGCAGCCAACTCTGCCGTAGTGCTCGCCTCATTATCGGTATTTATAATCGATATGATAGCTGTTCAGATAACCAGTCTATTTATATAATCTCCGTGAAAACAATCGTAGTTGAAATAGAGCATTTGCAAAAATCGTTTGACAATAATCAAGTGCTGAAGGATATAAATTTAAAAATTGAAAAGGGTGAAAATCTCGTTGTATTTGGAAAATCCGGAAGTGGAAAATCTGTACTTATAAAATGCCTGGTTGGTTTGATTCAGCCGGATGACGGCAGCATTAATTTGCTTGGCAAAAGTATTTCCGGCATAGAAGATAAAGAGTTAACTGTTTTAAGAAAAAAGATTGGATTTTTATTTCAAAGCGGAGCTTTATATGACTCTATGACAGTAAGAGAAAATCTTGAATTTCCGCTTCGCGATTCAACATCGATATCAAAAGAGGAAAAGGAAAAATTAGTAATTGAAGCATTAGAAAATGTTGGTCTCAAAGATGCTATTGATAAAATGCCATCTGAGCTTTCGGGAGGAATGAGAAAACGGGTTGGATTAGCCAGAACGTTGATATTAAAACCGGAAATAATACTTTATGATGAGCCAACAACCGGTCTTGATCCTATTACATCCAGAGAGATCAGTAAGTTGATCTTAGATGTACAAACAAAATACAATGCAGCGAGTATCATCATTACCCATGATGTAGAATGTGCAAGACTTACCGCAAATCGTATGATTATAATACGGGATGGCATATCATATGCTGAAGGAACATTTAAAGAATTGTCAGAATCAAAAGATGAGTGGGTACATTCATTCTTTGAATAATATTTTAAACAACAATCATGAAAAATAAAACAGGAAATAAAGTAAGGCTTGGAATATTTGTTTCTGCTGGTATAACACTACTTATAGCCGGCATCTATTTCATTGGCCAGCAACAACAGTTGTTCAGTAGTACATTCCATGTCAGTGGAATATTTAAAGATATAAATGGTTTACAGGTTGGTAATAACATTCGCTTTTCCGGGATCAATGTTGGGATTGTTGAAGACATTCAACAAATCACAGATTCGACAGTACAGGTTGATATGCTGATCGATGATGGTACAAAAAAATTCATTAAAAAAAATGCAAAAGCTATCATTGCTTCTGATGGACTTATGGGAAGCAAAATTGTAATTATTACTCCAGGTAAAAATGGCAAGCAGGAAATTGCGAATGGCGATGTTATTGAAACAACTACTTCGGTGAATATGGATGATATTCTACTAAAAATAAAACTGACCAGTGATAATGCCGCAATTATAACAAGTGATCTCGCTGTTGTCATGGAAAGTATACGCAATGGAAAAGGAACTATAGGGAAATTATTTATGGATAGTGCTTTCGCGCAAACGGTAGACGATGCGCTTACAAATATTAAACAAGGGGCAGGTGGCTTCAAACAAAATATGGATGCGGCCAGCCGTAATATTTTGTTGAGAGGAGCTTTAAAGAAAAAGGATTGAAAGTGAGACCATGAGGCCGGCAGGGAGCAGGTATGTCCTCCAGGGTGGACCATTTGTATTGCCTTGAGTCTGAATTAAAAACAATCAGGACTGTAAACGAAAGAAAAAAGCAATGCGATTTTCTTAAGGTGGGTTCTAAAAATTCACTTTTAGAGATTTGACTAAAAATCGGAGAACCCGTTAACCAATTTTTTGTAATCTGTTTTTCAAA
>Ga0163149_10002607_pt1 | contig 21457 bp, 10 predicted proteins | sample OliLakLV19MP5G1_FD_148604 | JGI IMG/M metagenome (GOLD analysis project Ga0163149, IMG submission 148604) | Freshwater microbial mat bacterial communities from Lake Vanda, McMurdo Dry Valleys, Antarctica - Oligotrophic Lake LV.19.MP5.G1 | ecosystem: Environmental > Aquatic > Freshwater > Lake >...
TGACGATGATAAGGAACCAAATGCTTCTGTAGACCCAGCGTCATCATCCTCAACTTCCTCTTCTTCTTCGTCCTCGGACTCAAGTGGTGCCGCCGCCACCACCGCAGCGCCAGTGGAGTCCAAAACTGACGACGACGCTACCCCTGCCAACAAAAAGGACGTAGACAAGGCCGAACGAAAACGTCTCAAAAAGGAACGCAAACGGGCCAAAAAGAAAGCTCGAAAAGCAAAAAAGAAAGAGTTTGTGGATACCGTATTTTCTCCAAACGAAACAAAGACGAAGGAACCAAGTGGAATGGAAAAAGATGCCAATGACGACAACCATGATAGTGATCACGACGACGGCAACAATAACAAGAAGGACCAACCCAAATTTTCAGATGACGACGAAGATAGTGAGCATGACAACCACCAAAAGGAAAAGCCCACGTTTTCAGATGACGACAACGAAGATAGTGACAACGACGAGAACAACAAAACCGAAAAGCCCACGTTTTCAGATGACGACGAAGATGGCGAGCAAGAAAACGACAAGCCCAAATTTTCAAATGACGACAATGACGAGGACAGCGAGGCCGCCATGGACGCTGCGCAATTTTCGGATGCTCCTATGGATCATTCCGAAGATGAAAATGACAAGAAAGAGAAGGACGACGATTTTCAAATTCCTCGTAAAAAACGCAAAGCCTCCTCCCATAATAATACTCCTACCAAGGATGGCAAAAAATCCAAGATCGCTTCGCCATCACCAGCGTCGAAATTGTTGGCTCATGCCCCCAAAGCCCAGCAACAAAAAGGCCGCAAACCCACGACCGCTGCCACGGCCATGGCCATTGATGTCGACGATGAAGAAGTACAAGAATATCGTCACGATCCAGATGTTTCTCTGGACGCTCTCAAACACCAAGTCATGGGACGCAAATTACGGACCCATGACGACCATCACAGTGACGAGGACGACGACGATGGCAAACCGGCGGCTCAAGACTTTTACACCTGTGGCAATATCAAAGTCTCTCCTGCCTTGCGCAGTGAATTGCAGTGTGCCATTTGTCATGACGTCTTGTTACAACCCGTGTCACTCTTGTGTGGACACTCGTTTTGTCACGAATGTCTGGATTGGTGGTGGCAATCCACTCAAAACAACAACAATAATAATGGCAACAACAGTAACAACAATACAAGTTGCCCCACATGTCGTCGGGCCATTTTGATTGAGAATACTTCCAAATTGGGCGTCAATACAGCCTTGCGCGCATGCGTCCAGGCATTGTTGGGGAACGAATTGCAAGCCCGTATCGAAACCCTACGACAAGCCCGAAAGCAAGCCACCAAGGGGGAACATGGAGGTGCCCATGACGCAGGCTATGAAGTATTGGTTCGTGCCGACGCCGAGGGATGGATGAAAGCGGGTTCCTCATCGTCCGCAGGAGCCGCCGCCGGAGGAGCCGGAGGTGGTTGGCTCTTTCGTCGATCCATTGTTTTGGATGCCGAAGATCAGCGGATGCAATTGGCTTTGGGAATTTGGTGTGATGCTGCATCGACGGCCATTCATTACAGTCATTCCGAACAGACGCTGCGCGTGTCCTTGTGTTTGCTCACCATGGAGGAAGATGAAGTTACAGATGGTGGATTTCCACGCGTCGTCCATGAAGATGACGAAGACGACAATGAGCATTTGTTGGTATCTCGCAATGGAGGACGATTCGTGCATTCCTTTGTTCAGGCCGTGGCCAAACCATCCGATGAAATGGCAAGGTCAGAAACATCGAATATAATTCCATTGGGTCGACGATGCATTCAAGCCACAGGAGTCGTCGAGATGATACTGGATGTTTCGCCCGAAGATCTTCTGGATGCCAGCGTCATTTCGTTTGAACATGAAGAGTCGGGAGCGGTTCTCGAGCTCAAAGTTCCAGGTGGTGCTGCCAGTTCCATGTCCCGGGCCAAGAATGCCCGTGGTAGTGGAGACGCTCGCACTCTCGTGGCAGTGGACGACCACGACAATGGCCGCCGCGACCACCGGCACGAAGAGGATCACTACAATTCGGAAGATGACGGGTCCCACCTGGACCATTTTGAAAACGATGGATTCATTGCGGATGAAGCACATGATGGCGAGGAGGAGGACGACGACGAAGAAGAAGAGGATCCAGAAGATGAGGATCCGTGTGCCATTTGTCAAAAAGGCGGAGAACTCTTGATCTGTGATGGTGGTGATAACGTGGAAGGTTGTGGTCGATCCTATCATGTCGATTGCGTCCACCGCAAAAAAGTTCCTCCCGGAGATTGGATTTGCGAACATTGCTCCAATAATTTGGGATTGGATGTCGGTATTGAGGGGTACGAATTCCCGGAAGGGGGTGGAGAAGCAGGAGCATTGGAGGATAGTTTCATTCACGACGACGAAGAGGAAGAAGAAGATCACAATGATGACGATGGCGAGCAGTCGGAAGAAAATTCCAGTCCTCTTATCAAGCGAAATCGAAATCGAAAACAAAAGCAAAAGAAAAGGCTTGCGGCAAAGGCTCTTAATGTGGATGATTCCGATCAAAGTGTGGTAGAGGAGTTACACAGCGACAATAGCAAACATTCGTCTACAGGCGCAGCAGCAGCAAGACATATTGGTGGCGACTCAGATGATGAAGACGCCGAAGACAATACCAGCAACAATTCCAAACACTCGGAGGCGAGAGAAAAGCCCCCCAAGAAAGCACCCAAACGCCTGGTGGTCGTAGATAGCGATGATGATGATGAATAATGCAAAAGGGTGTATTTGATATTCCTATACAGTATACTATAGTATGCCAGAGTGTTGTTGTCTTTGAAGATCTAGCTTTAGCTCTTTTGAGAGACTCATGTGGAGCGTTTTTTAGCCTTCCTTCGGTATATGCTGGTACCCAGCTGCGAAGTAGCAGTAGACACAATCTTTCTAATTCGTTCATAGTATTCTTGATTCGATTCATTCAGGTGAAACATTTTCTTGCCGATTTGCAACATGTTTGGATGGAACATTTCCGCTTCCCGCAAAGCTTGTTGTGACGCCTTTAGTATAGTAACATCCGTGTGGGATGATGGATGGATGGATGGATGGATGGATGGATGGATGGATGTAGTACCCTCATTATTATTTTTTTTAGCACATGTCCTTAGTATTAGCAGTATGCATATTGGAAGTAGCAAACATGGGACACCGGGTAATACATCCTTGTGGCAAGGTAGGATCTTGGTCCACCGGCAAAGGCGTCTTGCCGAATACCAATTGACACTGTCCCGTTTCAAAATTCGGTGACATGGTGAGGGGGACACCCCATTGTTCTTGGAAAAATCGTTGGGTGGGTACTTTGCACATTTTACTGCAAATGCCTTTGCAATGGGTGCCCGCCAAGACCCGACAATGTTGGACCAACACACCACCGCCACCACCGCCGCCGGCAGCTTTAGCCGTATTGTTGTCGTTATTATTACCACAATCATCTCGCGTCGTCAAGACCATGTCGCCCACCAAAAATGGAAGCAAATGTTTGGCAAACCATGCCAATACGGCGGGACTATAGTCGCGTTGGGAAAAGACATGCTTGTAGATAAAGGGAATGGGTCCCGACAAGGCCACCATGGTTTGATAGGACACTCGTTCTTGTTCCTCGAGACCATAGATTCGACGAAAGTCCAGTAATTCTTCCACCATTCCCGAAAATCCTGGCAAATTGGATTTGGGGGCGTTCGACTGTTGTTGCAAAGTCCATCGAAAAGCTGTCAATAATAAATCATCTACAATGGATGGGACATATACGTCTTCTGCTGGAAGGGGAGGTGGATCGGGAATGGACGCAGCCGTCGTATAATGACTAGCTGGTGGAGGCGCCGCGGGTTGCAAGGCCGCGACACTAGTCGTATGGAGCAACAGCAATGTTGCTAGTGGTAGGATTAGTCTTGCCAGAACTATTGCCCGGATACATTTTTGATTCCACAACATGGCTTGTATGTTTCTTCAGTCATCCATCATCTACTGTACTAGCTAGCAAGCAAGAAAGCAACTAGCTAGTAGGTGCCAATATCTTGGGATGGAATTGTTTTGATGGCGGATGCTGCCTCATGACATACCGTAATTGTACTGGTACCATGTTTCCATGACAGGCATCACACGTACGTGTTCCGTACAAAAGAATGAAATAACGGCGAAAACGAATCAATCAAAACATGGTGACGTTTCAGTCGAGTCACGAGTTCAGTCATTTTCGATCTTTCTCATTTTTTCAAAAAAGATTCTAAACTACTTTTGGGACAGGAAAAACCTCTCCGCTTGTCCACGTTACAACAGTACGTTGGGTTGCTGAGAGGCAAGAAACCAACCAACCAGAGAGAATCACATACAAGGCAATAGCTAGCTAGTAGCACACTTCCTTTTCCGTTTGAACAATACTCCTAATTTTTCATTTTTACTCTGCAAACACACACACTTAGAACTTTAGAACAAATACACTACAAACTCGATCAAGTAACAATGACAGACGCTATGGATAAAACATCCTTGACGGAACGATCGGCATCACCAACAACTGCCTTGGATGCCAGTCGTCGAAGTTTGGCAGAACAAAAATTGCCCGAAGCGGTGGATCATTCCGAAGGGGGTTGGGCGACCGATTTTGCCGCCTCGTTGATGGGATTCTTGTTTTTTATTTCGGCCGTCATGTTTTACACCGAGACGGAATACGAACATTTCAAGTACATGTATCTAGGAACGTGTATTGCTCATTTCTTTGGTGGTTTGGCGCATCGGTTTTATCCGAATCGGGCGTCCGATGGTGTTGGCCAACGTGGCTTTTATGTCACCATGATGTTGGGATATGCTGGCAATTGTTTGCGCTATGGATTGGGATGGGGATTGGAGCCACAAATCTTTGGGACCATTGCCGCTTTAAATGTGGCGTGGTTGATTCTTGCGGGCATTCATGTCATGTACAAAATGGAACACACGAATGGTCGCGTCGACCATGCCGCCGGCATGAACTTTGGACCCGATCGATTGTTTGGTTTGGGAGAAGGCTTGGCTTCCATTATGGAGGCCGTCACGTCCATTTATTATATCTATCTACTTGGTTTTGATGGCAATGATACCAGCTCCCTCTTGTTTGTAGGGGCCGTGGCAGCCAATTTGATTGGTTGGACGGCTGTTTATATGTGGGCCGGCTTTTATTTGGTGTGTGGGATTGACTATGATCCCAGTCTCATGCAACGCGTCTTTCATTATGCCATGCTGGTCATGTTGTGGAGCATCGATACGGCCGTTCGTTCCACGCAGTAATATGACGAAGCATACAGCAACAATATACATACATTCGTCGATGGAAAAAGAAAGAAAGAGACGTTGTTGTTGTGCCTGCTGGTCTGTCTGGGAACATTCGGTACCAACGGTGCACTATGTTATAGGACTGCAAATCGAAGAATGGGAACGAGTCGTCAAACCGTATGGGAACGCTTTGGCATATATATGCATATATAATTGAGTTGTGTGCTTGATGGTCAAGATTAAAAATAATGCATGTGATTCAATTCCAAAGTATATCGGGGCTAATGCTGCCTACAGTAGTGATATCGCTCTACTAGTAGTGGTTAGTTTTAATAGGTGTGCTTTCATTTCAATGTCTTGTTTTTCTTTTGCAGCCACCGGAATCTCACCAGTTGAAACTTTTCTTCTGGGTTGGCACAAACATATATACGTAAGAAAACAAGCCACCGCGAAAAAAATCATCTCTGATAGGCACCTGGAGCACCCGCCATCTCGACATCACCCGTGAGAGAACTTCCGACACGCAGTTACCAAACTGTTCGCCCGAGTAGGCCTTGCCGCAAGCAGCTTCAGCTACGCTGCGGGCCACAGTAGACTCTCCAAAGCGGCGGCTCTGCTTCTGGTCGACCGAAGGAAAGCGGCACTCCTCGGTGGAAGCCTGAGGGGAGCTTTACTTGACTTTGTCCCGCGGCGGGGTTTCCAGAATATGAAAAATGGACTCGGCATGTTTTCCCGACTTCTGGGACAATGGACTACGACATCGTTCCGGGTATATACAGCTCCATTCACACCGTGCAGTGCTCCGGGTGTGTGTATCCGACAGAGTCTTATTATGATGTGGCAAGTGCTTTTGGTAAGGATGCTGCTCGGCGATAGGTAGCACTGTGTCTCCAAGTGCCAAAACCGCTACTGTTGGAAGATGTGTGCATCTACAGCAAATGGCATCTTGAAGAATCCATCCTTCCAGATCCACTGCAACAAGCAACAACACTGCAGCACCCACACTTGTTGCTAAACTGAACTTTTGCATCATTGCCAACAGGCCTTTGGGGAAATGCAGCACTGCTAGATGACAATGTTTTTGTGTTGACACGTTGACATTCACAATGCTCAGCTGTCAAGACCCAGAACAAGCTGAAATTGGGTGACATTTGGTGTTGGAGTGACACACCACCAACAACAAAATGGAGAGAGATGCCTCATCATGCGGAATTTGGGGGCGGTTGCTAGTCAAAAGAAGAGCTTGATCAAGCGCTAGCTGCAACCACACAGCAGAAAAACATGATTGACAACACACACCCATGCATCAAGGTCTCTTGTCAAAACTTGCACTGCCAATCTCCTCTTCTTTGTGTGCATCAGCAACAAGAGCTTCTTTTTAACTCCATGTTTGAATGTGGAAGAAACATGGGTCATCAACCTTGTTGTTTGCAGCCCACATGATCAAGAACAAAACAATTTGTCATGTGTTCATTTCAAAAAGCAACTGATGTTCCTGTTGGGGGTCTCACGCCTCTCTAAGCAGAGTTGAATGCATGCCAATCCCTGACTTGCTCCTTCTCAGGACGGCTCAAGCTGTGCAAAGTCAGAGCTGCTAATTTAGGAACATGGAGTTCAAACAGAATGGAACAAGAGAACAGAATGGCATGGTTCATCCCCTCCCCACAAATGGCGGTCCCTCCTTCTGCACACCTCAAAAATCTTCTAGAAATCAGTGTGCTATCTATTTCTGGTACTCGAGTACGTATCCAATGCCAATCGCGTGAAGTCAGCTACGTAGATGTAGTACATCAATGTACGCAGGTTGGGTACCGCCACGCGCCGGCCCTCCTGACATGAAAGACGTTCGTTCCCTCCTTTGTCAAAGACAGGCGCTAAGAAACAAAACAACGGCCGGGAAACAACCACCGCAAAAACTCAATAACCAATAACCCATCCAGACAAATTGCGTTGGATCCATCCACCCACACCAATCTCATTCTGTCTTTAGCAGCAGCAGTACTAGTACTAGTACTACTGGCAGAGAATAGCACACGGCAAAGATAGAAAGACACAGATAACAAGCTACGATTTGCCAGAAAAGTCAAGAGACAAGAGTAGAAATACATCAACAAACTAAATATCAACAACATCCATTCATTGATTTGCTGCCTTGAACAAGAAAAGAAGACAGCGTCCAGTTGCAGCTGCCTGGATTTTAAATTGCATTGATTTCATTTTTATGGACATTAATTGCAATACCAACATCAACAACAACAGTAAATTCCTTGCCATTGCCATGGGACTGACAGGTTCCTCTCCTCCAAAGACCACTTCCTCCACCAAAGCTTCTCGTAAAAATACTCCCAACCGCATTGCCTGGCAAGAAAGTAGTAGTACTAGTACACCTCCCTCATCATCACCTTCCTGTTCGGGGACGGAAGACGACACGCCCGCAGCCAACAATAATAACAACAACGAAGTGAGAAAGAAAATGTCCAGTGACGAACAAGATCCCGACGCTAATCGTCATCAGCATAATCAAGAGGAACCATCCTTTTTGGAGGTCGACGAGGCTTTGGACGAAGCTCCTCTGGTGACGGAAAATTCCAAAGACACCAACAATGACGACGACGACGATGACGACGATGATTCCGAAGATAGCAACGACACGCCCCGCCCTCCCAAACGAAGAAAGGGAAAGGTTGCCATGAAGGATATTCGTGGACGAAAGCAACGTTTGGATGCGACCTATACCAAACACCGTCAAGCCTTAGTAGTACAACCAGCACCCTCCATGGACGATCACATGAATATGGACATGGAGGATCCACAAGTGGTGGTATTGGGGGATGCCGATGACCCGGTGGTGTTGGCGGATGATTCCGATGATGCTTCGGCCAAGCTCGTGACAGAATTCATGAAACCGATGCCGACCAACGTTTCGGATCCGGTCGATAAAGAATTTTGTCACGATGACGAAGATGAGGATGATGACGACGAAGAAGAAGAAGGCATGACGAAGGAGATGATCCATACGAATGGACACCACCAAATGGACGAAGAAACTGACGAGGACGACGATGATCGAAAACCAGCAGCCAAAAGAGTGAAACAAACAGCTTCCAAAACGGTCAAAGCCATGGAATCCTCCTCCAAGAATCATACTCATAAGAATGGTGGGACGCTACAAAAATCCGTCGCCAAGAAAACGGCAGATGCTGCATCCAGTACTGCCAGCAATCCCAAATCCGACGATATGGAGGTGGAGGGACTTGCCACGCCCAAACCAGCAGCAGCAGCAGCAGCTCGTTTGGATCATCATCCGCCCACAGCAGAATCCCATAAGAGTAGTCGCCCCCATCGGCAGAGTGCCATATACAAGCGCAAAGATGGCGGCAGTATCAGTGGTGGATCTGTGACAAAGCCAACCAAACAACTAAATGGCAATGGCGGCACTATTAGTGTTAGTTCTCCGAACAAGAAAAAGACTCCCAAGAAGGCTTCTCTGGCGGAAGAGATGGCTCCTGCCTCGGAGTATGAAGTGGGACAACGGGTGTATGCAGAATTTCCAGACAACCAGGTACGTTTTCATTTTTGTTTCTCGTTCCGATTCGATTCGATTGCGATCCACAGGCTTGTGTGGAACTTTTTCTGGGATATTTTTGAGGGGAATTATTTTGCTTGGCCCACATTTGTTTGATTCTGGTAACGTCACTAACTTTTCTTTCTTGGTTGGGATTTTGCTGAATCTTTAGATGTTTTACTATGGAGTTATCACAGCCAAGAAAAAACCGAATAATTGGTTCGCCTACGATGTACGTACCGTACTTTCAGTTATTCTGTCGTCTTTTGATTTGCGTCCCTTGGGGATATTGGTGCTAACGAGTTTATGTTTGCCTGCCGGTGCACTGTACTGTTATACTATGTTGTACTGTAGATTGAATTTGATGATGGCGACCAGGCCTTCAATGTCAGCTCCAAGAAGATATTCCCCGCGGATGTTGGTAAACGAATGGAAAAGGGCGAATACATGCCGTCGAGAGACAAATTGACCATTCGCCTGACGGACCAAGAATTGTTGGACAATGCTTGCAAACTCTGCACCAATTGCAGAAAAGAAGAGTGTGGTCTCTGCGCAGCCTGCAAGAAGAATCGCTATGAAGTGGTGCAGTCCTGCTGTTTTCAAAAGGTAAGCTTTTGTCGAAACAAATGTTTGGTGTGTGTAATTTGGAAACCTTTGGATCTTTCTCTCATATTCTTTTTTGCTATTATGTGCCATTGAAAGATGTGCTGCAATCTTAGTGAGGGTGATAAAGCCCGGACGTGTGCCGAGTTGCCGGATAAATATATGTTCGTCTTCAACGATCGGGAAAGCAATCCGCAATACGAAGGACTTACGATCATTTCTCAAAAGGGGCGGAGATACAAATCCTACGAGAGCGTTTTTTGGAGTTCGACGGACACAACAGACGCCTCGAAGTTTTATTCTTTTGTGGGATTGAAGCTTCCCAACAAAAAGGGAATCCTGAACAGCAGCCAAAAACGAAATCTCAGTAGCAACCAACAGTCATCGACAGAGATGACTCCACCACCTCGAAAAAAAAGCGCTACTCTTTCTGGGCCATTAACTCCGCATGCACTAGCCAGGAAAGGTTGTGGCGACTGCGAGAATTGTATGAAGCCTCCCTGTTCGAGATGTGTTTGCTGCAAGGCGAACGAGAAAGCCTCCACCGAAAGTGGGGGCAATTGCTGTTTGCAAAAGGTACGAACAAGACTGCGAAGGCGGAATTTCGTTGCTCTCTCTCTCTCTTTCTCTCACGTTGTCTTTTTCGTGTCTTGACCATCCAGATGTGCCTCAAAATTGATGTTGATCTGAAATCCCAAAAAGCCGTGGGGTTCCCTGAAGGGTGGAAGTTCGCCTTTGACAAGTGCACCAAAAAAAGTTATGAAGAGTACAAAGGTTTGCTGATCATCCCTCCTCCATCGGGTCGAAATATTCGTTATAGTGCTGGTAAGTCTTGCCGTCCTGATTTACGCCAAAACCAAAGCAGAGATAAAATTCTCATTCACCCCCGTGTCCCCTTCTGCCTTTTTTGCGGATTATCAGTGGAGAATGCTATCAATCATAATAAAATAGCCTTGGCGGACGTCAATGTAGCCTTTTTTTACGATTACGTTGGTTTGGCCGTGACTCCTGTTCCATTGGCAGAAGGAGCTCTGAAAAGGCGTTCCAGTAACAGTTCCGGCGAAAGTCGCGCAGTGAGACAGAAAATCTCAGAGGATGAAGATGGCAACGACCAGCAGATGAAAGTACGTTTGTCAGCACTTCATGAGCGCCGTTGCAAGCGGTGCAAACAGTGCACAAAACAAGCTTGCGGCAAATGTAGTCCATGCAGGGCGAAGGGACTTCATGGCCCGCACGAACTAAATGGCCGTCAAGTCTGCCTGCACAAGGTAAGTCAACTTGTGTTGCTTTTTGTGACATACTATTGCTGCGACCTATTTTGTTGCTAACCAAAGCGATTTGCGTCACGTTAGATGTGCCGCGAGATCCCTAAAGCCGAGAAGGCTCAACCTGCTGTGGGGTTACCCGAAGGGTGGAAATTTTATTACACTTGTCCAACAGAGTTGGCATGGCCTCCTGTCTCTACTCGACCCGGGTTAGCGGGCTTGGTGCTTGTATCGCCCGCGGGGGAGGAACACGCCACGTTTGAGTCTGTTTCGGAATTATTGGGGTCCGAGAACGAAGTGAAGAGAATGCGAAGCAAGTTCTTTTCTTTCATCGGAGCCACGGGCCCTGTGGATATTCCTGATCACGTCCTCTTGGGCAAAGAGACATGCTGGAAATGGACTGATGTAGAGGGGCGGACCAAGATAGTGTACGGTGTTTGTTCTGCAGCAGAGGAGGAAGACGGGACTGTGAAGATCAATATTGAGTACGACAAAGAGTCTAGAGCCATTGCTAATTCTGGGCATTCTCATAACCGTGCTTTAGTCCCAGAGAGCGAGAAATTCTCCGAAGATGTCGCCTGGGGAGCTTGCCTGAACTATGATCCACGAGCGTCTGCACCTGGAGGGTTACCTCACTATAATTTGTGGCATGTTCCCGAGACCCGGCATGAAGATTTCGAGGAAGACGAGGAAGGAATGTTCTGCCCAAGGCTAACTATCCACTTTCGTGGTTTTCGGCTCGTATTTGCTGCTCGTAAGTCTACTATACCCAACGCAGGCAAGGGAGTGTTTGTAAGCTGCACCAGCATGAACAAGAAGAAAAAATACCTGGAGCTCAAAGCTGGCGAGCTTCTGGATCTTGGAGTGTATGCACCGTTTCGAATCGAGGATAACAAGAAGTATCACGTCTTTTTTATGAAGAATTTCATCCACGGCGGCAAAGTTGGAGAATGGAGTTTTGACACACCATCCCCGTCGTACACCTACGACATCACGGACGACACTACGGGTGATTTGCACAACTTGGCACAGGCGCACATTCCAGCCTATGTGAACGAAACAGATGGAGAAGCCACACCTGCGGTCCATGCTCGACACGATCCAGCAGGCTGCGTTCACTATCTATTGGGGCATGCGTTCGATTTCAACGAACCTTATCGATTGGCCGCGGATGGTACTTTTCGTGAAGTGATGATTGATTACGGCCCCACCTATGAAGACCATCGAGTTCGAAAGGGTTACTCCCGCCTACCCCCTGCAGAAGCAGTGGCCCAACATGAGAAATTGGCAAGAAAGGAGCACCTCGAAGAACTGGAAGAGTTCCTGTCCTATGATCTCAGCGAGTTGGTGGATTGCCTTCATTTTTTCAGCACCGATGTCTTCAAGGCAGATCGCCGTTACAAGGTGTCGGTCGTGACTCGATCGCTTCTTGTTACCGCTCATATCAAAGCCCTGTTGGAAACAAAAGTGGCAGATTCCATGTTTGAGGATAACAACAACAATGGTGGTGTGCCAGCAACACCGAATTCCGAGGCAAAGCGTCCCATTTCTGCCACGGAAAAAGAAAAGGCCATCGAGTTGGCACGCAAGCTGCTGCGTTTCTTTTTCAATTTTTGGAATTCCCAGGAGAGCTTGAAGAAGTCTCTCTTGTCCAACTTTGTGTACAAAAGCTCCCTGAGATTTATCCTGGGTGACCCCACTTGTTTGGCGCTTTCGCCGGCAGAGCTCTTTGATAAGCTCATGGGATCTTAATTAGCTGGGGCCGATGCGATAAGGGAAGGGCATAAAGAAGGGCTATCTCATGTGGGCTATTAGTTTGTGAAAGAAAGAATGTTAGTTTTTACTGTGGTGGCTACATCCTTACTAATTAAAATTAAATTTCAGTTCCTTGTTTCATGTCATGTCCTTGTTCTCTCGATCCTATGCACATCATGCATGATTCCTTCTGTTCCATTTCCGCCAACCTTTTACCTCTAGCTTCTTTGAAATCTAGAAAGAAATGTCAACAAGCAGAGCCTAATTTGGTCTGATATTGGCTTCATTATCGTACTAGTACTTCGCGAGCTCGTACACAGATAACAATGTTAGCCAGAAATGTGAGCAAGTAGAAGACCCCAGTTAGCCAGAGATTAAAAAATTGAGTTGTGCATATATCTTTTTCGTTCCGTAATTAAGCAAATGGGACACCCCTTCATGTTGGAAGCAAGTATGGATACTGTTGCTGTCTCCTGCCTGGGTTGAGGCCCCAAAGTCCCCCCTTTGGCTACTACTACAAGTGTGGTGGTTACTTCACACGGTAGTGAGCGGCATAGGCTCGCTATGCGTTCATGTCTCATACGACATAAACCGGAAATGGGACTGTACCATTTCTACAGAGTACATGTTAATAAAAATATAAATACAGAAAGGTATCTTTTTCTTTGACAACATGATTCTGACATCAGGGAAACCGTATCTTTCACAAGGAACACCCCTCATTATTTCTTGAATTTATTGGGTCAGCACATGTGAGTATCTTTGGAGGTTGAGCCCTTCGCGCAATGTCAACACTGTTCTTTTTCTTCTCACAATCTTTTGGAAGAAAACAAAATAAAGAAGTCTCATTTTCAAAAAAGGGTTTAGATACGCACTTTCATACTTTTGTTCAGCCAAAATGAGCAGTTTTAAATTGGGGGACTTTGACTTCGATTCGATGCCGCCTCTGCATCCCCCAATGCAACTGTCGGGCCCGGGCATGTGGGAAAACTGGACCAGGGTCTTTCAAAGCTCTGTCAGTGCCTTCCTTGATCTGTTGGATAATTGCTTCGATGCAACCTTGGACCCGCCCGAAACCACTCCTTCCTTTCGGGCCCTGGTGGAGGTCGATTACCTGACGTCGGAAGGTGACGAAGGAAGGAAGAGAAGGTCCAATGGAATCACCATCATGAATAACAGTTTCCGCCCCATCAACAGCCTCGAAGTCGTCCTTACTCTCTGCCATCATGGCAAAACGAACAACAGCAAAACGGTCAACCGAACAATTGGAGAAAATGGGGTGGGACTCAAACAGGGATGTGCTGCCTTAAGCGACACATCCTTTGTTCTGACTAGAAATCCTGGAAAGGAATTCGCCTTTGGAATTATTGCCAAGACTCTACAGACACCAGTAGCTTATTTGCCCTTTTTTTGTTTTCAAGTGGATCTGGATAACCCCCTCAACTCTGCTGCCCTACCACTGCAGCACCCAGGGCAGTGCATCCTACCACCGGGCCCCATCCGAGCAAGTCCTGCTGCTGCCTGCACCTGTGGCGAACCCACAGCGACAAAGAAGGAAGCTTTTGTGGAGAACATCTGGGATCAAGTGAGAGATCAACCCGAAATTCAAAAAGTGATAGCAGATGGGCTTGGTAAAGGCCATCTGGAAAGTGGAGTGAAGAACTTGGCCTTTCAGTTTCTTCGCATGTGGCAAGGTAAGTGGGAAAATGAGGACAAGATCTTTCAGGTGGTCCTTTGCAACCTGAATCGTAGCAGTGATGAAGAAGCAAATGACGGTGCAAGGGAAGGAGACAGTGGCGGAGACGGAAACGGAAACACCACAGAGTGTGTTTTAGCCAAAGACCTCCTGGACGATCTCAAGCGGATTCTCCCCCAAAAGTATGTGAACATCCCATCGTCATTGCATGGGTTTAACTTCTGTATTGATGACACCCCTGTTGACTTTTCTCACTGGGAAAACCGGCTGGTTGAGCTGACGAGGTTCACAGTCAACGTCTCAAAGGACAAATCTTGGGAGGAAGAGGTTAGGAAAGATGGTTGGACCAAAGTGGGTTACAAACTCAACATTTACTGTGGATTTGATCCCATTCGACTGAGAGACAACTTAGCCATGAAGGGATCACGCACCAGGAAATCAGGCGTTAAAGTCAAGGAACGCCCAGGAGAAGATTGCAGTCTGCACATCTATAGCCGTAGGAGGCTCATCTTGCATCAGAAAGATGCCCGTTCACTTCTGGGCATGTCGTCGTCGGGCGCTCATAACAGGCAATGTCTCACAATCGTGGTGGACGATGTTGGCATGCTACCACTCACGCCGACTAAGCAAGAAATTGCATGGAATGAACAAAGACTAGGCAAAGTGCACGAGAAAAATTTCTATGCCTGGGTTGGAGCTGTGGCTGCTTTCTTCTGGCAAGAGCACTTCGAGAGAATGAGGATTCTTAGTGGGGTGGGCCAAAACATGAGGTCAACGGGGAGTTACAATCACACCATAGAATCTTTTGCCGCCGAGGTGGAGCAGAATGTAAAACAAGGAGGCCAGATCTCAAAGGGGATGAGGGACTCCCGATTCAACGAATACCAGGATGTGGTGTGGGATAGGAATCACTATGGCAACCTCCGAAGAAAAGAAAAGGAAAACAAACTCATTGAAGGCAGTGATACGTTATTCAAGCTTACGGATGAGTGGATACAATACCACTGCAAAGAGCTCGATGCCCAGAAAGCTGCCGAAAAAAAGGAACGCATTCGCCGCACGAGATCATCGAAGGGAGCAAATCCTGAAGCCAGGAAGACAACGGGAAATCGCAGCAGCCGCAAGAAGACATCCAAAGGAGATGATCCAAAGAAAACATTGCATCCGGACCATCTGGATGAAAATGAGAAGGAAAAAGGCAAGCGCAAGCGAGGCATGCAACAACGAAAGGGGGTATCGGAGGAGAAGCCCATTCGTCCAAGACGCCAGTGTCGCATGCACAACGTGACTTACGAGGAGGCCGATGAGAGGGTCTTCGATTTCGATGAAGAAGAGCCTGTAGGTATAAAAGGAAGAGCGACAGAACCTCGGCCGGCCTCCGTTGTGTCATCCCCCAGAACAGGAACAGTGCCAACCAGTCGGCGAATCATTGAAGACGAGGAAGGTTGTATTGTCCTCAGCAGCGACGAAGAGTCAGTCGAAGTGGTACCTATTGCCAAGCCCAAGAAGAGAAGCAAGACTATTTCGAAGTGTCCTTCAGTAGCTTCCTCAAGTGGCGTAGCTTCCTCAAGTGGCGTTACCCTTGATGAGATTACTAATGACACACTCGATGAAACAGTCGATGCTATCTTCAAACTGAAGAGGATGCGATTGAAGGCAGTTTTCGAGAGTCAGAGGAAGGACTTGGAAAATCAAAAAAAGTATGCAAAGCTGCAGCGGAAATATGCCAAGGTCCACTCCGAGCTTCTATTTTTGCAGTGTCGCACCCCGATCAAGAGAGAGGAAAATGACGCTCCTCCTTTCCCTGGTCGTGCCGCTGCAGTTCCCAGGGGATCTCCCAAGAATGACGACGACTATGCGACGGACCCTGATGAAGACAAGTAATTCAGCCACTGAGCTTTACGGGTGGGAGTTGCTGCTGCGCGCTGCTATGCCTTCGACACCGGTTTGAGTGGGGGGCAGCGTCGCACATTTTCGTTTTGTTTATTCATTGGATCAGTTTGTATTACAAGCGTTCTACACCGAAGTGTCACTGCGTAGCCAATTCTATACTTTAATGCATGTGTTATTTTTTCCCACGATCGCAAATTTATTATTCAGTGCGTCACAGGCGGCAAGATTCTTGCTAATAACTCTAATCGTTTTTTTGTTTGGACTAGTATTTCCATATCTTATACAATGTCTAATAGACTCCGTTTCTCGATGATCAACTCTATGATTCATCCAATTCATTTACATACACTTCTATATTTTTGCTTTTTCTTTAAACTCTACTAGTAGAATGTTGGCTTCTGGTTGTCATCATGTGTACATATTTAGTTGTTACTGTTTCTTTGTTTTATGCAATGTTTGTGTTCACCTCTTGTGATTCCGTTTCCGCAAACTGTTTCATCTCTTTTGCTTTTTCTGGCACTCTACGGCAGCAGTGCTGGTAGACGACTACTAGTCGTAGTGGATTCTGCAGTACAGTACTTCCATTTATGCGGCCACGGCTCCATTTTGGGCCGACGCCAGTGGAGGAGACGATGCCTCACACTGAAAGGTGCGGGCAGCCATGGCCGATTTCACTCCCAACAATTTACTGTCAGAACAAGCAAATTTGGCCATGCGTTTGGCACTGGTATCCATCTTCTTGTCGTCGTCGTCAACTTGTGCAAACGAAGGAAGCATGTCCAAAAAATCGACACTTTCTTCATCGCTGTTGCTGCTGTCGCTGTCGCTATCATCGGAACTACTCGAGGAACTGCTCGAGTCATCACTGTCGGTATCATAACCGCCATCATCATCATGGAGGTTCATACTGAGAGCTGACAGGACGGAGTGTTCGTCGTCATCATCATCATCATCGCTGTTGGAGGGAAATAAGAGACTGGTGACTCGTTTGGCTGTATGATTCGCGCGCAAATTAATCGCCGAGGAGCGACGTTTCTTGGTCACCATGGCCGAATCGTTGGCATAGCTGCAATCTTCTTCCGAGCTATTGTCATCGTCGTGGTAGTCATTGTTGTTGGCAGCATCGCTGTGGCTGTGGTCACTGCCATGGTTGCTTCGGCATTCCACCAGCGAGAGACGTTCCAAGCCTGTAATTTGAATCAAGACCTTGGTGGTAGAAGCGGTATCAGTAGCCATGATGGTTTTGGCGGAATGGAATACAAAGAGCTGAGCTAACTAACTACTAGCTAGCTAGTAATAGTCGTTGAGTTTGGATGTGGTCAAAGGAGGGTTTGTGAGCAACAGAAAAATGTAGCTGGTTGGTGGGGGTATTCGGTTTGTTTGGGCAGATTCTTTGGGTGATGTTTTAGTGAGATAGAGCGACCTATCTGTCTTCGGTAAATTTGGGAAGCTTCTTTTCAGAAATGCTATATTTACAGTAGAACTTCCTACGCAAAAGTACGTAAAAGTCTGGCCGTCATCAATCCTGTAAGCAGTATTCTTCTTCAATCGACGAGCAGTACAGTAGAATTCCAGAGAAGTACTCTGACTACTGGTAAAATTTCAGTCTTTTTTCCTGGAAAGAGGAAAAGAACCATGTGGATCGAAAATATCAAATGGTCATTGAATGCTAAAGAAGCCAACTTCCACAGTGTCAACGGCGGTTTTAGGCGTGTTTTCAACTACTACTAGTAGTAGTAATATTCTTTAATCTATTTACCGGTACTCCGAGTAATTGATAAGTGATAACACTCTTTTCGGTCAGTGGTCATTCTTACGACTTGGTTACTTTGAAGTAGACATATGAATGAAGAGGCTGAAGCTGGTCATTGATTCCTTGACCGAGGGGCAAATGTTTCTCGGAGATCGAGAAGGAGTTCGTTCGGCTTGGAAAACCGGCAGCAAACTGTGACCGGACTCGTACCAGTGGTAGGAGTTGGCTGGCACACGGTGGTGAACGATTAGAACCGCAACGATATAATTGATTTACGATCGGTCAAGAGCTCGATGGATCCAACGCCTTCCATCGGGTGAAATACGTGTGCATAGTCGGAAACTGTCGTGGCACTAACACTCTGTACTACTAGCTAGCTAGCTAGTAGTAGTGCGTAATGATAAACATCACCCATAAGCCTAGCCAGCACATAGAACACCTTATGCAATCAACTTGGGGTAAGATTTCTGAAGTTTCCTTTGTGTTGCCCTCAACTTGGGCAGAGTTTGTGCAAGTTTCTTTGTGTGTCTGTCACTGAAATCAGACAAGGGTGTGTTTTTGGAATGTGTTTGTCTCACATCATGGCACGAAAGCAATGTTGCGGGTCTGATTTGTGTGTGCGTCATGTTTTTGCCAGATGGGCAAAAAAACAATAGAAAACAACTGCAACAGAGAGAAAAATATGTTTGTTTGCACCATGACACATGGTCACAGATGACAAGACCACAATGCATTGTCATTGTCAATGTCCAACTGGGAACACAGTGGGACCCACAACGAACAAATTGTCAATCCTTGTTTCTTCTCATCAAAATGATGGTAAAAAAAGTCCAACAATTGATTGCAATCCACCAGCCTTTGCATTTGAGTGCGAATTCAGAGGGATGGCACTCTCTATTGCTTGTTTTTGGAAAAAAATTGATGTGCATCCTCCAATTCTTGCTCAGCATGTGACATTGGGCTCCATGGTTTTTTTTCTTCCAAACGACAACACAACATTGTCATGTTGCTGCAACAGAGACCTTTGGCGCCAATTTGTTGCGGATGAAACAAAGTTCATCTTCTCATTGCTGACTTCGCGTTGTTTGACAATGACAAACATGCATTTCAGCACAATGTCAATGTGACCAGAAGTTTCTTTGCATGCTCATCATCCAGGACATGTCTTTTTTCATTGAAGAAGAGCTTCTGGAAAAAATCGGAGAAGAAAGTCTCAAATTGTTTGATTTGATCTACCCAAATTAGAAAAAGAGTTCACAGATGAGTGTGCATCTGAAGGGCTTCAATCACCTTGTGCATGTTCTGAGGACTTCAGCACCAGTGGACATTGCAAAGATTCGCAGCAACTGTTGTGCTGCCACATAGCTGCTGCTTGCATTGTCAAAATGATCTCTGGGCAGCTGCATTTTCAACAAAGGGATTGATGTTGTCATGGCCAATTCATCTTGTTGTTGTCTCAGTTTGCCTTTTTCTTCCTCAAAAAAGATCTTTTCTTAAAACCGAGGACTGCCAAGGTGGACATCAATTCAGTTGCAAGAGCATCATCATTGATGATTGGTTGACTTTTTCTTTGGACACAAGTGCACTTGCCTCGCAATTGATAGCCAGCCGATGCTCTTGGTCAACAACTACAGCAAACAATAGGAAGCAGAAATGACAGCAAATGCCGATGGCCACCCACACCATTTGCTCACAGGAGGAGGGTGAGAGGTTTTACAGCCAATGTGAAATTATTAGCTCTTACACTGTCAGACTACCACTGTGCTAATAATCTCCCTAGTAAACCAGAAGGTAAACAGTCAAAAAAAGGCTATGCCATTTCTCCTCAAACTACTTCCTGCCGGACAGGCTGATTGGTTACTTGATTTCTGTTTCTGTGCCCGTTCCTGCTCCAAGAGCATCGGAAGCCGATCAAGAATCTCTCGCATACAATTTCCGATGAAGTCGACGAATTCACTGCTTAAGGAAACCCATAAGCACAGCGAGATGTCTCCACTGCACATTGGAGTGGGTGTCATTGCGGCCCCGCTTGCTTTTGGAGCTGCTACTACTCTTTCGAGTGCCTTTTCCTTTGCCCTTATCATTGGAGCAGCAACGTGGGTGCAATCTAGGCGTATACATCAAGTCACCAGGAGCAGCTTCGCAAGCTCCAAAATCACCGTCGCAATCGTCATCGGTGCAAGGAATGCTATCTCTGCCAATATGCGCACAGTGCACTTCGGGGCGGAACCGAACCATGAAGCTATGCTTGAATCGGCACAGCATGTTGTCTCCGCTAAAAACATTTTTTCCGCAGCTGACAAACGGAATGCTCTCCATGTACTGCATACAGTCCATGAAGTCGGTGAACTGTCTGTTTTCGCCGAGACAATACTGGTTGTGCCGGGCACAGACAGTGGAGGCTCTGGCACCCTTGGTCGCAATGTGGTTCTGGACATCATCATAGGCAATGACGTATTGCTTGAGAAGCGCCGTGCATGGGTTGAAGGACGCATGATGCAAGGCCAGCGAGTGCGTCTCATCCGTTTGGCAATCTCCTGGATCTTCTCGGGATGGCTTTCTTCTGCAAAAGAACTTGGCCTTCTGGGCGAGACCGAAAGAAAAGGACGAGTTGTTTGGAAAATATTGAAAGCTGGAAGGAGGCGAGCTGTCATAGTAGTACGCATATCCATCGTTGGCGACGCCAACAACAAGCGTGATGTATTCAATCACCTTCTCGATACCGACGTAAATGCCTGCAGCGGGCACAATGACTCGGATGCTCTCGTCCTCCACATCCCAGAGGGTGCGCATACCTTGATCGTACGCCTCGAAGGATTCTGCTTCCTTGAGGACCGAGTACTTTGCGAGAGTTCGCTGACGATCCATGACGAGTTGCTGGAGATTCACCGATTCGGGACAGGAGAGGTCTCCATCGCCAGAGTTTTCCACCTGATAGAGGTGCATAGGTAACGGTGCCGGCGGTTCAGGGACGGGAAATTGAGCGTTCGTAGACGTGATGGTAAAAAGAAAGAGGAGCAATGTTGGCAGAATTGCCTTGGCAAGTGGAGCGCAACAAACCATCATTGATCTAGTTTCAGTGAGGGGAAGCAACGGTCTGGACTTTTCCAGACAAACAGCAGCAGCTATGGACGAAGCTGATGTTTAGTGGAGTGTTTTGTGTTTTATGAAAGGTTGCGAAGAACAAAGCTGGTGCTTGCTCTTTTGACCTTTGATTCGTGGTGCGGTCGACGTATGCCAATTTACCGTTTACGCCTAGCTCGTTTTCGACAGGCGTGGGCAGCGTGTTGACTTGTGGTTTTGATGCCACTTTTTCTGTCTATTTGCGTCACGTTGTGTGCGTTGTATAATCAATGGTTCCATCACTCACTTTGTTCAATTGAATGAATAAAGCCGTTTACGAGTGGGGTTCAGGGTCGCCGCGTTAGGAAGCGATGCTGTCTGCTGGACGGTACGGTGGCCGTTTACGTACAATTCTGTACCCTAGTGCACTTTGAACGCTGAACGACGATCCTCCGAGAGTGGAGCTTGTGCTCATCCTACATTCTACTATGAACTGGTAGCTCGCTTGTGGCTAGCCACTGTAGCATTATCTGGTGACAGTAGACTAGTAAACTAGCTTGCTGCAGTGTAGCAT
>Ga0163149_10002611_pt1 | contig 21449 bp, 18 predicted proteins | sample OliLakLV19MP5G1_FD_148604 | JGI IMG/M metagenome (GOLD analysis project Ga0163149, IMG submission 148604) | Freshwater microbial mat bacterial communities from Lake Vanda, McMurdo Dry Valleys, Antarctica - Oligotrophic Lake LV.19.MP5.G1 | ecosystem: Environmental > Aquatic > Freshwater > Lake >...
ACGCCTGAATAGACGTACTCAAAAGCGACGTTCCGGGCTTAATAAGCAGTAGCCACATCAAGTATCCCACCGCCCAAATCAACTGCCACAACTGAGAGGTTGTTTGTGTCATAAAAATCACGAATGACAAGCCGGCCAAAATATCTACTCCGTTGGCCTGGATATTCGCGAGCCAATACCTCGGTCGAACAGCAAACATGCGCCACTTGCTCAAAATGATCGCTGCGACTGCCAACTGCGCCAAATCGATTCGGACAAAGACATACATCAAAAGCGGCAGGGCAATCGTTAATGCCAAGTGCAGGATTTGCGCAAAGCCCCCGCTCGGGCGTACTTTAGTTAGAAACCGTCTCATTACTTCCAAGTATTATAACAAAGTCAGCGTCTTTTGGATCAACACCTTTAGGAAGATCGTCGATCGCGCTTGTTTTGTAGCGCAGCTCTAGGTAGCGTTTGGTGTATTTCTTTTCGCCGCCACGCATATCAATAAGCTTTGTGTGCGTCGTTTGCTTGCTTGGCGCATCGCCTGTACCAACGACTCGGTATCCGTACGAACGCAGAACTTTCCGCTGCACATCAGCCAAACCTGGCGTAGTGGTACCGTTGAGCACCAGAAGCGCTGGGTCTTCTTTACGAATAAATCCGTCCTTAAACTTGTTGCGCAAGAAATGGTGAATCTCTTGATAATTATTCGCACCGGCTGTTGGAAGCACTACAGATAAACCGTCTAGCATGCCCGTGGTCAAAAAATTATTTGGCGGATCAGACAAGCCCACAGACTCAAGCTTGGTTGAATCAATCTCGCCGGCAATTGCGTACAACCGCATGAGATCATCAACACTCAAGTTTGTTTTGATATGAGAACCAAAGGTATCGAATAATTGCGCTAAACGAACCGGATTGCCAAAGGTTCCTGCAGTCAACACCTTGTCTTTGAGTGCAACAATAACTTGTCGTTGACGCTCGGACCGATCAAAATCACCCCTGTTGCAACCGTATAAACAATGACGAGTTCGACTATATGCCAAGGCGCGTTGGCCATTAAAATGTTGCTGGCCTTTTTTGACATCAAGCGTGTATGGTTTTCCGTTAATTACCATGTCTTCGTACACCGGTGTTTTTACTGCAATATCAACGCCGTCTACCACGTTAATTGCGCGCTCAAAACCCCTGAAATCAACCACTGCATGGTAATGAACAGGTAGTCCGGTTACGTCCTCGACCGTTTTTTCGATCGCTTCCAGCCCGATTTGCTCGGCCGCTGCCTTATTTTTACCCTGTGCTATTGCTCCATCTTTTGCAAATGCGTATACAGAGTTTATTTTGGTTGATCCGCCACTCGGCGTTTGCACATATAAATCGCGCGGAATGCTTACCAGTCCAGCGTCTTTTTGCAACGGATCAATGCTGGCAACAATAATTGTATCGGTTAAGTCTGGTGCTGTATGCCCCACACCGCCACGACCAAGTAGCAGCACATTAACACGGCCATCGCCTTCGCCTTTTAGTTGCGACGGATCAATCTCGTTATTGAGCGCTAGCGCGGTGCTGCCGCCCTCGAAAATGCTCGAAGCACGCAAAAAAGCGGTGCCCAGCAAAAAACCTGCCCCCAGCAAAAAAATCATTAGCAACGACGCGGTACTTTTTTTCATAACTCGCTTTAGGCGGCCAGTTTTTTCTTTTTTATGCTTAGGCTTCTTTGCGCTGTCCATATCTAGGCTTTCAGTATACTTAGGTTTGCGACCCACGCCAGTTCCATCAGGAATTTGTGGATTATTCACACCGACTGCTCGTGGAGTAAAACCATCGCGCTGTTTAAAGTCACTTATTGAAATTGCTGCGCGCGCCGATTGGCCACTTTTTTTATCCATCGGATTTCCACCTGGAGCACCTGGAGTACGACGAATAAAGCCATCCATTATGGTCTTTTCTTTGCGCTTGTTATTCGGATTACTTCGGTCGGATTTGTTCATGCAAGTGGATACTAGTATAGCCGTTTGAAAGTGCTTGTGGAAGCGTTTTTTTGGCAAGTTTTTGGTGTAAGTGAGGTTTGGTTTCGCCTGCCAGCTAAGGTATAGTTTTTATGTATATGGATCATCAACCGCAACACCGGGCAAACCCCAAGAAACAAACTCCATTCGAAATCGCCAAAAGTATCGTATCGACACTGGGAATTTTTTTACTCGCGCCAGTGGTTGCGATATTACTGACGACCTTTGTGTTTCGGACATACGAGGTTGAAGGTCAAAGCATGGAACGCACGCTCCAAGACCAAGATCGCCTTATAATTCATAAGTGGCCCAAAACGTGGTCTACCATTCGGCGGCAAACGTATCAACCGAAACGCGGCCAAATCGTAGTGTTCACCAAAACAACGAGTCTATCCGTCCAAACAAACCAGCGCCAGCTTATCAAGCGAGTTGTTGGTATCCCCGGAGATCACATTATCGTAAACAATGGCACTGTAACCATTTATAATGACGAACATCCAGGCGGCTATAATCCGGATAAGGACCAGCCTTTTTCGGACAATATTACGACGCCTACATCTGGCAATATTGATGTAACCGTCGACGAAGGCCACGTATTTGTGCTCGGTGATAATCGCCCAAACTCACAAGACTCGCGTGTGATAGGACAAATCAAAACCGACACCATACATGGCACGCTATCTCTGCGAATATATCCATTCGACAAATTCGAAAACTACTAGGCAAGCTAGTTCGTTAGGCTGTCGATTATTACGCCGAGCTGCGCATCATCCGCGAAGTGGATTTCTAAGCGCCCGCCTTTTGCGGTACGACGAATACTCACCGGTGCATCAATTTTTTGCGACAGTTTTTCGGTTTGCTCGGTCTTAACTGCCATAGTTTTTTTGATGTCTTTAGTGGTCTTTGTTCCCTGTTTTACCGAAGTTACGAACTGCTCAGCCTGACGAACCGACCATGCATACTTTTGAATACTATCTAACAGTTCCGTTTGTTTTTCTGGCTGGCCTTTAAGCGCCAAAATCGTCCGGGCATGGCCTTCGCTGATTTTGCTTTCGCGCAGCGCTTCTTTGGCTGCCTCGGGCAATTGCAGCAATCGAACGATATTATTCACTGTTGGCGGCGCCTTTCCTAACCGAGAAGCAATGTCGTTATAACTCATACTAAATTGCTGATGCAACCGCTCAATCGACAAGGCTTGTTCTAACGGAGACAAATCAACACGTTGGACGTTTTCTACTAGAGCAATCTCGAGTCGCTCCAGATCTTCCGTTGTGCGCACAATGGTTGGCACAGTTTCTAGTCCGGCAATTTGCGCCGCCCGCCAGCGCCGTTCGCCAGCAATAATTGCATAGCCGCCGTCTTTTTCGGTCACAACAAGAGGCTGCAAAATCCCAAAACGCTTGATTGATTCAGCCAGTTCCGCTAGTGCTGTTTGGTCAAAATGTTTTCTCGGCTGATCGGCGCTCGGAGTAATGTCGCCAACCGCTAATTTTTGAATTCGCTCACTGTTATCAAGCAAAATTGTGTCGTCAAAATCATCCGGCAATAATGCACCAAATCCTTTGCCTAATCCCTTTGCGCCCGTCGATGACTGTGTCATTTACGCCTTTCTGCCCATCTTTTCGATCAATTCTTTTGCTAATTGTTTATACGCCCGCGCACCCTTGGACCATTTGTCGTGCTCCAGAACTGTTTTGCCGAAACTTGGCGCCTCGGCCAGTCGCACATTGCGCGGAATCACTGTACTAAATAGTTTATCACCAAAGTGTTTTTTGAGCTCGTCTAGTACGTTGTCGGCCAATGTCGTGCGGCTGTCATACATTGTTACGACGACGCCCAGCAATTCTAGCTGCGTGTTCAACCCCTTGCGAACTCTTTGAATTACGTCTAAAAGCTGACTTAAACCCTCGAGCGCGTAATATTCTGCCTGCACAGGAATCAATACGTAGTTAGACGCTGTTAAGGAGTTAATCGTTAGCAAACTAAGCGCTGGCGGACAATCAATCAGTACGTAATCGTATGTAAGATTTTCAAGTGCCTGCTTTAATTTCGTTTCGCGCTGCAGCTCGCTGGCCAGTTCAATCTCGGCGTTTGCTAGTTTCGCATTTGCGGGAACAATAGCAATACCACTGGCAGTTTCTACAATCGATTGTTCAACAGGGGTTCTGCCCAAAAGTACGTCATAGGTGGTGTTAGCGCCGGAATTTTTGTCTACGCCAAGTCCACTACTGGCGTTTCCTTGGGGGTCAATATCAACTATCAATGCCGTTTTACCGGCCTTTAACAGATACGCCGCCAAGTTTACGGCCGTCGTTGTTTTACCGACACCGCCCTTTTGATTAATTACACTGATAATTTTTGCCATTTTGTACCCTCGCCCGCTATGCAGGCTTTTTTGCAATTACATACATTAGATTACCATCTCCCGGCCCGCCATGCCACATTCACACTTGCTTGAATATATAGCCGTATAGTACTAGCTCCATTTTACTGGCGCTTTATTACTCCGTGTTGTTCGAGTATTGGCTCGATCTTTTCGAGCGGCAAACCACTCAGGTTTGAGCGACTCCCGGTGTAGCCTTGTACGAACTCGCGCCCGTTCTCTGTTATTCCGTAGCCCCCGGCCTTGGTGTAAGCAGATTTACGGTCAGCATGACGCTCCAACAACAGTGGTGACAGCTTCTTGAGTGTTACTGATGCAATATCAAAATCAGTAGTTATTGTACGACCCTGCATATTTATGATCGTGAAGCCTGTAATGAACTGGTGTGTCTGCCCACTAAGCCGAGTTAATGTTTTGATAAGATCTTGTTTGTCTTTAGGTTTTCCGTAAATCTGGCCTCCAAATACCACGACGCTGTCGGCAGCAATAATCACGGCATCTTTTGGAGTATCTGTTCGATCGGCGATAGCCTGGGCTTTTTCGAGTGAGAGCTTTTCGATGGCTTTTGGAATCGGCAAGCTATGATCAATAACTTCTTCGATATGACTTGGCCTAACCACAAAATCATATCCCGCCTCTGTTAGCAGGCGTTTGCGACTGACGGATTGTGACGCAAGAATAAGTTGTGGCATGTGTTCAATTATAACCGCATTACTGCTGGACTTGGTAGTTAAGCTTCACGTTTGATGCAGCGGGTGCTTCGAAAAACACCGTAAAGCCGTCTTTGTCCGATTCGACACGGTAATTCGGTGCAAATGTGTTCGTTGCCGTTAGGATGATGTTCGGCTTGCTGCCGTCTTTGTACGGCGCCTTAAACTCATGCTCCATCTCTGTTTCTCCTGCAGGGATTGTTACCACACCGCGCGTATCTTCGTTACCAATGATGTGTCCTTCGACCGCTATATTCCCTTCGAAAGTCGTATCGCCAGTTACCGCTAGATCACCCTGCACAGAAGCGCTCCCAGTCACTTCAAGCTTACTGAGCGTTGTTGGTCCGGATGTGTTCACGGTTTGCGTAGTCGACGCAGATTGCTGACTCGCAAGCCCGATCTCTAGCTGTGTAATTCGATCCGACAAACCCGTGATTTTAGTATCTTGAGACTGGTGGCCCTTAACGAGCACTGGGATAAACGCATCTTTGCTGATGCCAAGATACCCGTTCGCAGCCTCGGTAACTGCCTGGCCATATACATCTTGGACTTCTTGGGCTATAAAGCCTGTTATGAGTGGCCCGTCGGGGTTCTGTAGACGATTAAAGTCAACCACGCGTAACCCGTTTAGAATTTCATCAGCATTGATATCAGTATCGTTGATGTTTGTTTTAGTCCGCACATCTGAAATATCAGTTACAGCAAAAGTACCAGAGGTATTAGCAATGTAACCAACCTGCGTGCCATCGCCGTCGTATGCATCGAGGTAATACGTTGTGCCCGATGCATCATCAGCACCAGCTTGAATGCGGATACCGCTACGGTTAGCGTTATTGCCCACATTGTCAAAACTAGCGGCAAAGCCTGCTACGTCTTCGCCGACATGTAGCCTGTACGCCCCCGTTGCGGCACCAACCGCTATATTACCTTCAAAGTAGTTTTGGCTATCTTCGCCAGCCGAATAAATATTGAAAGCATCTGTTGAGCCAACCGCAGACTGATCTTCTACATACAGCCCATAATTATTCGTTACGATGTTCCCAGAAGCATCAGCTGGCGCTTGAATCAAAATGCCATACTGGTTATTGATTGCGCCAGTAGCTGTATTCGTCATCGAAACTCTTAAGCCGATCGCCGTGCCAGAACTTCCTGAGTTAGAAATATTAACAACACTACCAATAACCTCCCCGTAGTTTTGCGTTGGCCCAGTTATTACGTTAGTGGTCATACCTTGCAAAAAGAAAGTACTCTTATTAGCCGTTACGGTGTTTCTGATGCCTACCTGGTCGCCGGTTAGTCCACCAACCGCACTGACAGTAACGTCGTTATTAATGCCCGTAATACTATTGATTGATCCTGTGCTAAAACTAGATACATTATTGTCGATACCTCTTAAATCTGTGAAATCCTGGGTACCTAACGTGATCACCTGATTGTAAATCCCTGCGCTACTCGATGTGTTTGGCGTGACATTCGCAATAAGGCCAAGCAAATTATGGATGCCGTACGAATCCGTTGTCTCTTCTTCGTAGGCTGATTCGGCACTAATACTAGCGTTACAATCTTCTACCGCTACTAATATCGTACACTGATCATACCCAGAGGTGTTGAGGTTTCCAACATCGATAGTACCAGAAACATTCATATACTCATTTATTGTATCTACCTGTAAAACATTCGCCGATCCTGCTGCGTTTACAACCGAAAACGCATTGGTAGAATCAGTGCTATTTTGAAAACTTACTGCGCCGCCAGCTGCGATAGTCATTTGAGCATTACCGCCCGTTTCGAACACCAGTGATTGCGCGTCATTTGTACCCAGTACAGCTATTTCGCCGAAACTATTGCCATTTTGCACGAATCCATCCGCTGCGCCTACGAATCCACAGTTGTTTGAGTTATCACACAGTTCGTTACCATCCTGTGTTGCCGCTCCGGTAACGGTTAGGTTTGCGAACGTTGGCGAACTGGTCGTTGCTATATTTTGTGGGGTCGCAAGCGTAACTGTATTACCATTGTTAGTAACTGTAATCTGGCTCTCGGTACCCTGTATAGTCACGGCTCCGCTTGCGTTATTTACCAGCGTCGTTGTGACGTCCGTTTCTGTTAGATAATTACAGTTATTGCTGTCCAAACAGAACGTTCCCGCCGCATTTGGCAGCAAGTACGTGTATACCCCTGCTACGTTTTGCGCCGATATTTGTCCGTACGCTCCGTCGTTATCGGCGGTCAAGATAATATCGCCTCTGGAAACAAGGCTACCGTTAACGATCAGTTTGTTTTCTTGGCCCTCAATCGCCAAATCAAACACACCTTTTGCTTGCCCGACAGTCAAATCAACTCGTTGCTCTGGGATATTGCTTGTGGGATCCACGTTTGGCGCTTCTTGATTCTGCGTGATAAACACAACTGCTAATGTTGCAATAAAAATAAGCACGCCTACAATTCCGGCACCGATCAAGATTCGCTTGATAAACTTCTTGCGCGGTGGCTCTTGGTTTATGTTCGGGTCTACTATTGGTGATTGTTGCCGAGCATCTACCGAATTTGCGGCAGGATTCACCCTAGGAGTATCGATATTTGCAGTTGCAGGACTTTCAAGATCATCCAAGGTGTACGCTTGTTGAGTGGGGTTGGTGCTCAACTCTTGAACCGTTTTTGTAGCCGATTGATCAGAAAAACTTGTTTGCGCGCCAGAAACTTGGACAGGATTCTGCGGTGGAACCGAAGGTGTTACCACCTGCGGACCACTTGCTGCAAACGTATTGTTATTTTCCATTTTTTGACTTTTTTGTGTTCGTTTTTCTTTAGATTTTTTTGTATTTTTTCGAGCGCTTTTGCTTACTCCAAATTCTAACAGATTTTAAGAGGTAAATAAACAGTTATCCACAGCTTTCTGTGGGGTTTTGCCATCCGATTTTTAGGGCTAATGTAATTTTTACATTCACCCCTGTACAGTACAAAAAATAACGTTGTAATTTATATCCACAAAATAATATAGATAGCGCCCAGTCCAAAAATTAGAACAATTAAGGCTAGCCACGACACTTGCAAGATCTGTTTAAACACTACTTTCTTGGCTAGCGGGTTGCGGCCAAGTGCAGAAATCGTGCTGTGTACCGCACCGTAAATAATTGAACCCTCGACAATCATAATAACCAAAAGCACTAAAATGGCTGCAAAAACCTGCACCTGACCAACCCGACGACCAGTTAAAGACTCGCCCGCAGCAACCAACAGTCCGGGATCTTCCTCTTTACCGCCCCCCGTAACATTGGCCAAGTTTTCTCGTATTTCGACGTTAACTTTGTCTACCTTGACTGTTTTTTGACCATTCTGCGCATCATTAATGGCTCGGTCCGTAGCTTGCGTCGGATCAAACGACTCGAGCGCAACGCCAATCGTAAATGCATTTGTATCTTGTCGATTTGACTTCATGAGGACACCACTAATTGGCGAAATTGTCAGTAAGTCACCTTTTGCGACGCTTCCGTTGATATCGCTCACGAAGCTTGGTGCTTCGCCAGTTGTCGTGACGAGCACATTAGTGGCATCACTGGTCAGAGACACAATATTGTCGTCAATTGTTGTTATAATTCCTACAAAGTTTTTAACATTTTGCCTGGTGGTTGCCTCAACTGGCTTCGTATCTTCGTTTCCAGATGAAAGCGAAACCGCCATACCTGCCGCGATATTTTGATCTGTCGTTTTATAACCCCTAGAGATACTGTTCGAAACTGCCGATACCGGCAACGAGAAAACACCGAAAATGAACGCCGTACTCAGCGCAAGCCCAACCCCATATATCAAATTGTGTATTTTTTTCATTGTTTGCTAACCAAGTTCAAAACCAAGTTAGATCAATTATACTTCAAAACGATTAAATTGTTTATGCTTAGCTAGAAGTAAACGTGATTAGCTGATCTTGGCGATTTTGATTTGCGAGAGGTGTTGGCGATGACCGCGAACTTTTTTGACACGTTTTTTAGCTTTGTAACGAATTGAGGTTACTTTTTCGGCGCGAGTGTCTTCGAGCACATCAGCGGTGACGGTAGCGGTCAGTTCAGGAGCACCAACTTGAGTTTTATCGCCGTCAATTACCAATAATGCTTTGAATTCGACTTTTTTCTTATCGGTATTCAAAAGCTCAATTTCAATAGTTTCGCCTTCAGAGACGAGATATTGCTTTCCACCAGTGATAATGACTGCTTTTTTCATTTGTTCTACTTCTTAAAGAATTTAGTTACCAATAGAGATTACCAGATTACCTAACAGATGTCAAAGGTAACTTAAGCCGCTTTTTTGAGCGAAATCGCCAGTTCGGAGCCTTCGACTTTTACGGTAACTTCAAATCCGCTGTTTACTTCGTTAGGTAGTCTTGTGGTTAGCGTTTCGTGTTTGATTGTGTCCGCGTGCTCATCAATGGCCTTTTGCAGTTCCTTGTCATCTGTTGTGAGCGCAAGTTCAATACGATCATCTACTTGCAGCTCGGCCGCTTTGCGCGCGCTCTGAATATGCCGCACAACTTCGCGCATCATTCCTTCGCGCCTGAGCGTCGGTGTTAGTGTGAAGTCAATAAGAACGTGCGTACTTTTATCAACTTCGCTATTGCCCGTTGCAAAAGTAAAATCAATATTAGTTTCTTCACAGATAATTGCCTTCAGCTCATCCTGTAATTCCACGTTCGTGGTAATTTTTGAGTTACCGGCAAGACGCTGTCTGACCTTATATTCACGCCCCTTCTCTGCGCGTTGAGACAAAGCACCGTTGATAAGATCTCTCACGAACTCCATGTTAGTGATAAGCACCTTGTTGATTGCTCCGCCTCCTGGCCAGTCTTCTAGGTGAACGGATTCACGGCCTGTAAACTTCTGGAACAGCTCCTCGGCCAAAAATGGCGTAAAGGGCGCCATGGTCAAACTAAGTCGAACTAGCACGTAGTGAAGCGTTTTGTAGGCGTCGTTCTTGTCGGCATCGTCGTCACTCTTCCAGAATCGCTTGCGAGATCGGCGGACATACCAGTTACTGGCGTCTTCGATAAACTCCAAAATCGGCTTCATCGCATTTGGCAGATCATACTTTTGCATGTGTTCGTCAACTTCGTGCGTCAGCTGATGTACGCGCGAAACAATCCATTCGTCCAGCGGGTTTTTCAGCTCAGCACTTGGGTCTTCGAGTTTGCCATTCCATTTCCAGCCGTCAACATCAGCGTACATGGTAAAGAAGTCGTACATATTCCAAATCATCGACAGTTTGCGATTTACGTCCGAGACTTCTTTGTCTTGCAGCGTAAAATCCTCGCCGTTCAAAAGTGGGCTCGAGGCCAGCAAAAATCTTAGGCTATCCGCTGAAAACGTATCCATGAGTTCGTTCGGATCAGTATAGTTGCCGTAGCTTTTGCTCATCTTGCGGCCATCATTGCCAGCGAGCGTACCGGTAGTAATTACGTTTTTGAATGAATATGTGTCAAATAGTGCAATGTTTACAGCATGCATGTAGTAAAACCACGCTCTAGTTTGTGCGATATATTCAACGATGAAATCGCCCGGAAAATTAGCCTCAAACTTTTCTTTATTCTCGAACGGATAGTGAAACTGTGCAAACGGCATTGAGCCCGCTTCGAACCAGCTATCCATTACCTTATCAATCCGCGTGTACTTTAGGCCATCTATTGTAAATGTAACATCATCAATCCACGGCCGGTGATAATCATCCAGTTCTTTGCCCGATAACTCTTTAAGTTCGGCATAACTTCCCACAACTTTAACGTGCTCTTTTCCGTCTTTATCGGTGGCTTTCCATACCGGCATTGCGGTTGCCCAAAATCGATCGCGCGAGATGTTCCAGTCTGGTGCCGTTTCAATTGTTTTAGCAAAGCGCCCGTTCTTGAGATGCTCTGGGAACCAGTTAATTGGCTGATTTTTCTCTAACATTTTTGTGCGCTGGCCATCGATATCCATAAACCAACTGGGGTGGGCACGGTACATGAGCTTTGTGCCACAGCGGTGACAGTGCGGATAACTGTGCAGAATATAGTCAATTTTCCAGACAACGCCCTTTTCTTTCAGGTCTTTGGCAATCTGTTTGTTAATCTCCCAAACGTTTTCGCCTTTCCAGTCGCCTTCGGTGAACACACCGTTTTGATCCAGCGTGTGTACGACTGGTATTCTATTTTCTTTGGCGAGCTCAAAGTCTTCTTCTCCGTACGCCGGCGCAAGATGCACAATTCCCGTACCATCGTCGGCGCTCACATAATCTGCATGCCATACTTTGTGCGCATTCTCGCCCCTGTCGGCAAAAAGTGGTTCGTAAGATTGGCCAACCAGATCCTTACCTCTTAAAGTTCTGGTAACTTCGTGGTCAAGCGGTTGGTGTTTTTCATCAACAAGCACTTTTTCGAGAAGTTCTTTTGCCAAAATAAATTGTTCGTCGCCAACTTTAACCTCGACGTATTCAAGGTCTTTGTTAACGGCAACTGCCGTATTTCCAGGCAATGTCCACGGTGTTGTCGTCCAAGCCAGTAGCGTTGATCCGTCTTCTAGCTTAAATTTTACATACACGCTTGGCTCGGTGATGTCTTGATATGCACCCGAATCCATTGTAACTTCGGCTTTTGAAAGCGGCGTGCCGTCGAGCGTGCAGTACATCAAAACCTTTTCGCCCTCGTAGATTTTGCCTTTTTCGTACAATGTTTTAAACGCCCACCAGATACTTTCCATGTAATCTTTGTCCATTGTTTTATACGCGCCCTTAAAATCGACCCAGCGGCCAATACGATCGACGACGTCTTCCCATTCGCTACTGGTTTGCACCATGTTGTCGCGGGTGGCGTTAATGTACTTTTCAATTCCGTACTCAATTACCTCTTGGCGCGAGTGAATACCAAGTTTTTTCTCGGTAAAACGCTCGGCTGGCAAACCATGACAATCCCAGCCCCATACGCGTTCCACTCGCTTGCCTTTCATAGTTTGATATCTGGGCACAATGTCTTTTACGATCGAACTAAGCAGCGTTCCGTGGTGAGGCGAACCCGAAATAAATGGCGGGCCGTCATAAAACACATACGAATTATCTTTTGGCCGCAAGTCGACCGACCTCTCAAACGTTTTGTTCTTTTTCCACTGAACAACGAGGTCTTTTTCGTACTCAATCGCTTTTCGCCGTGATCCTGATGTAAATTTCATTATGCTTCTTCCTTATCGAATTTATGTTTTTTAGGGTCAAATGCTGGACCACATGGAATAATCAAATCCATGTCTCCGCCCCAACGAAATCGCTCAAGGGGTTCAACATGAACAACATCGCCAACTTTTAGATCATGATGTTCGCCTGTTTTAGTCTCGATGTATCCCTCACCCCGAATCACCACTGCCATTTCGTGCGATTCCTCCAGATAGCCGTAGCCAGACGCTGGAAATTTTCCGCGAATAAAAATCTTGGCAATATCTATTTTATCGGTGCTCGATGGTTTAAACTCTTTACCATAGCAGATATCGCTGTTTTTGAATTCTACGCCGTCTTTATCTGACCACTTTTGCATATTTGCCTTTCTTGCTGTATTTCTAAAAATTAAAAATCACTTCTTTTGTCTATCAGATCCCAAGGGTTCTCGGGAGGTACCATCTGATTTCCAAAAGAAGTGATTCTCACTCTTCTAGCACTTTCTTGCCGATTAACGGATCGGGTTCCGGAAGATTCTACTGGGCTTGATTATTGAATCGTGAGCCGTTCTTTCTTCTCCGTTCTCCTTCGAAGTTTTAACGAAGAAGGATCGTAGCTGATGACTACTCAAGCGGATTTCCAAATTATCGCAACATCGTTGCAAGGTGCATTGTACAACAGTTTTTACTAGCCCACAAGATAGCCAGCGACGTCATTGACTAATGGCAAATGCTCGCCAGTCCAGCTTTTTGCCAAGCTGCCGTTATCCTGAATTGCCAACACCGAAGGAAACTGCATGACATCGTACAATGCAGCCGTCGATGCGCCTTCGCGAGTATCAATACTCATGAGCTCTATCCTCTTATCTGTTCGTGATTTAAAATCATGAACAAATTCTTCTACACTGCGGGCGAATTCAGAGTTTGGCCTGTAGAGTACGAGTGCTTTCATACCCTACAGAATACCATAAGTACAATGGAGACAAGCTGCGGTTTTTCTCATCGCGCGGGACCCGAAATAAATTCGTTCCTCCGGTCGCTCTTTGCTCTCGAACACTAACAAATACTATGAACAGCCGGTGGTAGATCCGCACGAAGTACAGACATAGCAGCTACCAGCTTTTTGCGTTTGGTTGCCGCAGTTGTAGCACATTGGCGCAGTGTCATCTGATTTAACAGAGCTGGTTGTTTTCTTCGGTGCTGCCGTAGCAACTGGTGCTACTGGCATAACCGGTTTTACTTCTTCAACAACCTCTACTTCGGCCACCTTTGGCTCTTCTTGTAGCAAAGTCGTTTGCTCGTTTGGCATATCATCAATCGAAGCTAATCCCAACTCTAGGCGATCATCAAACGACAAGTACGTCAGCGCAAGTCGTCGGAAGATGTAATCAACCAGCGACGAAGCAGTTCGAATCTCTGGATCGTCGGTGATACCGGCTGGGGCAAACGACATATGCGCCATTCCCTTGATATAGGTTTTGATTGGCACGCCATATTGCAAACCGTAACTGATTGAGCGACCAAATGAATCCATTAGTCCGGCTAGCGTTGAGCCAATTTTGGCGATACTAACAAACAGCTCACCCGGCGTTCCGTCTTCGTACTCCCCAACGGTAAAGTAACCGTGCAGCCCTGCCACTGTAAACGAAAACGTTTTTGCGTTGCGAACTTTCGGCAATGCCCGGCGAACTGCGCCCTTAACAACAATGCGGTCAGCGGCTGGGACAATACCCGGTTTTTCAGCTGCGCCAGCTTTTTTAGCCATCGATAGTGGCTGTGCAACTTTACAGTTATCACGGTAAATCGCAACGGCTTTGAGACCAAGTTTCCAGGCCTCGATGTGTAATTGCTCGACGTCTTCTACGGTAGCTTCTTCTGGCATGTTAACCGTTTTACTGATTGCACCAGATATAAACGGCTGTACTGCGCCCATCATTTTTACGTGACCCATGTAGTGAATTGAATTGTCGCCCATCGAGCAAGCAAACACTGGTTCGTGCTCTTTTTTGAGTTTTGGAGCGCCGAGTATTGTTTTTTCAACATCAATGTAGTTAACGATGTCGTCAACTTCTTTGGGACTATAGCCGAGCATCTTGAGCGCTCGTGGCACAGTTTGGTTAACAATGCTCATAGTTCCACCACCAACGAGTTTTTTCACCTTCACGAGACCGAGATCTGGCTCGATACCAGTAGTGTCACAATCCATCATCAGCCCAATGGTGCCGGTTGGCGCAAGCACGCTGGCCTGCGAGTTACGAACACCGAACATCTGCGAAAGCTCCACTGCCTCATCCCACGAATGAGCTGCGGCGCTCAATAATTCTTCCGAAACCGAGCTTGCATCAATCTTAGACACTTCTTCGCGGTGCATTTTTAGTACGTGTAGCATGCCGTCGCGATCTTTGTGGAATCCAGCAAATGGACCAACTCGCTCGGCGATTTTTGCACTGGTTGCATAAGCATGCCCAGTCAAAAGCGCTGTAATTGCTGCGGCAATTGAGCGACCTTCGTGCGAATCATATGGCAAACCAAGAGCCATCAGTAGTGCGCCAAGGTTTGCGTAGCCAATTCCCAGCTCGCGGTATGCCTTAGCAGTTTTGCCAATGCTCTCTGTTGGGTATTCAGAATAACCCACTAAAATTTCTTGTGCTGTAAATATTACTTCAACCGTGTGCTTAAATGCTTCGACATCAAACGAACCGTCTTTTTTAAGGTATTTCAGTAAGTTGATTGACGCGAGGTTACAGGCGGAGTTGTCCAAGTGCATGTATTCGCTGCAAGGGTTGCTGGCGTTGATACGACCAGCATTTGGAGCGGTGTGCCACTTGTTAATGGTGGTGTCGAACTGCATGCCTGGATCGGCGCATTCCCACGCCGCCTGGTTAATCTGTCGGAATAGTTCACGAGCTTTAACGCGGCGAACTGCTTTGCCGGTTTTTACGGCGCGGAGTTCGTAATCTTCGTCGTTCTCAACAGCTTGCATAAATTCATCCGTGACGCGCACTGAGTTGTTAGCATTTTGATATTGAACAGAGAAAATATCTTTGCCGTCCAGTGTCATGTCGTAGCCAGCTTCCTCAAGCGCACGGGCTTTTCGCTCCTCGATTGCTTTACACCAAATAAATTCTTCGACATCAGGGTGATCAATATTCAAAATCACCATTTTGGCGGCGCGGCGAGTTTTGCCGCCGCTCTTGATTGCACCAGCTGACGCGTCAGCTCCACGCATAAAGCTCAAGGGGCCAGAGGCCGTACCAGCACTTTTACCAAGTTTTTCTACCGATGAGCGAAGCACGCTCAGGTTAATACCTGAGCCAGAACCACCTTTAAAAATCATGCCTTCTTCTCGGTACCAGTTTAAAATTGCTGGCATGGTGTCTTCGATACCCAAAATAAAACACGCACTTGCTTGCTGCGCTCGCTCTGGCGCACCGATATTAAACCACACCGGCGAATTAAACGCCGCGCGTTGTGTTGCCAAAATATACTTAAGCTCTTCGCGGAAATCTTCTGCTTCTGTGTCCGAAGCAAAATAATCTTCTTGTGAACCGTGGCGAGTAACTGTGTCTGCAACGCGATCAATCAGATCTTTGAGGGATTTTTCGCGCCCCTCAGTACCCGGCGTACCGGTAAAATATTTTTGCGCCACAATGTTAATCGCATTGAGTGACCAACCCTCTGGAAATTCAATGTCTCGTTGTTCAAAAACTGGCTTCTGAGTCATCGGATTCATAATTAATGAATCGCGCTTTGTCCACTTTAAGGCGTCGTAGCCCTTCGTTTTTGGCTTTGTAAATAATCGGCCCAGGCTTAGGCTCGTTGTTTGTCCCATAGTTTTACCCTCACTTATGTTGTTATGTTTGTTGTTTTTATTTGTGCCTATTTCTAGGCTTCTTACTTCTCGGTGAGCCGAAAATTATCCATCTCTCAAAGATAATTCCCTGCCACCCAGGACTTGTATAGCTAGTATATCAAGCCGGTGATTTTCAGACCATTGTGATTTTTATAGCTTGGTCTGATCTGTTTTCATGCTGCGTATCTGCGAAAGTTCTCGCTCAAAACCGGCGATATCTTTAAATCGTCGATAGACACTCGCAAATCGCACGTAAGCCACTTCGTTTAGCTCGGCTAATCGCTCCATGACAAGCTCGCCAATTTTAGTCGTTGATATTTCTGCATCGCCACAAGCATAAAGTTGATGTTCTATGTCTGCGACCATCTGCTCGATTTGCAGATTGGTAATGGTTGTTTTTTCGCATGCGCGGTACAACCCTCCCAACAGTTTATCCCGATTAAATAACTCCCGCTTACCCCCGTTTTTTATAACGATTAATTGCGGTCGTTCGATGCGTTCGTAGGTTGTAAACCGATACTCGCACTCCGGACAGGCTCGTCGGCGGCGAATAGCTTCACCCTCTGCAACATCCCTCGACTCGATTACTTTCGTGTCCAAATGTTGGCATTGGCTACATTTCATATTGCGCACCTCCTTTGTTCAGCGTAAATGTACTGGTTCGCTAATTTATCACTATATATAGCGTCCTTACAAACAATCATAGCCCCACGCATAGCGTTTTACAAGTAATTCTTATGGTTCTTGCGATGTAATATTTAGTACGTTCTGTGCCAAATTACTCTGAAGTATCAGGGGTGTCTTTGGAGTCTTTTTTTTCTGTATCTTCTTTTGATTCGTTAGCGTCGTCTTCTTTTTTGACGCCCTTATTGCCGCCGAACTTGAATCGACGCAAAAATGAGGGTTTATCTAATTGGTCGTCATCGCTGGGGCTAATAACCATTCCCGGGCCGTCGTCTTCTTGACTAGCATCATCTCCGTGGTCCATAGACCAAATGTTTGGCATAGGCGTGTCTTTGTGAAAATCATCGGCGCCTACTGCGTGCGCAGATGTAGTGAGCTCCATGTCAATATCTTGCATATCTTGATCATTTGTAAGACTGGTCGATTTTGTTGTGCTCGTAGAATCATCAGCAGCACTATCATCCGCCGAAGACTGGGTGGCGGCACCACGTTTAGTAAAGTACGAAGCGTCAAAACCTGTCGCAACAACGGTAATAATAATTTCGCCCGACAAATCTGGGTTAATTGTTGCACCAAAGATAATATTTGCATCTGGATCAGCGGCATTTGTAATGGTTTCGGCTGCGGTGTTAATTTCGTGCATGCTCATGTCGTGACCACCAATGACATTAAACAGGATGCCACGCGCACCATCGATCGATACTTCTAACAATGGGGACTCGATCGCCTGTTGAGCGGCTTTTACTGCTCGGTCGTCACCACTGGCGCGACCAATACCCATAAGAGCTGAGCCGGCCTTGCTCATGACTGTTTTAACATCAGCAAAGTCGAGGTTAATTAAACCGTGAACTGTAATAAGATCAGAGATACCTTGAACCCCTTGACGAAGGACATCATCGGCAACCTTGAAAGCTTCTAGCAATGGAGTTTGGCGATCAATTGTCTGCAGCAAACGGTCATTCGGAATAATAATTAGTGTGTCTACAGCATCTCGCAAGTTATCAATTGCTGATTCGGCGTTTCGGCGGCGTTTTTCGCCCTCGAATGCAAATGGTTTTGTAGCGAAGCCTACAACAAGTGCACCCATTTCTGTTGCCGCTTTAGCCACAATATGACCAGCGCCACTGCCGGTACCACCACCGGCGCCAAGAGTTACAAACACCATGTCTGCACCTTGCAGCATCGTTTTGATTTCGTCGATTGATTCTTCGGCCGCCTGTTGACCTACCGAAGGGTTTGCGCCGGCACCAAGTCCGCGCGTTGTGTCTTTGCCAATATGAAGTTTTTTGGTTGCCCGAGAGTGGTGCAACGCCTGCGCGTCTGTATTTACGGCAATAAATTCTACCCCGTCAACGCCAGCCTCAATCATACGATTAATCGCCGCGCCGCCGGCGCCGCCAACCCCAACAACTTTAATTGACGCAAATGTCTCGATCGCTGGAGCAACTTGTGGCATGAATTTCTTCCCTATTCCCTTATTTACCTATGTAGGGGCAGTATACCGCATGGTCGTATCAACTGCAATCATGAGCGAATACCTTTTGTGTACCAATCAAAAAATGCTGAGTAATTTATTTTGGATGCGTCGTCTTACGAAACACGTTTTTTAATTTTGTCCCAAAAACCATTGATTGCACCGAACACTTTTTCGTTCGCACCCTTGCCATTTTGGCGTCCGCCACTCTGTGGCAGCAAGTACATATCGAGTAACATGAGCCCAATCGCAGAACTATACGACGGGTCTTTGACTGTATCAACCAAACCACCAACTGACTGTAGTTTGCCCAAGCGTGCTGCGAGCTGTAGTTTCTCTTTGGTAAATTCGGCAATACCTGGCAAGCGCGAAACGCCACCAACAATAACAACTCCGCCCGGCAAGCGCTGCGATTTATGTATACGTTTGAGCTCTTTTTCTACCAGTTCTAACAGTTCTTCGATCCGTGCTTCGGTAATCATTTTTACGTCATCATTCTCAAAGAAGTACTGCTTTTTGCCAATCATCACTTTAACGTTGGCAGTTCCCTTACGATCAACAAGCGTGGCGTGATCGAGTTTTACTTTCTCTGCGATATCTAAATCAGTCTTGAGCCCAATTGCTAAATCATTCGTTAGGTGAATACCACCAACAGGAATAACCGCAACATGCTGAACCTCGCCGTCCTCAATAATTGCCATATTCGTTGTGCCGGCACCGATGTCCAAAATAAGCGTGCCTGCCTCTTTTTGCTCGCGGGTCAATACTGCTTCTGCTGCGGCTAAACTCGAAACGGTCCTGTGTGATGGTCGGACGTGTGCTTTTTCAAGTACGACCTCGAGTGATTTCATATTCGGTGATGCCGCTGTCACAATATGCGTGTCTACTTCTAGGCGGACGCCGTGCATGCCAACGGGGTCTTTGATATTATCCTGGCCGTCGACGCGATAATTTTTAGCAAACACCTGGATAATTTCGCGATTAGCTGGCAAATTGACAATGGTGGCCGCTTCTTCAACTCGCAAGCGGTCCTCATTGCCAATCTGTCGATCGCTCGAACTTATCGCGATAACGCCTGTCGAATTAATACCGCTGACGTGCGAGCCGTTAACGTTTACGGTTGCTGAATGAATATGAAAACCTGAAACGCGCTCGGCCTCAGTGAGAGCCTTACTTATCGCCTCTGACACTTCTTCCATATGAGCAACGGCGCCTTTTCGCATACCGTTGTTTTTGGCTTGGCCATGACCAACAATCGCAGCCTTGGTTGGATCAACAGGGTCTGGTGTACCCACAACACAACGGACCATAGCCGTACCGATGTCTAACCCCACGAAGTAGGGGGAATTTTGTTCGCGCATGTTGGCAGTATACCGCTTATACTAACTTTCGGGCAAGTCCTGTGCCATTTTACTGATACATGCTATGGCAGCGGCGTGAGTATTTCAGCACCATCCCCTGTGACTAATACCGTCATTTCAAAATGAGCCGACTGCGAACCATCTTTGGTCCGAACCGTCCAACCATCGGTCGCATCAACGTATACTTCGTGTGCGCCGCGCGTCGACATTGGTTCAATCGCAATCGTCATACCGGCGTGCAACATCGGCCCTTGGTTTGGCAAACCATAGTTTGGAACATTAGGATCCTCGTGCATCTGATGACCAACACCGTGACCAACAAAATCACGCACAATACCAAAGCCAGCCTGGTCAAGAATGTTCTGAACCGCCGCACCAATCGTGCCAGTTTTGACGCCATCTTCAATAACGTCAACGGCTGCTTCCAGAGCGCGGCGAGTTTCGCGTAGCAAATTCTCGTCGGCCCTACTCTTTGGATTGCCAGCGATCATACTAAACGCCGCATCGGTAATCAATCCCTTGTGCAAAACACAAAAATCCACGCTCACGATGTCGCCATCTTCGACAACACGATTTTTACTTGGAATTCCATGTACAACTTCGTCGTTAAGCGACACGCACATGGCCTCCGGGAAACCGTAATAGCCTAAAATAGCCGGTTTTCCGCCAAGATCGGTCAACGTTTTGTGCGCATGATCAGAAATTTGCTTAGTCGTTAGCCCGGGCTTTATATACGTTTGTAGTTCCGAAAAGACCTTGCCAAGCATTGCGCCACCTTCACGCATTGCGACAATTTCTTCGGCTGTTTTAGGCTGAGTCATTGCCATAGCTAGTACTTATTCCATCTGTAATGCTTTAAGAATATCTTGGTGAACGGTTCCGGTTGGTTGATCGCCGTTGATGTGATGAACTGCGACACCCTGTTGTTCGAGATAGTCCAAAAGTGGTTCTGTCGCGCGATGATATTCTTCGAATCGCTTCGTAATACTTGATTCGGTATCATCTGTTCGGGCGCGCGCCAATAAACGCTTTCGCACCACCGCCTCGTCAATACCAAGATGAATAACGGCATCCAAGCTAAACTTTCCGTGTGCAGCCTGCGAAACCAGCCACTCCGCCTGAGGAATACTGCGCGGCGTTCCGTCTAAAATACATTTTTTGAGATCTGTGACAGTTTTAATCGCTTCGCCGATCATTGTAAAAATCTCATCGTCGCGTAACAAAACGCCCTCGTGCATTCGCTTTTTTTGATCTTCAGTCGCAAATGTTCGTAGCATTTCGCCAGTAGAAATCAGGGAATAGTTATTTTTATCAACCAGCATTTGGGCCTGCGTGCCTTTGCCCGCCCCAGCTAGGCCCATCATAATAATCATTAGTTGAGTCTTTCTTTTACAAGCCGAGCAATCGTAGCGCCGTCACCGACTGGTCCAATCTTTTGCTTCACCTTACCAATGATTTGCCCCATCATCTGCGGCGTGACGTCTGGCGTACCAGCAATGACTTCATCGACAATTTTAGCGACGTCCGCCTCGGGCATTTGCGCTGGCAAATACACTTCTATCAGAACTTTTTCGCGAAGTTCTTTGTCGGCGCGATCTTGGCTATTGCCCTGAATGTACAGTTCGGCGCTTTCGGTGCGCATTTTTGATTCTCTTTTGAGCAATTGTATTACTTCAGCGTCATCTAAGCCGGTATCTCGTTTGTTGCTGGCAATTTCGGCGTTCAAAATAACACTTTTAAGCCCGCGAAGTACTGTGGCCTTTTCTTTCTCGCCGGCTAGAAGTGCAATTTTTAGGTCTTGTTCGATTGTTTGTTTGATGCCCATTAATTAAT
>Ga0163149_10002615_pt1 | contig 21418 bp, 17 predicted proteins | sample OliLakLV19MP5G1_FD_148604 | JGI IMG/M metagenome (GOLD analysis project Ga0163149, IMG submission 148604) | Freshwater microbial mat bacterial communities from Lake Vanda, McMurdo Dry Valleys, Antarctica - Oligotrophic Lake LV.19.MP5.G1 | ecosystem: Environmental > Aquatic > Freshwater > Lake >...
CAGAGTGGATAACCAACCAGATGTTATTATTACCAATGATATTCCCGAAATAAATACTGAAACAATTTTTTTTGATCTGCCAAAAGAAGACAGTACAGAAATAATTTTCCTGGCCGAAGTTCAACCCAAACCGGTGGGGGGTTATGAGTTTTTCTATGCCCAGGTTGCAAAAAATCTTACGTATCCCCGACAGGCAATACGGAATGGCGTAGATGGAAAAGTCTTTGTTGAATTTGTTGTGAATCGCCAAGGTGAACTGAGCAACCTTAAAGTGATTAAAGGCATTGGTGCAGGCTGTGATGAAGAAGCCTTGCGTGTACTGTCGCTTACCCATTGGGAGGCTGGTCGTCAACGGGGCAGACCAGTACATGTGCGCATGGTCATGCCCATAATTTTTAAAATCCAGTGAACTTCATGGCAGAATTCAACCTCTATGTTATGCTAAATTTAAAAGGTACTTTACCTCTTCGTCACTTGCTGTGGGTTGGTTTTCATAAATGTTATCAGCGGAATCATGATCAAAAGATTTGATCAGGCAGATGAAGTCATCGACTTCAGGCATAATCTGCTGACTGGCTGCCACGGTAGAAACGGGAACCGCTACAATAATTTTTGCTGGTGCCTGTTTTTTTATACTTCGCAGACACACCATCATTGAGTCTTTGGTTTTAAGGTGGTCGTCAACCAGAATAACTATTTTTTCTTTCAACTCCAGCGGTAGTTTATCTCCCCGATAATGTTTGTATCGGTTTTTCAATTCGTTTTGAATCTGACGCACCTGATGATAGATATAATCGCAGGGGATATCGGCATCATCATGGGTAGTGATTTCATCAATGGTTACCGACCCAATTATTTTACCCTTTTTGGCTGGATGATCCAACTTCTTGCAGGGCACGATATCAAAGGATACTTTCAGTTTTTTTGCCAGGTGATATCCCAGTGGCACACCTCCTTCATAAATGGCCATCACCACCACATCTTTATTGGCTTTATAATTTTCGAGTTCACTTTCCAGAAGACGAGCTGCTTCAATCCGATCTTTCAATTTAGCCTTCATCATAACGCTGAATTTATATTTCCTTCCAATCAAAATCTGCTTTTTGTCTTACCCTGATGCTGTATGCCAGCAATTAAAATGTCAGCTTCTCAGGTCTCCAGCTACTATCCTTTCTTTTTCTCGTCTCTGGTGGCGTAAATTCTCTTCTAACAATCCTACTTATATCCTTATGCTTTTCAATTTGCAGTGAGAGATCAGACACCACGTTCATATAATTCATAAACGCCTCGTAGGGCGATGCATAAGGACTGAAATAATTGTGCACCCGTCCATCATTCCCTGCTTTGGTAGACATATAATAAAAATGATCGCTCGTTTGCAGATATCGCCAGGTGTTTAGTAAAGTAGTGCTACCGGTAGTTTTTACTGACTCTTCTAATTTGCATAATGTATCAAAAGCATCTCGCTGTATATCGTTGCCCAGCCATGCCGAGAGGTCTCTGTTTTCATCGGCCCACGAAATACTTTCAGGTACTTCTATCGTATCGACAGGATGGAGTAATTCAATAGCTTCAGAAGGCGCAACCATTTTAATGTATTTATGCTTCGCTACCTTGGTTAAGGTGTTTTCAAGAAACCGGAAAATTCCCGTGTTTGCTTTGTGGTGTTCACCAAAAGTTTCATAATCCATGCTCAGGGTAATCAACTCCTCTTTTTTCACTACCGCCTCTAACCATGCTACATATTTTGTTGGAGTAAGTGGCCATTGTGACCATTCCTTTTGTGTGTAGCGAAAGGCAATATCATCGCTGAGCCGATAGTTGCGTAAGAAAACTTTGGTTGGCCGGTCTGGATGCTGATATACATAATTGGGGCTGCGCCCATCTAATACTTTATCTATACCCTCGGTAATCACTCCTTTAAAACCCAGGTTATGGGATATTCTTCCGATATCATCATTATAAATCAATTCAGTATTGCGAAAAACAGTAGGACGCATTCCAAAAAGTTGCTGCACTTTTTCCGTATGCTTCTCTATCTGAGATGTGAATTCATCTTTACTATGCAAAAATGAAAGTGAATGATAATAGGTTTCTGATAAAAACTCCACGGCACCGGTAGCCGCGAGCATTTGAAAACTCTCCACTACTGCCGGGGCAAATACTTCCAGCTGCTTCAATGCAGAACCAGAAATGGAAAAGGTAATCCGTATGTTCGGATATTTCTGAATCAATTTCAACAGCAAGAAGTTAGCGGGCAAATAGCAGTCCTTCGCCACCCTGCGTATTATTATCTGGTTGAGGCCATCATCAAAATAATCGCGGCCTGTGCCGATATCGAAGAAACTGAATTGACCCAATCGCCTGGGCTGATGCACCTGAAAGTACAAGTTCAGGAAATTCTTTTTTGGTTTATGCGGTAAGTTCATGATAGAGTGTGTTTATTTTTTTTGCTGCCTGGTCCCACGTTATATTCGCTATTTCTTCTTTGCTTTTTTTATGCAACATTTTTGATAGGCTCGGGTACTTCAGCAGGTTACACATGGCATCGGCCAGGGCTTCAATATTCCAGAAGTCAACTTTAATTACATGGTGCATAACTTCTGCTACCCCTGATTGGTTAGAGATGATGACCGGCACACCCGCCTGCACTGCCTCTAATGGTGAAATGCCAAAGGGCTCCGACACGGAAGGCATTACATAAACATGTGTGCCTGACCAAAGCTTGTCAACCTGATTACATTTCAAAAAACCTGTAAAATGAAATTGAGATGAAATTCTTAACCGCGCCACCCGCTCAATCATTGCTGGTAACAGGTCTCCTGATCCGGCCATTACAAAATGAACATCAGGATATTTCTCCAATACTTTTGCAGCGGCATCGATAAAATATTCAGGTCCTTTTTGATAGGTAATTCTTCCGAGGAAAGTAATTACTTTTTTTCCAATAGGCAGCTGCTGAATGTCGCTGTTCTGTTTTTTAGCCAAAGCTCCATTATGAACCACCATCACCTTTGCGGGTGGTATGCTGTAGTGCTTGGTAAGGATATTTTTTGTCCATTGACTCACCGCGATGATCCGGTCAGCGGCTTCCATACCTTCACGCTCAATCTTAAAAATCCGTTGATCAACGGTATTACCAGTCCGGTCAAACTCAGTAGCATGTATATGAACAACCAATGGTTTAGCGCTTACTTTTTTCGCAGCTATCCCTGCGGGAAAGGTTAACCAATCGTGTGCGTGGATAATATCAAAACTTTTTTTTTCCGCAATTTCTGTTGCAGTTCTTGCATACCGCTCCACTTCCTCCATCAGATTGGGGCCATAGCTACCCGAAAATTGATAACGAACCTTACCGCCTGCTTGTACAACCCCCTTGGAAAATTGATAATTCCACTTTGAAATAGAAGTACCCCCTGATAGCACATCAGGTGAATTGTATGGCGACAGGTCGGCATTCACCCGTAGTGTAATTATTTTTGATTCTTCTTTTTTAGTTGGTTTTGTTGATCGTATGTGTTTGCGCTCCGGTTGTTTTACCTCTTCTGATGATAATGGAACCAGGATATTACTGGCATTTATGATTTCCAGTTCTTTCGCTGTCGTTTCTCCATCTGCCCGTGGAACTACGAAGAGTATTTGTGTATCCGATTTGGCCAGCGATTTGGTAAGACCAAAACAAGCGGTGCCCAACCCACCGGAAATGTGGGGCGGAAACTCCCAGCCGAACATTAGAATTTTCATGATTGGGGATTGAGCTATTGATTACTTTTGAAATCGATAAAAAATTATGGCAAACCAAAACCTTAAATATCCTTCTCTTAAGTCAACAATTTTTTCATCCCCTCAAACCGTTACGCTTAAATTGCTCAACCTCTCCACCCTATTTGATTATGCTCTTGAAGCATAAAGTTGAATTACCTCCTCATAAAATGTGTTACACTTCATTTCTTATTGTTTACATAATTCACATATTCGAAATACATTTTTTCATAACAGGTGATCATACTTGTTTGATGATGTCATGCCTGGGAATTATTTTTTGAACTTGGTTTTTTATTACCACCAAAAACTCCTTCGCTGTTATCTTTATTTAGCTTGCCTGATTCGTACACAAGACATGAACATGGTCGCTCACCAAACTGAAAGAAGCTTGCTTAGGTTTTATACATTTTTTGATAAAAATCATTATTTAGCTACATTTGCAGACCTTTTTGGGCTCGTAGCTTAACTGAATAGAGCATCTGACTACGGATCAGAAGGTTGGGGGTTTGAATCCCTCCGGGCCCACTTTTAAATCCTAACTCATGAATGAACGGGTTAGGTTTTTTATTTGAAATAAACACGGTTCCTGCACCGTTATGGTACGTTAAGCTTGAAAAATGAAGAAAAACGCAATCTCTCTCCTATTTATCCTGCTTGCAGGTTTTGCTTTTGCACAAAACCCCACGGAACAAAAAAAGGCTAAACCGAACCTGCCAGGCACTTTTTTGATCGATTTGGGTGTGAATCGCGCAGTAGGCTTTCCAGAAAAATGGAAACAGGGTTTTTGGGGGTCTCGTACTGTCAATATCTATTACCAATATCCTATCCGAATTGGAAGATCAAAATTTAGTTTTAATCCAGGATTAGGCATTAGTTTAGAAAGATGGAAGTTCACTAATGGCGCTACTCTTCTTGACACGGTAGAACTAGTTAGTTTCCCAAATGGCGCTATAGCCACCGAGCAAGTGGAACAATACAATTTACTCAGCCCAAAAAGAATTTATCCTGAGCTGGCTGACAAATCCATGTTGATTACCAACTATTTTGAAATTCCTGTTGAGTTCCGTTTTGATACAAGCCCTGAAGATATTAATCGCAGTTTTAATGTGGCCATTGGAGGGCGTGTCGGATATTTGTTTGATTCTTTCACAAAAGTGAAATATAAGGATGGCAATATCAATGAAGATGTGAAAGTAAAAAACAAAATGAACTATGGCGTCAGAGAAATCCGCTACGGCATCTATACACGAATTGGTTTAGGCGGGTTCAGCCTGTTTTGCTTTTATAACCTAAGCGACATGTTTAAAACGGGCAAAGGACCTTCGGGAACCACCATGAATACCCTCACCACGGGTATCTCCATCAACGGATTCTGATTACTTTCCTGTAAAAGCGGGCTTTCGTTTTTCAAGAAAGGCCGTTACTCCCTCTTTATAATCTGCGGACGTGCCTGCAATCTCCTGGCAATACGCCTCATATTCCAGCATTTCATCCAGGGTAGATGTGGCTGATTTTTCAAGCATTCGCTTTATGAGTCCTATTGATTTTGTAGGAGCCTGTGAAAAATAATCCGTGTATTCTTTTATTACTACATCCAGTTGATCAGCCGCTGCTACCCGGTTTATCAACCCCAATTGCAACGCTTCATTCGCCTTTACTTTGTTACCCATGCTACAAAGTTCAAAGGCTTTTGCTTTGCCTACCAAACGAGGTAAGAAATAAGAAGAGCCAGAATCAGGCACCAGTCCTATATTGATAAACACTTCGATTAATGTTGCCTCTTCAGAAGCGATAATCATGTCGCACGCAAGGGCCAATGAACAGCCTGCCCCTGCCGCAACACCATTAAGGCGACAGATAATCGGCTTGGGTAAATTTCGCATGGCACTGATGATGGGATTATATCGCTTATGAAGGGAATCCAGGAATGATCTTTTCTCCTGCCCGGATGCAGCTTTCAAATCCTGTCCCGAACAAAAGGCTTTTCCTGCACCGGTCAAAACCATTACGCGAATGGATGGGTCCTTAGAAACAAGCTTTACAGCGTCCTGAAGTTCATACGTAATCCCATCATTGAGTGCATTATAAACTTCTGGTCTGTTCAAAGTAACCGTAGCAATTCCGTTTGCCACTTCAAATTTTATGTATTGAAAGTCCATGATGATTTTTTTAAAACATGATTAACATTCCGGCAAAGCCAACGGAGAATCCTGCCAAGGCGCCTATGATAACTTCATTGAATGTATGCGCATTCAGATATAATCGTGCAGACATGACTAAGCCAGCGATCAACAGCGCAATGGCTGTTGGCCACAATAATACATTATTTTCGATGGCTTTGTTGAGAGGCAGTAGTATACCGATCATACCACTTGCCCCGAGGCTGTGAACGCTTACTTTATAAAAAAAAGTGGTAACAGCCGAAAACACAACCAGGGCAGTAACAATGGCCATCAGCTTATTAAAGTTTATACTCACCGGCAACTTGGTATAAAACAAAAAAATCATGACCAGGTAAATAATCGCTATGGCCACAAACGGAACCAATCGTTCCGTGCGCACATGCAGTGTGTAGGAAGAGATCGTACCGAAATACCGAAACATGATGATGTTAATTACTGGCAAGATGAATGTAAAGCCAAAGACGATTCCAAGTATGATTTTTGAATTCCGTGGAGAAATTGAAAGCATCACCGGAAAATAAAATCCCACGATGGCGAACAGATAGGTGGCCAGCAATAAAGGATGAAAAAGAATGGAAATAATTTTGGCAACTGTTCTCAACGCATTTCTTTTCTTAATCGTGCTACGGGTATATTCAATTGCTCGCGATACTTTGCCACGGTGCGCCTGGCGATGTTGTATCCTTTTTCATTCAGCAAGTCTTCCAGCTTATCATCTGAAAGGGGTTTATTTTTACTCTCCGCCTGAATAAGATCTTTGATAATTTGTTTCACCTCGCGGCTGCTCACCTCTTCACCACTATCGGTGGCAATACCTTCCGAAAAGAAATACTTTAATGGCAACACGCCAAAATCAGTTTGAATGGTCTTGCTGCTGGCCACTCTGCTCACCGTAGAGATATCCATGTTGATTATTTGCGCAATATCTTTCAGGATCATGGGGCGAAGTTTCGTTTCATCGCCTTCCAGAAAATAATCATACTGAAAATTAATGATCGCCTGCATGGTCCTCAGCAAGGTGTGCTGCCGCTGTTTGATGGCATCAATAAACCATTTGGCGGCATCGAGTTTCTGCTTCACAAAAGAAACAGCTTCTTTCAGTTTCTTATCCTTTTTATTACTCTTGTCATAGGCCTTAAACATTTCTGAATAAGAACGGCTGATACGAAGTTCCGGAGCATTGCGCGAGTTGAGCGCCAACTCAAGTTTCCCATTATTATTCGTGAGAATAAAATCAGGGATCACATATTGATTTTTCACTCCGCCTGAGGTGATCTCTCCACCGGGTTTAGGATTCAGGCGCACAATCAATTCAATGGCATCGCGTATATAATCCTCATCGTCCAGGTCCAGCTTCTTTAAAATCTTCTGATAATGTTTCTTCGTGAATTCTTCGTAGCACTCATTGATAATTCGCTTTGCCACAATCACGTCAACATCCTGCCCATCATCCATGCGCTCCAGCTGCAACAACAAACATTCCTGCAGATTGCGGGCGGCAATGCCAGACGGATCAAAAGACTGTATGCGTTTAAGAACTCCTTCGACTTCGTCCAGGTTAGTATCAACACCTTGCGAGAATGCAAGATCATTAGCGATGGATTCCATCTCCCTACGGATATAGCCATCCTCTTCAATACTTCCGATAAGTTGTTTGCCGATAATCAATTCGCGCTCGTTGAGACCTAAGAAGCCCAGTTGAGTCATCAGGGTTTCATGAAGTGAGGTACCCATAGGCACAGGCATTTCACGATCATCTTCATCTTCACCATCACCATCCCCCTGAGTTTTGTAACTGTTATAGTCGTCATCGCGCAAGTAGTCGTTGATGTCAATATCATCACCTGAAGAGGTTGGTTCATCCGATTCAGAAGTACGTTCTTCTGATTCCGATGTGCGCTCTTCTGATTCCGGGGTTGGCTCCTCCGGTGATTCGGCCACAGACTCTTCTGAATTTGTTTCTTCGTCCTCCGAATCACTACCTTCTTCGAGCACCGGGTTCAATTCCAACTCCTCTTCAATACGGTTTTCCAATTCGGCTGTAGGCACCTGGAGCAACTTTATGAACTGAATTTGCTGTGGCGACAGTTTTTGTTGTAAACCCTGACTAAGATGTAATTTTTGCATGATATCGTAAACATGGCAAATTTATCAATTCAAGGTGGTAGTAAAAAGCGATAAATCAAACCTTAACCAATTTATACAATTAAGTTTGAGCGCCCTATTGGTCAGGTGGATAGTTTCACCGCTGTAATTTTGATTAAAAAATCTAAATGACGTTTTTTGCGATCCTGAAATCAGGCCTTATTGCTCACTATGAAAAGAACTAAAATCAAAGATTTGCTGGCTACCACCCCTGCCGGGCAAGCCGTGAAAGTGGAAGGTTGGGTACGCACATTTCGCAATAACCAGTTTATATCCATCAACGATGGCTCTACCATCCAAAACCTGCAAGCGGTCGTTGAATTAAATTCCATTGATGAGTCTTTAATAAAGCGCATTACTACGGGAGCCTGTATTTCCGTGCAAGGAGAATTGATTGCCTCATTGGGAAAAGGTCAGGCGGTGGAAGTAAAAGTAAAAGAACTAACTATTCTGGGTGATTGTGATGCCGAAGCCTTTCCGCTTCAACTAAAAAACCGACCCAGTCTCGAATACCTGCGGGAGATTGCCCACCTTCGTGCACGCACCAATACGTTTGGCGCGGTAATGCGCGTTCGTCATGCGATGGCTTTCGCGATTCATAAATTTTTTAACGATCGTGGCTTCTTCTACATTCATACTCCTATCGTTACCGGATCAGATGCTGAAGGTGCCGGTGCTATGTTCCGCGTTACTACATTAGATGCTAATAATCCTCCTCGCGATGAGCAAGGTCACATCAATCATAAGGAAGATTTCTTTGGCAAGGAAACGAACCTCACTGTTTCTGGTCAGTTAGAAGGGGAAACGTACGCCCTCGCATTGAGCGAGATCTATACATTCGGACCTACTTTTCGTGCTGAAAACTCCAACACCACACGACATCTGGCAGAGTTCTGGATGATTGAGCCGGAGATGGCTTTTTATGATATTCATGACAACATGCAGTTGGCTACCGACTTGCTTCAATATCTGGTGAAGTATGCGCTGGATAATTGCAAAGAAGACCTGGAGTTTTTGAATAAACGTGCGCTCGAAGAAGAGGCAACCAAACCACAGGATCAGCGCAGCGAATTAAGCCTGCTTGACAGGTTGAAGTTTGTTACTGAAAATGATTTTCAAAAACTGAGCTATTCGGAGGCAATCGATATTTTGAAAAATTCAAACCCCAACAAGAAAAAGAAATTCCAATACCTTATTAATGACTGGGGTGTTGATTTGCAATCGGAACATGAGCGCTTCCTGGTGGAGAAACATTTTAAGAAGCCGGTGATCCTGTATAACTATCCGAAAGAGATTAAAGCATTCTACATGCGGCAAAATGAAGATAACAAAACTGTTGCCGCGATGGATGTGTTGTTCCCAGGGATTGGCGAAATCATCGGTGGATCACAACGTGAAGAACGCTACGATCGTTTATTGAAACGCGTTCAGGAAATGAACCTACCCGAAAAAGATCTTTGGTGGTATATGGACCTTCGTAAGTTTGGCTCGGCACCACACAGCGGTTTTGGCCTTGGCTTTGAACGACTTATTCTGTTTGTTACGGGCATGACAAACATACGGGATGTCATTCCATTCCCACGCTTTCCGGGCAATGCGGAATTCTGATCATAAAAAAAGCCTCGGATAAATCGGGGCTTTTTCCATTACCGTGGTTTGTGTCCTCACAAACCACTAATATGAACCAGCGTGTGTTACCTATGGTCTGTAAGGATACAGACCAACCGTGGTTTGTGTCCTCACAAACCACTTGATATGAACCAGCGTGTGTTACCTATGGTCTGTAAGGATACAGACCAACCGTGGTTTGTGTCCTCACAAACCACTAATATGAACCAGCGTGTGTTACGTATGGTCTGTAAGGATACAGACCAAGGTAAGATACAGACCAAGGTAAGATACAGACCAAGGGGTTAGTTATTTTCTCTTCACAGCCAATAAGGGAATTGTACCCTGATAAGCCAGTTTGCGCGTTACACTTCTGCCAAATAGTTTTTCTTCAAGGCTAAGTTTATGGGTGAAAGTCGTTAGCAAATCAGCTTTCGTTTTTTTGATGTATCCATCAATGGCAGTGGTAACATCATCATCCAAAATCAACTGAAAGTCGAGTTTATCATAACCCATTTTGTTGATGATTTCTTCCACCAATTTTTTTGAAGCTTCCAACTTCTTATCCATGACCGGAGCAACATGAATCATGTGCACGGCCGATCCGAATATCCTGGCAAACTCAACAATGATCTCCAACTCCTTTTGAGCGTGTTTCAAATCAGAAGCATACACAATGTGCTCCATGTTTCTATACTTGGCCAATTCGGGTATTGCCATCACCGGCACTTTGCATTCATCAATAACCGAAACCGTAGTGCCACCCAGTCGGGCCTTCTTCAACGCAGAAGCACCCTGCAATCCCATCACCACCATGTTGGTTTGATTTTTATAGATGTACTTACTAACCATTTCCGCGACCGTGTGTGCCCGGATAGCTTTGTATTGAATCGTATAATTGCCTTTAATTTGCGAAGTTATCTCCTTCACCAACCTTGCCCCCTCCTCCTCTGAAATCTCGGCAATATTTTTTTCTATCTGACGAAGTTTAAGATTTGCTTTGGGTATTCCATCCAATCGCACAATGTTTAGAATGGTAAACTCCGCGCTTAGGTTAGCAGCCATCTTTACGGCATAATTCATCGCCACTTTTGATAATGGAGAAAAATCAGTAAGCAATACTATTTTGGGTCCCTTCATATGCTTTATTTAAGGCAGCAAAAATAGAGTTTTAAGGCTACATCGTCAAAAAAACTACGCAGGCGGGTATTCTGTTGAAGATTTAACCTTTTACTTTACACTTTATAATAATTCGACCCGTATGAAATCAATTAGCTTTTACCTCATCCTGTGTGTGCTTTTTGCCTGCAACCCCGGTGTTGCTCAAAAAATAGAGGAGAAGAACATTCAGAAACACATTCAGTATTTGGCTGATGATAAACTGCAGGGTCGCCAGACCGGCTCTGAAGGAGAGCGTATGGCTATGAACTATATTCAGAATGAATTCAAAAAGCTGAAACTTGCCCCTATGGGTGATGTTAGTTCTTTTGAACAAGCGTTCACCTTCAAGGGTGGAACACACGGAACCGGTGCAGAAGGCACTGCCCACAATGTGGTTGCTTTCTTGGATAACAAGGCAGACAAGACGATCATTATCGGAGCTCACTTCGATCACCTGGGCCTGGGTGAAAACGGAAGTTCACTGGATGCAAATCCGCAAGGGAAAATTCACAACGGTGCCGATGACAATGCTTCGGGTGTTGCCGGTGTGCTGGAACTTGCCCGCTATTTTAAAAACAACAAAGTAAAAGAGAATAGTAATTTCTTGTTCATCTGCTTTAGTGGCGAAGAGCTTGGATTGTTTGGCTCAAAATATTTCACAGAAAAACCAACACTCGAATTAAGCAACGTGAATTATATGATCAACATGGATATGATTGGTCGCTTGAATCCCACCACAAAAAGTCTTTCGGTGAGTGGCTCGGGAACAAGCCCGGTATGGGAAACTTTGTTCAAGTATGCCAATACTACATTGGCCGTGAAGACAGACTCGGCAGGAATAGGCCCATCGGATCATACTTCATTCTATCTGAAAAACATACCGGTACTTCATTTCTTCACCGGCTCACACAGTGATTATCATAAACCCTCCGATGACTGGGATAAAATAAATTATGCCGGAGAGAAAGAAGTGTTAGAGTTGGTTATCACTATTGTCAACAAACTGGATGATCAACCTAAGCTGGCGTTCCTAACCACTAAAAATAAATCGATGAGTTCTTCACGCTCATTCAAAGTTACCATGGGTATCATGCCCAGTTATACTTCTGATGCAGTCGGTTTATTAGTGGATGGCGTTACCGAAGGGAAACCCGCTCAAAAGGCCGGCATCCTAACAGGAGATGTGATCACGCAAATTGGCGATCATCCCATCAAAGACATGCAAACCTACATGCAAGCACTTGGTAAGTTCGAGAAAGGACAACAGGTGCCGGTGAAGATCTTACGCAACAAAGAAGAAAAAACAGTGCAGGTGACCTTCTGATCTTTCTTACGCAGAGTTACGGGCTGCGTTAATGATTCCAAACATAGAGCGAATGATCAACTTGCGATAACGCAACTCATACATTTTATTTTCTTCATTAAGATTGCGCATGTTCATCAATGCAAATTGCTGAATCGCGATTAACGGCAACACAATCCGTTCGCGCAAGCGCACCGAATCACGTATGTTGGGGTTGTTTTCCATGAGTCCGTTCAGGCCGGATACATTCAATGTCTCTTCCCTGGATAGCGTGTATTCCGCAAACATTTTTTTCCAAAACTCACCGAACTCAGGATCATTGGCCAGGTAGATGGTTGCGTTATAATAGGTTTTCGTAAGCGACATCATACTGTTACCCAACAGTGTGCGGAAAAATAGCGAGTTCTTATAAAGTTGTTTGAGTTTTTCTCCTTCACCATGATCACCCAACTTCTTAATCGCGCTGCCCACGCCATAAAAACCCGGTATGTTTTGTTTCATCATCGCCCAGGAGCCCACAAATGGAATGGCCCGTAAATCCTCAAACTTCAATCCTTCGGCCGCATTGCGCTTCATCGGGCGCGAACCAATATTGGTATCACCAAAGTAAGATAGCGGAGTAACCTTTTCCAGATAAGGAACAAACTTAGAATGATGCTTCAACCCGAGATAAGCCTCATAGCCGGCATCCGCCAATGTATCTAATAATTGTTTATCCTCATCCGTCATTTGATTTTCAGGACGCTTAAAAACCGCTCCTTCCAACCCTGCCGACAAAAGCTGTTCAAGATTGAATTTACACGATGCCACCTTTCCGAAATTGGAACTGATCGTTTGGCCTTGCACGGTAATCTGAACTTCTTCATCCTCAATGGTATTTCCCAGCGAAGCATAAAAGTCGTGTGTGTTACCGCCACCTCGTGCCGGAGGTCCTCCCCTACCATCAAAGAAGATGGCTTTCAAATCATACCTGCGCGATACGGTGGTAAGATGTTCTTTCGCCCTGAAAATTGACCAGTTGGCTCTCAGATAACCACCATCTTTTGTTCCATCTGAAAAGCCCAGCATGATGGTCTGATGATTGTTTCTTCGCTGAAGATGATTTCTGTATTCTTCCACCTGATAGAGTTGCTCCATAATAGAAGAAGCATGTGCTAAATCATCGATGGTTTCAAACAAGGGAACCACATCCAGTTCAAGACCTTCCGAAGTTCCGATAAGAAGCTTTGCCAATGCATACACTTCGATGATGTGCAATGAACTTTGACAGTTGCTGATTACATAGCGATGGCTACCGGTTTTACCATTGGTCTTTTGAATAGAAGCAATCGCCCTGATGCTATTGATGGTCTCATTCACCAACGCATCTTCGATGTTAATGCCATCAAAGGATATGTTCAGATTTAACAAATACTTTATCTGATCTTGTAGGGCCAGTTTTTCAAACTCAGTACCTGAAATCGATTTACCGTCACGCGATAATTCATTCAGAATTTGAGTCCACACGTAATCGTGTTTGCGACTGTCCTGCCGTATATCGAGGCTGGCAAAATAAAATCCGAATTGTTTTACCTTCAATATGAATGAATCCAGCAGATCCAGAAACAATCCTCCGTGATCGCTTACTAAAAGTTTTCTTGCCGAAAGAAGATCGTTCAGGAGTTCATCAACCTGATGATATCCCTTCACCGTGCCGAACACCCAATTATAAATTTTCTGTTCAATGTCGATCATGATTTTATCGACACCCCTAAAGGTGAGTCGTCTGCGCAGTATCCGCACATCGCGGTAATAACATTTCAAAATGGATTCCTGAAGACGCGCAGCTACTTTCAAGGTAATCTCGCTGGTAACAAATGGATTTCCATCGCGATCACCACCGGGCCAAAACCCGATCACCATCAGCCGGTTATTTTTCCACTGCGAAATGGGAATATCCAACCCTGCAGCAAGCTTCTCAATAATTTCCGGGATTGCGTGATAGAAGACATTCTCCAAATACCAACACAAGGTGATCGCTTCATCATATGGAGTAGGCTTCGAGTCGTTAATAAATCCTGTTTTACCCAATTGCTGAAGCAACAAATTAATATGTCCCAACTCATTGGCCCGAATGGATTTTTCCAGATCCGTAAGAATGCCTAACACATGGCCGGGATAAAATTGCGTTGGGTGCGCGGTGAGTACAGGACGCAAACTAAACTCTTCAAGGTGTTTGGTCAACAACACCTCTTTGTGTTCAAACTTTGCCTGCAACAACAAGGAAGCGATGGTACCCTTTCCTGCGAGGTCATTAATTTGTTCAAAAGCGGAATCTTCGATGGAATCAAAAAGCGCTACCTGCCTCTCTATGTATTGAATAAAGTTGAAGAGAAGATCAAACTGCTCACTTTGATTCGTGCCGGGTGTGAAATCCTGAAAAAACTGCTTCAGAATTTCGGTGGCCGACTTACCTTCTTCAAAACCAGTTTCACAGTGCTGTTGCAACAAGGGCAACAGCGTGCCGGTGCGAAAAATATTCTGATAAGGCAACTGAAGAAACAGGCTATTATAGATGTGATACCTGGCCCCGATGGTCTGATTATATGTTTGCATAATTCAAAATGAGACCCGAATTTAAAGGAAAGTGTTGGGAGTTTCATTTTTAAAGGCTGGCAACCATTCTAGTTTTTACTCCGTCTTGCTTATAAATCTATTTTAATCTACCTTTTCAATCGATTACAACTTCGCCTAATGAAACAAATTTATTTTTTAGCTTTTATTGTTTTGTTTCTTTCCTCCTGCCTTGGTTACAAGGAACTTCCCGTGGAATATGATTATAGCTACAAGGGAAATTTTAAAAAATATAAGACCTTCGAAATCATGCGTCCTATAGGCATTCAAGACACCACGATGGTAAACGCGGTGATTGAAAAATCGATCATTTCACGCATGAAGTTTTTGGGGTACCGGCAAACCGACAACCGGCCACATTTGATTATAGGGTTTAAAATGTATAACGATAGCCTGCGATTTAATGGTTATGACCAGCCTGATATTGAAGAATGGGTAAAATCACAAAAGGAAGACATTGAGTATGACGCACGGAAATTGGACCTAAAGACGGGCACTCTGCTTATTCAATTCTTTGACAGACGACAAAACCGGTCTATCTGGCAAGGCTACGCCACCACCTTATACGGCAATATCAATTTTAATAATGATCGCCACCTGCGCAACGCGGTAATTTCCATTTTGGACAAATACCGGTTTATGGCTGAAGGCTTTACTGAAGGCAATGCCGCCCAGGTAAAAGATGATCTTTAACCTCATCACCTGATTTTTCCTTCAAAATCGGTGAAATTCAGGTTTTGCTTTTAAAAAATAATTCTACCTTTGCGAACCCTTTTTTAAGGGGTTGTTGATTGCCCGATGGTGTAACTGGCAACACGCTTGATTTTGATTCAAGAAAGTCCAGGTTCGAGCCCTGGTCGGGCAACAAAAATCCCGGTTTAAAAACCGGGATTTCATTTTTAAAGAAGAAAGAAGAAAGAAGAAAGCATGGCAGTAAAAATCTTTTCCGGACGCGCTACTATTTATTTGGCGGAGAAAATCGCCCATGCTTATGGCGAAACTTTGGGAACCGTCAATTATCAACAATTTAGCGATGGAGAAATGTCTCCAATAATTGGTGATTCGGTGCGTGGCCACGATGTTTTTATCGTGCAATCAACGTTTGCCCCTGCCGACAACTTCATGGAACTCTTGCTCATGATTGATGCTGCAAAGAGAGCCAGTGCCCTGAATGTAAATGTGATTATACCCTATTTCGGCTATGCCCGTCAAGATAGAAAAGACAAACCCAGAGTTGCTATCGCTGCGAAGCTGATTGCCAACCTGCTTTCTGCTGCCGGGGCTAACCGGATCATGACCTGTGACTTGCATGCCGATCAGATTCAGGGATTCTTTGATATACCCGTGGATCACCTGGATGGCAATTATATTTTTGTGCCGTATCTGAAGTCGCTGGGTTTGAACAATATCATGTTTGCTACTCCCGATGTGGGTGGCATCAAACGCGCCAGAAGTTTTGCAAAATTCTTTGCTGCCGACCTGGCTGTTTGCGATAAATACCGAAAGGAAGCCAATAAAATCGAAAGCATGCGATTGATTGGCGAGGTGGAAGGAAAGGATGTGGTTTTGGTAGATGACCTGGTGGATACAGCCAGTACTATTTGCAAAGCTGCTGCTCTACTAAAGGAGAATGGAGCAAACACCGTACGTGCCATCTGTACTCATCCTGTGCTTTCTGGAAAAGCCTATGAGAACATCAATAATTCTGTTTTAGAAGAATTAGTGGTATCCGATACCATTCCATTGAAAATGGTGACGCCTAAAATAAAAGTATTAACCGTGTCTGACCTTTTCGCCAAGGCCATTAGAAAGATTCACGATCACGAGTCGATCAGCTCATTATTCATTCGTTTATAAACAACTAATAATAAATTAAACAATCACAATTATGAAAACCATCGAGATTATAGGGTATCGAAGAGCAAATCTCGGCAAGACGGACGCCCAGAAAACCCGTCAGGAAGGAAATGTGCCATGCGTGCTATACGGAGGCAACGAGCAAATACATTTTCATTCGCCAGTAATTTTATTCCGCGACCTTATCTATACCAACGAAGCACACTTTGTGCATTTGAATATTGAAGGTGAAGAGTGTCAGGCCATTTTACAGGAAGCCCAGTTTCACCCTGTAAGTGAAATTATTCTTCACGTAGATTTTCTTCGCATCAGCGAAGACCGCAAAATTAAAATGGAAATCCCCGTGCGCCTTGTGGGTCAGTCTCCTGGTGTTGCAAAGGGTGGTGCTTTGGTGCGCAAGCGTGCAACCTTAAAAATTGATGCTTTCCCTAAAGACATGCCCGATCACGTTGATGTTGATTGTTCAACACTGGATTTTCATCACTCTGTAAAAGTGGGTGATATGAAAATGGAAAATCTTGAATTCCTTGATCCGAAGAAAGCTTCAATCGCTGTGGTGGAAGTTCCTCGTGCTGCTAAGTTGGCTGAAGAAACCGCTGCTGCCGCTCCTGCTGCGGGTGCCGCTGCTCCGGCCACTGCTGCTCCGGCCGCTGACGCAAAGAAAGCCGAAGCTCCTAAAAAGGACGAAAAGAAAAAGTAATATCATTTTCCCAATACAGAAATCCCGTCCTGATCATTATCGGGACGGGATTTTTTGTTTCTTTGAATGTGAGGTAAAAATCAACCCATGAAGTATCTGATTGCAGGGCTTGGAAACATTGGCCCCGAGTATGAACTAACGCGGCATAACATCGGCTTTCTGGTGCTCGACCGTATTGCTGACAATCATAAAATTGATTTCACTACGCAACGCCTGGCCGACAAAGCGGAATTAAAATTCAAAGGAAAACAACTGCACCTGATCAAGCCCAACACCTTCATGAACCTCAGTGGCAAAGCCATTGCTTACTGGCTGCAGGAGCTGAAGATTCCAAAAGAAAACCTGTTAGTGATTGTAGATGACCTGGCCCTACCCTTTGGCACATTGCGAATGAGAACCAAAGGAAGTTCGGCAGGACACAACGGATTAAAAAACATTGAACTACTCTTAGCTGGCCAGGAGTATGCGCGACTACGGTTTGGCATTAGCAATGAATTTAACAAAGGCCAGCAGGTAGATTATGTGCTCAGCAACTTCACTCCAAAAGAATTTGAAGAGCTGCCTTCTTTCATGGACAAAGCAGAAGAAATGGTGAAATCATTTTGTACCATCGGGCCTGAGCGGACGATGAATTTTTTTAATAAGTAATTCCTCAGAAAGCGATTGTTGATTGAATGACCTTTCGTTATCCTACATCAGCGCTATGAACCAAATAGTCTTTTAAAGAATCCTTTCTTTTTTTTCTTCTCCTTTTCGCCAAACGTCCGTGTTGATTCCTTTTCTTTCTTTCCAAAAATTTTCTGCAACACATTGGTGTCTGACCTATAGAGATCGCAGGAAAGTCTGCGCTCAAGATTTGCTGGCAATGGAGCAAACCGAGCCTGACTTAGTTTGACAAGTTCGGGATCATTATTTACCTGCTGAAAAAAGGTAGCTACAATCGGCAAAGCCGTGCTTGCACCTTGTCCCAGGGCAGTGGAACGAAAACGGATACGAGGATCATCAGCACCCACCCACGACCCGATTACCAGCTTTGGTGTCATCGCGATGAACCATCCATCGGCATTGGATTGTGTGGTTCCGGTTTTCCCTGCCATGTCATTGCCAATACCATACTTCGATCGTATGCCAGCACCGGTGCCTTCATTGATAACACGCTTTAACATCTGCACCAGCATCCTGGCGTTGTCTTCTGAAAGTACCTTTTCGCCTTTTGCCGCTTTAAAACTTTCAAGCACCATGTTGTCACGCGAAGCGATGGAAGTTATATAGTACGGTTTCACGGATCGTCCTTTGTTTGCTATACACGAATAGGCCGCAACCATTTCCGTTACCGATATACTAGGTGTGCCCAACGCTAATGAAGGCACCCGATCCAGGTCGCTGGTTATTCCCATTTTCTGCGCGAGCGCCACCGTTCTGTCAATACCTGCTTTTTCCAACACATGCACTGCCACTGTATTTACCGAGAAGGTCAATGCTCCCTCCATGGAATATTTCAAATCATAATTCTCTTCTGTATTTAATGGTGTCCATTCTTTGTTGCCTTCATAGGTGGTTTTTTCGGCTGAGATAAAATCACACGGCTTTTCACCACCTTCTAACGCAGCGGCATAGACAACCGGCTTGAAGGTTGATCCTACTTGTCGCTTGGTGCTTTCCCTCACGTGATCGAACTGAAAGTAATGGTGGTCGATGCCACCCACCCAAACGCGAATAGCACCTTGCTGCGGATCCATGGCTAACACTCCGGTATTCAGGAATTTTAAATAATGTTTGATTGAATCAATGGAACTCATCTCCACTTCTTTCTCGCCTTGCCAGGTGAATACGTTCATTAACGTTGGCTTATTCATCAGCTGAAGGATTTCCTGATGTGATTTACCTTCCTCTTGCAGATTTTTATATCGATCTGATTTCCTGATCGCATCTTCCAGTATATTCGGTTGGCTGCGCCAGGGCTCCGTTTTTCCCCAATGATTTAAAAATCGCGCCTGTAGCAGCGTCATCTGCTTTGTGGTCGCTACTTCGGCATAGTTCTGTAACCTCGAATCGATCGTGGTGTAAATTTTTAATCCATCCGTGTAAAGATTAAACGGTTCACCTTTTTCATTGGTATGATCACGACACCAGGCCAGCAATTCGCTTCGAATGAATTCGCGGAAATACGGTGCCAACCCGGAATGGTGGGTAATCTTATTATACGTTAATACGATAGGCAGTGCTTTTAATGAATCAACGGTTGATGATGGTAGCTTATCATACTTTCCCATTTGTGATAGCACTATGTTTCTTCGTTCTTTTGATCGCTCCGGAAAGATGCGGGGATTATAGGAATGGGTAGCCTTCAACATGCCAATGATCACAGCACCCTGATCAGCCGTAAGTTTTGAAGCGGGCAATGAGAAGAATCGCTGAGCAGCCGATTCAATTCCGTAAGTATTATCACCAAAGGGAACCGTATTGAGGTACAACGCCAGCAAGGTGTTCTTATCATAGACCTTCTCCAGGCGCGAAGCCACTACCATCTCGCGCATCTTATTGATGAAGAGTGAAAACATCCAGTAGCGCTTGCGCGGAAATAAATTCTTAACGAGCTGTTGTGTTAAGGTGCTGCCCCCACCCGAAGCATCATTTTGAAACAAAATACTTTTTACAAAAACACGGCCAAGACTTCGGTAGTCAATTCCGCTATGGTCATAGTAGCGAATGTCTTCTGTTGTCAGCAACGCACTCACCACATGTGAAGGAAGCTGATCATAGCGAATATCCGACCGTTCCTGAATAAAGTACCGCCCCAGCACTACGCTATCCGCACTATACACTTCTGAAGCAACGGGGTTCTGCACCAGACTGAGCGCTTCACGATTGGGGATGGAGCCAAGCGCTCCGCTCAAAACAAGAAGAAACAGGAACAAAATACCTGAAAACAGCAGGCCACCAACGAAACCTCCTACTACCAGCAGTTTCCTAAATGAGGACTGTCTTTTAAAGAAAATCAGGAATCGATGACCCAATGCAATCACTTTACTCAACAATTTATCGATCATGATTATTTTATAGTACTAACTGAACGCAAGTACGGCTAAAAAATTTTAAAATGAGATGTTAAACGTACGAGTCAACACGCTATGCGGTTAGGAACGGCTTCAAGCAAAAGAAAAGAATGCAGATCGAAGGGGAATTGCTGTTTACATACATTGATGCCTCCCTTCTTGACAAAGTATGAACCTTTGATCAAGACCAATAGAAACGGCTTTATTTTCTATAATCCCAAACCACAAAGTGATTATCCAGATTTTCTTCACGGAAGCGAGGCACTTGATTTCCATCGGTTAAGCCCTTCACGGTGTCGCGCAGATAATTCGTCAGTTCATCGGTAGTCACTTTTTTATCGTTGTTTAAATCAGCCTGTCCGGATTGCAAGCCGTTCAATATTGCATATGTGAATACTCCATTATTCCACTCGGGCGATTCCTGCGCATAGCTATCTCCGGCCGTTGCCACCACTATTTGTGATCCTGTGGCAGAGCCTAATCCATAAAATACTTCCTGCATCAGCTCAAATCCTCTGCGATCGATCATGCCCGCTTTAAATACATTTTGCTGAATGGCATTGAATGATTTTTTGATGACGCGCCCCTCTGCGCTTTGTTTGCTCACCAGCTCCTCGGCCGTTGTTTTTATTTCGTCTTTATCCACCTGACCCGAGTGACACGCATCTACCAGCATCAGCTTATTGCGACACGGAATACCATCCAGAAGTTTCTCAAGGTCATCATATAAAATTCCGGTTTCTGATGGCCGGTTTATATCCACCGCCCAGGTAGCAAAACGAAAATCAAAATTTTCATCCAACATGCCATGCCCGGCAAAAAACACAATCACCACATCTTGTGGGCGCGCAGCCGTTAGTTTTCGCTTCAACTTTTTTACGTTTTCAAAATTCACCTGGTCATTGAACACTGAATCAATAAACACGTGACCAAATTTTTCAGATGCAGAAAATGAGCGGATGATATCACGGGCATCTTTTACTGCATACTTCAAATTAAAGGTTTCATTTTGATAACGGTTGATGGC